>ERZ1645187.2487-NODE-2487-length-16105-cov-31.368536_pt1 | contig 16105 bp, 12 predicted proteins | sample MGYA00575352_ERZ1645187 | MGnify/ENA primary metagenome ERZ1645187 (study PRJEB40837, sample SAMN11349314) | freshwater sediment metagenome | isolation source: river sediment | host: Sediment | place: India: Wazaribad , New Delhi | collected 2017-02-21 ... | reverse complement strand
TACATTTTACTAAATTCGCTGTCCAATATATACAATGAAAGTAACCGAAATCTTAGAAAAGAACCACGACAAAACACTGGTGTCTTTCGAAATATTACCGCCACTGAAAGGCAAAAGCATTGATGCCATTACCAAAATCCTGGATCCGCTGATGGAATTTCAGCCGCCCTTCATTGATGTTACCTATCACCGCGAGGAGTTTGAATACAAACAAACCAAAGAAGGCTATTTTGAGAAAATCGCGGTGCGCAAACGCCCGGGAACAGTGGGCATCTGCGCCGCTATCAAATATCGCTACAATGTGGAGGCTGTGCCTCATTTCCTGTGCGGTGGTTTCAGCAAGGAGGAAACGGAAAACGCGCTGATAGACCTCGGTTTTCTCGGTATTCAGAATATTCTGGCACTGCGGGGTGACGCGCGCAAACTGGAGAAGAAATTCGTGCCGGAGCCGGACGGACACGCCTTCGCACTCGATTTGGTGCAGCAAATCAATGATATGAATCACGGGACATATCTTGACCACGATCTGATTAATCCCGTAAAAACGGATTTCTGCATCGGAGTGGCAGGTTATCCTGAAAAACATTTCGAGGCAGCCAACTACGAACAGGATTTGCAATACCTCAAACAAAAAATTGATGCCGGTGCGGATTACATCGTTACGCAGATGTTTTTTGACAACAAGGTATACTATAAGTTTGTCGAAGACTGCAAAAAAATGGGCATCAACGTTCCCATCATTCCGGGCATCAAACCGATTACCAAAATGGGACAACTGAACAGCATTCCTTCCGCATTTTACATCAACCTGCCGGAAGATCTGGTGAAAGAGGTTCGCAAATGTAAAGACGACAGCGAAGTGAAACAAGTGGGCACGGAATGGTGTATTCAGCAAAGTAAGGAGCTTGTCAAGTTCGGCGTTCCCTGCCTGCATTACTACACCATGGGCGACGTAAAAACCATCTCCACTATCTGTAAGGAACTGGTTTAGAGGCTCAAAAAAGTCTTGTGCAGATTTAACAAAATTCTTGTATCACATTCGCCGGGCATTGCTTATTTTCAATAAGTATGAAGCCGGATTTCCTTCCACAAAAAGGCCGAGGTGCACAAACCAACCGCACCCATCGTTATTCTTCCCTGAACTACGATGAAAAGGAATTTACGGAAGAGGAGGAATCGCCTTCTGTGCTGACAAAATACATCGAAGTATTTCCCAAAACCATCATCAATCCGGTAAAGAGTGCCGATGTGCCCCTGGATTATTCCATGAATCCCTACGAAGGGTGTGAGCATGGTTGCACGTATTGCTATGCCCGGAATACCCATCCTTACTGGGGTTACAGCGCAGGCCTCGATTTTGAACGCATTATTCTGGTCAAGAAATCGGCGCCCGAGTTATTGCGGAAAACCATTTCCCGTAAGTCGTGGAAGCCGGCTCCGGTGATGTTGTCCGGCAATACGGACTGTTATCAGCCTGTCGAGAAAAAGCTCGAAATAACCAGACAGCTCTTGCAGATTCTGCTGGAGCACAAACATCCTGTCGGCGTAATTACCAAAAACAGCCTGATACAGCGCGATATCGATATTCTGCAGGAAATGGCGGCATCGCAGTTGGCGAATGTGGTCATCAGCATTACCACCATGCAAGAGGAATTGCGCCGGAAAATGGAACCGCGCACAGCGACGGCCGCCAAACGGTTGGAAACAGTGGAAATGCTTACGAAAGCCGGCATTCCGGTAATCGTAAATATTGCGCCGATTATTCCGGGACTCAATGATGTGGAAATTATGAAAATAGCAAAAGCCGCGGCAGAGGCGGGCGCATTGGGCATCGGCTACAATATTCTGCGATTGCCAGGAGAGGTGGAGCAGGTATTCACCGACTGGCTGGAGTTGGCTTTTCCTTTGAGAAAAGAAAAGATTCTGCACCAGCTAATGCAGGTACATGGCGGCCAGATTCAGGATACTCAATCCGGGCGGCGCATGCGGGGCGAAGGCGTGATTGCGGATTCCATCCGGCAACAAATGCAGATGGCCAGAAATAAATACTTTAAAGGACGAACCATTCCACCCTTGCGCAGCGATTTATTTGACCCGAAAGTAAACGGACAGATATCGTTGTTTTAGGAAAGTTTCATCACCACCATACCAAACACATTGGCGGCTTCTTCGGCGCGGTCGGACATATTCGAGATATGGCGGTAAACTTCCCGCATATAAAACAACTGAGGCAGTTTTTCCAGTGTCGGCGGTGTATCAAACAAGTCGCGGATGCCTTTTCTATACAGGTGTTCCACTTCTTTTTCCAGACTTTTCACAATCATGGTGTGCTCGCCGGCCACCCTCGGATTTTTACTGAGGCGTTCCATCGCCATCTGCAGTTCCTCCGTTTGCTTGCGCACCAACGTCACCATATTGCGGATGTAATCATCCGGCGTGACTTTCAAAATATGCATCTCCTCGGCAGTCGTCAGCGCATAATCCACCATATCGAACAGGGCATTGGAAATATTGTAAATGTCCTCACGGTCAATCGGAGTAATAAAGGTGTTGTGCAAATCATCTATCAACACCCTGCGTATTTCATCCACTTCCCGGATGATATTCTTGATATGCTCGATTTTAGAGGCATTGTCGTCTTCCAGCGAATGCTCCAGAAAGGCAATAGTTTCGTGCGTTTTCTTGGATTGTTCAATCAGCTGCAGGATGAACTTGTCGTCTTTTTCCTCTTTAGTTCCGAATAAACCCATTTTTTATACTTTAGTGATGACATGAATAATGAAATACAATACGGCAGATAATATTGCTGTGATTGGTACGGTGAGTACCCACGCTAAGAAAATATCTTTTAACACAGACCATCTCACTTTAGATACACGGTCGCCTGCACCGGCACCCATGATGGACATGCTGACTACCTGTGTGGTGCTGACCGGACCGCCGAGAAAAGAAGAGGTCAGGATAACAACAGCAGAAGCGAATTGCGAAGTGAAGCTGTGAATCGGGCGAATGCGGTAGAATTTGCCACCCAGTGTATGAATGATACGCCATCCACCTAATGCTGTGCCAACGCCAATGGCTACGGCACTGATGAGGATGACCCACCAGTGTACCACAAATTCTTTCTGAAACCCCAGTACTACCAGTCCCATAGTGATGACACCCATCGTCTTTTGTGCGTCATTGGTGCCGTGACTGAGCGCGAGTGCAATCGCTGTCGGGATTTGTCCGTATTTCAGGGCGCTGTCTGCTTTCGGCGATGCATTTTTGAGTACTCTGCGAATCAGGAGCATCATCAGCCAGCCTACTGTAAATCCGATGACCGGTGATGCCAGCAGTGCAATAATGATTTTCCAGATGCCCGCCATTTTGATTGCCGCAGGACCCGAACCAACAATCACTGCGCCGATAATCCCGCCTATAAGTCCGTGAGAAGAGCTCGCCGGAATGCCGAAATACCAGGTGACAATATTCCAGATACTGGCACTCAGTAAGGCGGCCACCACTACCGTAATGGTGATGTGCTCGGATACAGCCACTTCGTTGCCGACGGTATGCGCTACCGCGACGCCGAACAGAAACGGTCCCACCAGATTGGCTACCGCAGCCAGCATCAGCGCTGCCTTGCCCGACATTGCCCGCGATGAAATCATGGTGGCCACCACATTGGCGCTATCATGAAATCCGTTCAGAAAGTCGAACGAAAGAGAAATCACAATCAATAGAATCAGCCATGCTTCCGGTGTCATATAACGGGTTTACTATCAAAGTAATGCATTTTTCCGGGATAAAAAAATGATATAATTCATTAAATCAGGAATTTGCTCATTTTGCTTTTGCTAAATTTGTCCTATGAATGAACAGCAATTGATTTTTATGGAGCGTGCCGTGGAGTTGTCCCGGCAGGGAATGCAGGGCGGGAAAGGCGGACCTTTTGGTTGCGTAATTGTGAAAGACGGCAGGATTGTGGGCGAAGGATGTAATCAGGTGACCTCCTCCAACGATCCAACGGCACATGCCGAAGTAGTGGCTATCCGGAATGCCTGTCAGGCATTGCAGACTTTTCAGCTGCAGGGCTGCGAAATTTATACCTCCTGCGAGCCTTGTCCGATGTGTCTGGGTGCCATCTATTGGGCGCGCCCCGACCGCATCTATTTTGCCAATACGCGTCAGGATGCCGCAGATATAGGTTTTGACGATTCTTTTATCTATGATGAAATACCGTTGCCGTTGCAGGCTCGCAAGATTCCCATGATTCCTTTGGGCAGAGAGGTGGCTGCCGCCGCCTTCCGCGAATGGAAAGAAAAAACAGATAAAACGGCGTACTAGTTATCGGCTTCTTCCCGGAACTGTAATCTGGGAAAACTCCAGTGGTATTTAGCGGCAAAGAGCCGGAAGAGAATGATGAATAATACAGACAGGAGAAAATTAAGTTGCTCTTCCACCTGCAGGCTGTGCAGAATTACAAACAGGCCGGCTCCCAGCAGGCAGGGTGTGGCATACAGCTCCTTCCGGAATATCAGTGGAATCTCATTGAGCAAAGTATCACGGATAACGCCGCCGAAGATGCCGGACATCATGCCGAGGATGACGGCTGCCGCCAGATTTACATCGAAAGCGATGCTTTTCTGAACGCCCAGCACCACATAAATCGCCATTCCGATAGTATCAAACAGGCTCAGCGTGCGGTAGAGCCGGATGATGTATCTGCGGAAAAGCAGGGTGAACAGCACGCCGGCAAAAATAGCCAGCAGATAATCCATATTGTTAATCCATACCACCGGATAGGCACCGAGCAATACGTCGCGGATAGTACCGCCGCCGATAGCCGTAATGAATCCGGTGAAAAACACACTGAAAATATCGTGATGGTGTTTCTTGTCGCTCGCCGCGAGCGCACCGGAAACCGTAAACACAAAAGTGCCCGCTAAATCTATGGTATAGATGAGTGACATACTGTTTGCGGATTATGCTTCGTCTTTCAGTCCGTCCCAGCCCAGCGAGATGATATCATGATAGTTGCCACCTTTGGTGAACAGCTTCACACCCAGATTCACATCCAGCATTTCGCCGATGATGCTGATGTCCGGATGCTGGTTTACTTTATCCTTGTCTTTCGGATCAATGGTAAACAACAGTTCGTAATCCTCGCCGCCGCTCAGCGCGCAGTTAATCGGATCAATGTTGAAATGCAGAGCGGTATTGTACGTGTCATTCGCAATCGGAACGGCATCTTCATTCAGCTGACAGCCCACATTGCTTTGTTTGCAGATATGCAGAATTTCAGAACTCAATCCGTCTGAAACATCAATCATGGACGTAGGCACTACCTGTTGTGTTTCCAGAAACTCAATCACATCTTTGCGGGCTTCCGGCTTCAGCTGCCGCCCGATGATATAGTCGTTGCCGCTCAGTTCAATTTCCGCGTCCGGCGCATTCAGGAATACCTGTTTTTCTCTTTGCAGAATCTGCAGACCCATGTAGGCACCGCCCAAGTCGCCGGACACGCACAGCAAATCGCCTTCTTTAGCGGTATTGCGATACACGATTTTTTCCTTTGCCTGTTCGCCGATAGCCACCACATTGATGATTAATCCCTTCGGCGAGGCAGTGGTGTCACCGCCCACCATATCTACGCCATAGCGACTGCAAGCCAGTTTCATGCCGTCGTAGATTTCCTGTATGGCCTCAACTGAAAAGCGATTCGAAATGGCCATAGAAACCAACACCTGTCGCGGATAAGCGTTCATCGCGTATACATCCGACAGATTTACAATAATGCTTTTGTAGCCAAGGTGTTTCAGCGGCGTATATACGAGGTCAAAATGGATGCCTTCCACCAGCATATCAGTGGTCACCACCTGGGCCTGACTGCTTTCAATAACAGCGGCATCATCGCCTACGCCTTTCAGCGTAGAGTTGTGCTGCAGGAAAATGTCTTTGGTAATAATATCAATAAGTCCGAATTCTCCCAATGAAGAAATCTCTGTTCTCTTAGTTTGTTCCATACTGCAAAGATACCAATTCTGTACGACGTTCGAAAAAATTTGTACTGCAAGCGGAATACGTCCATGCTATTTAGCGGAGTATTGTGTAACTTAACTATTAATAACAAGCTAAAATAAAAATTCAGCATACATTAGGCATGTATTTTGCGTTAACAGCATATTGCTAACTTTGTTTCATGATAGGAAAATACAGTATCATATGGTTGATTGGTTGGTGGCCTTCGTTGATTTTCGCCACCGATTATTCACTGTCCGACAACTGGGCGGCATTGCCTGATAAGCAGGATTATGCTGATTGGACACCTACAGGATTGCAGGACGAACAGGCCATTGCTGCCGCCGATGTATTTTATATTCATCCGACAACGGACATCGCCGGACTGAAAGGCAATACCGAGTTGTCGAATGCGCGCGTGAACAAGCAGACAGATGAGTTGCCGGTCAAATATCAGGCGAGTGTCTTTAACGGCAGTTGCAAAATATACGCTCCGCGCTATCGACAGGCGGTGCTGAATAATTTTTTCAAAAAAAATACGGATGCGGCCAAAACGGCTTTTGATACAGCCTACCGGGATGTAAAAGCCGCCTTTGTCTACTATCTCGAGCATTACAATAATGGCAGGCCGATTATCATTGCCGGACATTCGCAAGGCACCCTGCATGCGATTCGTCTGCTGCAGGAATTCTTCGACGGAAAGCCTTTGCAGCAACAATTGGTACAGGCCTATCTGATTGGCTATCCGGTGAAAGAAAGTCAGTTCGCTTTCCTGAAAGTTTCAGAGAGTGCGACTACTGTCGGCGGATATATTTCGTATAATACCTTCGGAATGGATGCAAAAATTGATTTCCTTACGGAATACAAAAACGCGGTCGTCGTCAATCCGCTGAACTGGACCCGTGAGCCTCAGTTTGTCTCGGCCGCCACGAATGCGGGAAGCTTGTCCAAGAAATCCGGCAAGCTACTGCCCAAACTCTGCGGTGCCAGATGCGGCAATGGCGTGCTGCTGATTCAGAAACCATCGGATAAATCATTCACACCGATGGCATTTAAAAATTACCACCTGTACGATTATGCCTTGTTTTACCTGAATATCAGGCAGAATGTCGCGGAAAGAGTACAACAATATATCAAACAGCAAAAACCATAAATGAACACAAAAAAAAATACTATGATACCATTCCGTTTGCTGCTGGCATTTTTGCTGCTGACAGCTCTTTTTCAAAATAAGATGATGGCCAATACCAACTATGATACCCGCTGGAAATCAGTAGAAGCGCTCGAAGACAAAGGTAAAACCAAAGATGCGCAGCAGGCTGTGGAGGTGCTGCTCAGCGACTCCAGAAAAGAAGCCAATACCGCGCAGACCATCAAAGCGCTGCTCTATAAATATCGCTATCAGCTGATATTGGAAGAAGATGCGGAATGGAAAATTGTGCAGGATGTGAAAAAGGAAATTGCGCAGGCGAAAGGAGCGGAAAAGGCCGTATTGAACAGTATTTTAGCCGAACTGTACTGGCAGTATTTCAATGAAAATTCCTGGAAATTCGCGGACAGAACGGAGACGGATTCCCTGCAAAGTGAAGACTTCCGAACCTGGGATTTAAAGACATTATTTAAAACCATCAACAGTCATTATCTGGCATCATTGCAGGAGCCGGCATTGTTGCAGCAAACTGCTTTGGAGCAATATATTCCTTTGCTTGCCAGAGAGAAAGGATCTGAGGTGTTTCGCCCGACGTTGTACGATTTGCTGGCACATCGCGCCATAGATTTTTTTAATGAAGACAAAAGCAATCTCACGGAGCCGGCTAATGCGTTTGCCATTGACGACAAGAAATATTTTGGAACTACAGCCGATTTTGTCCGGCTCACTTTGTCGGATAAGCAGCCGGATGGTCAGGAATATCTGGCCTTGAGGCTGTTTCAGGAGTTGTTGAACTATAAACTGAACAACCGGAAAACACTGGATGAACTCGCGGATGCAGACTTGAAACGACTGCAATATGTGCGGGCGCATTATGTGAATAAAGACGAAGCAAATCTGCTCTATTTTGAGGCGTTGCGAAGTATGAAACAAGCGTATGCAAAGTGCAATACCGCAGCCACCATAGATTATCAGATGGCCAGCTATATCGTTCAGTTGGTGGGGAATGCCACAGCTAATGGCAGCGCGCTGCCGCAGGGAATCAAAGGCATTCAGGACGCGCTGGATATCTGCAATGCAGCGATAAAAAACTATCCGAATACCAAAGGAGCGGAAAACTGCGCAGCCCTGAAATTAAGCGTTTCTCAAAAAAATATCGCACTCACGACAGAAGCTGCCGTGGTGCCCCAGTTGCCGTTTAAGGCTTCCGTCAGCTATAAAAATATCGGGAAGATTTATCTCAAGGTGGTTCCGTTGAAATACAAAGACAAGGATGCCATCTTTGACCTGAAGACAAAGGAAACAGATAAGGATGTAATCCGCCGTCTGAATGCGATTTCACCCGTGAAAAAATGGAGTCAGTCACTGCCGGCTTCGGGAGATTATCAGGATCACAACACAGAAATTAAAATAGACGGACTCAATCCCGGATTTTATGTGTTGATGGCGTCCACACATCCCGGTTTTTCTATTGAAAATGGCAATGAGGCCGTGTCGGTGGTCACCTTGTTTACTACAAATATCAGTTATGTATCCAATGAAAATGCCAATAAAGATACCGTAGAAATCTATGTGCTCGACAGGAATTCAGGGCAGCCGCTGGAAAAAGCGAAAGTCCAGTTTTATAAAAATGAGTACGATTACAAATCCAGAAAATACATCCGCACAGAAATCGGTACGGCAGTGTCTGATGCGAATGGCCGTGTGACAAAAGTTTTCACCAAGAAGGAAAAGGAAAAATATTACAATGAATATTTCTTCTTCGATATCACGCACAAGAGTGATTTCTATCCGGTGACGCGTTCGCAGTATCATTATTACTATCCGCGCAAGGAAACACCGCAGACCAATCAGCAGGTGCATCTCTTCACGGATCGCAGTATTTACAGACCCGGACAACAGATTTTTGTTAAGGGTATCGCCTTGCAACAAACATCGGGCGTAGATACTTTGCCGGGCAACAGCTATGTATTGCTGACCAACCACAAGGTAACGGTCACGCTAAAAGATGTGAATTATCAGGATGTCGCACAGCAGGAATTTACGACGAATGAATATGGTTCCTTCACAGGCGTATTTACCGCGCCTGTAACCGGATTAATGGGACGTATGACGCTCTCCACGCCATTTGGCTCGGAAGCTGTGCAGGTGGAGGAATACAAGCGGCCGAAGTTTGAGGCTACGTTCCTGCCGGTAGAAAAAGCGTATAACCTGAATGATACGGTGGTGGTGACCGGAAAAGCTGTTTCCTATGCCGGTGCCAATATCGATGGCGCGGAAGTGAAATACACTGTTCGTCGTGTGGCGCAGTTTCCGGTATGGTGCTGGTGGGGATGGCGTAAGCCCTGGTTTCCGCAGTCCTCAGAAAAGATAATTGCCACAGGTAATGCGGTCACGGATAGCGAAGGCAAATTTGATATCCGTTTTCAGGCGATGCCGGATCTTACTATTGACCAAACAATGAAGCCTTATTTCAATTACGAAATAACTGCCGATGTCGTGGATATCAATGGTGAGACACACAGCGCGAACACCACCGTCAGAGTGGGTTATCTGGCTATAGATGCGGAAGTCTCCGTGGCGGAAGCGATTAAAAACACCAAGGAAAACACCATTCGGGTGAGTACCAATAACCTGAACGGACAGCCCGAACCGACAGCCGTTACTATAAAGATATTCCGTTTGAAAACGCCGGATTATCCTAAAAAGAAAAGAGACTGGAATGAGCCGGATCAGTTTGTGATGACAAAAGAGGAGCACGAAAAATGGTTTCCATATGATGTATACGACAAGGAAGATTTGATGAGCAACTGGACGAAAGGCAGCCTTGTTAAAACATATGCGTTTAACACCAAAGACCAGCAGCAAGTCGTTCTTCCTGCAGGCGAACTGGCAGGCGGAGCCTACTTGCTCGAATTTTTCTGCAAGGATAAAAACGGGAATGAAATAAATATTTCCAAAAACTTCATCGCTTTGTCAGAAGATGAGCAAAAGCCTGTAACGCCTGTATTTGTTGATTTTTCAACGAATAAATCAACGGTGAAGCCCGGCGAAACACTCGAATATACTGTCGCGTCATCGTTGCAGGATGTTCGGGTAATGATAGAGATTGCATACAAAGGAAAACTGATAGACAAACAGTTCGTTCGTTTGCAGAATGAAATAAAATCATTCCGTTTGCCGGTGTCGGAAGACTATCTCGGCGGACTAGAGATCAGCTATGTGGCAGTAGTAAAAAACAGAAGCTACACCGGCAGCCGATTTATCCATGTGCCATACGAAGACAAAAGTCTGAAAATTGAATGGATAACTTTCCGCGACAAACTCCTGCCGGGACAAAAGGAAGAATGGAAACTCAAAATATCCGGTAAGGACAAAGAAAAGGTGAGCGCTGAATTGCTGGCCACGATGTATGACGCATCACTGGATGCCTTCCTGCCGCACGGTTACAGTTTTTCTTTGTCGCAGCCTTATTTCAACGGATATCTGGGGATTTACAGCAGCGATGCATTCGGCACCGCCAGCAGCAGTCTCTATCCTTCCAAAAACTGGAATCCCTATAAAAATTATGTAAGTCAGGCATACGACGCGCTGAACCTGTTTGGCTTGCAGTTCGGATACAACAGATACCGATATAAAACGAAGAGTCTGATGTTTGAATCAGCTGCGCCACCACAACCGTTGATGGCAGCAGATGCCGTGCAGGAAGAAGCTGCCGGAATGGCTGCAAAAATGGAAATGGTCGTAGAGATGAAAGCCCTGTCCGCGAAAAAAGCGGATACCGATAAGAAATCAGTCGCGATGAATATGAAGGAGCAACCATCCGTTTCCGAGGAATCCGTGAATGCCGTTGTGCCGCGCACCAATTTCAATGAAACCGCCTTCTTTATTCCGCAAATAAATACCGATGAAGAAGGAAATATTATCCTTAGCTTTCAGATGCCGGAAGCGCTGACGAAATGGAATTTCCTCGGATTTGCGCATACTAAGGAACTGAAATATCAGTATTTCACCAAATCAGCGGTGACCCAGAAGGAACTGATGGTAACACCCAATGCACCGCGTTTTCTGCGCGAAGGGGATCAGTTTTCTTTCAGCACCAAAATCACCAATCTCTCCGACAAAGATTTGAAAGGTACCGCCACGCTCGTACTGTATGATGCTGTCACCATGAAAGAGATTACGGCGGAATTATTGCAACAGGAAACAGGCGCGCGCGGCAAAAGTGTTCAGCAAACGTTCGAAGTCGGCAAAGGATTGAACACCGCGCTCAGTTGGAACCTGCGCATTCCCGCAGGAATAACTGCCGTCACTTACAAAGTGCTGGCACAGGCAGACAACTTCACCGATGGCGAACAGGCCACACTGATGGTGCTGCCTAATCGCATGCTGGTCACGGAATCCCTGCCTTTGTGGGTGCGCGGAAACAGCAAGAAAAGCTACACGTTTAACAAGTTGCTGAAAAATACATCCACGACGTTACAGCATTATCAGCTCACCCTCGAGATGTCTTCGCAGCCAGTGTGGTATGCCGTGCAGGCATTGCCCTACATGATGGAATATCCGTACGAATGCGCGGAGCAGATCTTCAGCAGATATTACGCCAACACGCTCGCCACCCATATCGCCAATGCACAGCCGAAGTTTAAATCCGTATTTGAAAAATGGAAAATGGCCGGTTCAGAAGCCCTGATTTCCAATCTCGAGAAAAATCCGGAACTCAAAGCGGTGCTGCTGGAAGAGACGCCGTGGGTGCGCGACGCGCAGGACGAAACGGAACAAAAAAAACGCATCGGCTTGCTGTTTGATTTATCCAGGATGGCAAACGAACAGGATAAAGCATTCGATAAATTGTTGAAGATGCAAACTCCGAACGGAGGCTTCACCTGGTTCCCGGGTATGCCCGACAATCGCTATATCACACAGCATATCATCGCGGGCTTTGGTCATCTCGCACACCTGAAAACACTCGGTGAAAATCGCAGCGCGAATATGGAGGAGATGTTGCGCAAAGCCGTTTCCTATCTCGACGACAGACTGCGCGAAGATCTGGAAGCCATTAAAAAATACGACACGGCTTATCAGAAAAACAACCACCTCAGCTATAATGTCATACATGCGTTGTATGCCCGTTCGTTCTTCGATTATGCCATCGACAAGAAGAATCAGGAGGCCTATCATTATTTCCTTTCACAGGAAAAGCGATATTGGCCGGAACAAGGATTGTACGGACAGGGAATGATGGCACTGACACTGCACCGCAATAAAGAAAAATCTACGGCTAAAGAGATTATGACCGCGCTGAAACAAAACGCTATTGTGACCGAAGAAATGGGCATGTACTGGAAAGCCAATGAAACCGGCGGCTGGTACTGGTATCAGGCGCCGGTGGAAACGCAAGCACTGCTGATAGAAGCCTTCCATGAAGTGGCCGGCGATGAAAAAGCGGTGGATGAACTGAAAGTCTGGTTGCTCAAACAAAAACAAACCACCTCCTGGAAATCCACTAAGGCGACCGCAGAAGCATGCTATGCATTGCTGTTGCAAGGCAAAGATTGGACAGCTTCCGACAAACTGGTGGAAGTGCGCATGAACAAAAAAGTAATCGACCCGGTGAAACAAAATGCCATTGTTGAAGCAGGAACCGGATATTATAAGGTCAACTGGAATGCCGCAGAAATAAAGCCTGAAATGGCTAATATCGAATTGAAAAAATCGGATAAGGGACCCGCTTACGGTGCGGTGTACTGGCAGTATTTTGAGGATCTGGACAAGATAACGGGCGCGACCACTTCTTTGCAGCTGAATAAGCAATTGTTTAAGGAAGTCAGTACTGCGGAAGGCAAAAAACTGCTCAACATTACGGAACAGACACCATTGCAGGTGGGCGATGTGGTGAAAGTACGTATTGAACTGCGCACCGACCGCAATCTCGAGTATGTGCATCTCAAGGACTTGCGCGCCGCAGGATTTGAACCGATAAATGTGTTGTCGCAATACAAATATCAGGATGGACTCGGCTACTATGAAAGCACCAAAGACGTAGCCACCCACTTTTTCATCGACTGGATGCAGAAAGGTGTTTATGTGTTTGAATATGCAATGAGAGCCACTATTGCCGGCAATTTTTCCAATGGCATCACGCAGATAGAAAGTATGTACGCACCGGAATTCAAATCGCATTCCAAAGGCGAACGCGTGACGATTTTGAAGAAATAGTCAGTATAAAATACGGCATTACCATCAGGGAATTTTGTTCCCTGATGGGGTGTGATTTTTCCCGATAAATTCAGTAAAAAAAGCAGAATGGCTGTCTGATATCCTCAAATACGACTAAGATAAGATACCCATTAGTCAGTATTTTGATATAACTTTATACATCAGAAATAATTTAGGACTAAATTTGTCCGTTAAACAACAAAATACAATATCATGAAAAAGTTATTCTTATTGATGATGGCAGCGGTATCCCTTGCTCCTGCTGCTTTCGCAAAGTATGAAACAGATAATGAAGACGGTGGATTCGGAATAAAAGGTGGCGTCGGATTGTCCACCATTTATTTTAAAGATCAGGACGATAATTTTAAGGATTTAAAAACTAAAATCAATGTGGCTGGCTTTCTGGATTTATCTTATGAAATCAGATTGCATAAGGTGTTTGCATTGGAACCGGGTGTCGTTGTTGCCGTAAAAGGTGCTAAACGAGAGTTGGTAGTTCCTATCAGTGAGGATAAAATAAAGTTTACTACCAATCTTCAGACAGTGGATATTCCATTGCATCTTAAATTTTACATAGGTGACCATTTCAATATTTATACAGGTCCTTATGTATCATTTATTACCAGCGCATTCGGAAGATATGTGAGAAGAGATAAAGATGGCAAAAAGCTGGAAGATGAAACGGGCGTAAATATTATGAAAGATAAATACAAAGATGTAGATGGCAATCGTCCGTATAAGAGAGTAGATGCAGGTATTAATCTTGGTTTAGAGTTTGTGACAAAGAAAGGATTCATTGTCGGTGGGCGTGTAAATCAGGGTTTTATAGATCTTACCAATGATGATTACAAAGGATATATTGGTTCTGATGCATTTATTTTCCCAGGTGATGGTAAATGGGCCGGAAATACAGCCTTTCAGGTTTATATCGGAGGAAGATTCTAATAGCATTTGAGCATTTATAAGGCATGCCGAGGCCGCCCTGAAAGGGCGGCCTCGGCCTTTTAACACTAAAAAAATACCATTTCAGCGCAACTAATCCTCAATAACTGATAACTTTATACTCCTATGAAAGTAGATATAGAACGCGTAAACGACAAAGTTCACCTCGTGGCTACCAATGAACAGGGCGTCACCGTACACATGGATGGCTCTCCTGAAATCGGCGGCGAAGACCTGGGTGCCCGCCCGATGCAGCTCATCCTCATGGGACTCGGTGGCTGTACCAGTATGGACATGCTGTCGATGCTGGCTAAAATGCGCGAACAGGTCAAAGGTTACAAGGTGACCGTGAGTGCAGAACGCGCTACCGAACATCCGATGGTGTTTACTAAAATCCATATTCACTATATTTTAGAAGGCGACCTGAAAAAAGAAAACGTGGAAAAAGTAATCAAACTGTCCATGGATAAATATTGCAGCGTCACACACATGCTGAACAGCACCGCCACCATCACCCACAGTTATGAAATAATAAATGAGCAATAATCACCACAGCAATTGAAAATGTCCTGATTCCTGTCTCCTGATGCTATAAATCTCCCACATGAAAAAATATAACCACTTCGGCACGACCGCCATCCGCACACAGCATGAACGCGCTTTCCGCGAGCACAGCGTTCCGTTGTATCTCACTTCTTCCTTCACCTTTGATGATGCGGAGCAGGCGCGCGCCCTCTTCGCGGATGAATACGTGGACAATATCTATTCCCGTTTCTCCAATCCGAATGTCAATGAATTTGTTGAGAAAATGGCATTGCTCGAAGGAACGGAAGATGGCTTCGGCACCGCCACCGGTATGGCTGCGGTCTTCGCCTCCATGATGGCCTTCCTGAAGCAGGGTGATCATATCCTCGCATCTTCCGCGCTGTTTGCCTCTTCCACCAGAATCATCAAAGAGTTTCTGCCGAAATGGGGCATCGAATATTCTTTCTTCGATATTGCCAAACCCGAAACATGGGAAGCCATGATTCAGCCCAATACAAAAATGCTGTTTGCTGAAACACCTTCCAATCCGGGACTCGTGCTGATAGACCTCGAATTTTTGTGCAAACTGGGCAAGAAACATAACCTGCTCGTGAATATCGACAATTGCTTCGCTACGCCTTACCTGCAGAATCCTGCAGCATATGGTGCTGATATCGTGACGCATTCCGCCACCAAGTTCATCGACGGACAGGGCCGTGTATGCGGAGGCATCGTACTTGGCAGCAAGGAACTGATTAAGGAAGTGCGCGCATTTTGCCGTCAGACAGGTCCTTCCATGTCGCCGTTCAACGCGTGGGTGTTGTCCAAGAGCCTGGAGACACTGCATGTGCGCATGGACAGACACTGCGAAAATGCGCTCGCACTCGCACAGTGGCTGGAGCAGCACGAAGAAATTGAAGATGTGAAATATCCTTTCCTGCCATCTCATCCGCAATACGAACTTGCGAAAAAACAGATGAAACAGGGCGGAGGCGTGGTTACCTTTATTGTGAAAGGTGGCATCGACCGCGGCCGCAGATTCCTCGACAGTCTCGAGATGTTTTCCCATACCGCCAATCTCGGCGACTGCCGCACGATTGCCACACATCCCGCTTCCACGACACACAGCAAGATAGAAGAGAGTGTCCGTGAAGCGGCAGGTATCTACGGAGGAACGGTGCGTGTTTCCGTCGGTCTCGAACACATTGACGATATCAAGGCGGATATAGAGCAGGCACTGCAAAAAAGCAAAGCATGATGCTATGA
>ERZ1645187.2485-NODE-2485-length-16111-cov-38.688154_pt1 | contig 16111 bp, 11 predicted proteins | sample MGYA00575352_ERZ1645187 | MGnify/ENA primary metagenome ERZ1645187 (study PRJEB40837, sample SAMN11349314) | freshwater sediment metagenome | isolation source: river sediment | host: Sediment | place: India: Wazaribad , New Delhi | collected 2017-02-21 ... | reverse complement strand
GACAACATCGGCGCCCTGCTGCGCGGCACCAAGCGTGAAGACGTCGAACGTGGTCAAGTCCTGTGCAAGCCGGGCTCGGTCAAGCCGCATACCCACTTCACCTCCGAAGTGTACATCCTGTCCAAGGACGAAGGCGGTCGTCACACCCCGTTCTTCAACGGCTATCGCCCGCAGTTCTACTTCCGCACCACCGACGTGACCGGCTCCATCGATCTGCCGGAAGGCGTCGAGATGGTGATGCCTGGCGACAACATCGCCATGACCATCAAGCTGATCGCTCCGATCGCCATGGAAGAAGGTCTGCGTTTCGCCATCCGTGAAGGCGGTCGTACCGTCGGCGCCGGCGTCGTCGCTAAAATTATCGAGTAATCGGTAATTCTTGTAATTAGGGCGCTTCGGGTAACCGAGGCGCTTTGGTTTTTCTGCAGCAGGGGTGTAGCTCAATTGGTAGAGCAACGGTTTCCAAAACCGTAGGTCGGGGGTTCGATTCCCTCCGCCCCTGCCACCCTCTTTAAAGATCGCGAACGTCATGGCTGACAAGATCAAGTTTGCGCTGGCGCTGGTTATTCTGGCGGCTGGCGTGGCTGGTTTCTACCTGCTCTCCGAGCAGGCAATGATTTTGCGCGTCCTCGCGGTGCTTGCCGGCGTAGGGCTTGCCGTTGCCGTTGCCTGGAAAACCGAGCCGGGTCAGCGCTTTTTCACCTTCGCCAATGAGGCTGTGGTCGAAGCGAAAAAGGTCGTCTGGCCGACGCGCAAGGAAACCATGCAAACCACCGGCGCAGTATTCGCCTTTGTTGTTGTGATGGCGCTGTTCCTCTATCTGACTGACAAGAGCCTTGAGTGGGTTCTTTACGATCTTGTGCTGGGCTGGAGGAAATCATGAGCAAGCGCTGGTATGTGGTTCATGCCTACTCCGGCTTTGAAAAAAGCGTGATGCGTGCCATTCAGGAGCGCATCGATCGCTTGGGGATGCAAGAGAAATTTGGCCGCATCCTGGTGCCGGTCGAGGAAGTCGTCGAGATGAAAGGTGGCCAGAAGGCCATCTCCGAGCGCAAGTTCTTCCCCGGCTATGTGCTGTGTGAAATGGAAATGGACGACGATTCCTGGCACTTGGTCAAAAACACACCAAAAGTGACTGGTTTCGTCGGTGGCACCGCAACCAAGCCCACGCCGATTTCCCAGAAGGAAGTCGACAAGATCATGCAGCAGATGCAGGAAGGGGTTGAAAAGCCCCGGCCGAAGGTCTTGTTTGAAGTCGGTGAGGTCGTGCGGGTCAAGGAAGGTCCGTTTACCGACTTCCACGGGTCGGTCGAAGACGTCAATTACGAAAAGAATCGCTTGCGCGTCTCGGTCACGATCTTTGGTCGTGCGACGCCGGTTGAGCTGGAATTCGCGCAGGTCGAGAAGGCCTGAGCTTAAGATATTGTTTCAGGGGGTTTGCCGACTGCCCCGAATTAGTCAGGCAAGAGGAGCGCAAGTAGGTTTCGGCCCAAAGCGCGCTACCACTCATCGATAAAGGAGTAGTTATGGCCAAGAAGATTGTCGGCTACATTAAGCTGCAAGTTCCGGCAGGGAAGGCGAATCCGTCGCCACCGATCGGTCCCGCGCTGGGCCAGCGCGGTTTGAACATCATGGAGTTCTGCAAGGCGTTCAACGCCCAGACGCAGGGCGTCGAGCCGGGTCTGCCGATCCCCGTCGTGATTACCGCATTTGCGGACAAGTCCTTCACCTTCGTGATGAAGACCCCGCCTGCGACCATCCTGATCAAGAAGGCTGCTGGTATCAAGTCGGGCTCGGCCAAGCCGCACACCGACAAGGTTGGCAAGATCACGCGTGCCCAAGCCGAAGAGATTGCCAAGACCAAGATGCCCGACCTGACTGCTGCAGACATGGATGCGGCAGTTCGTACCATCGCCGGCTCCGCCCGTTCGATGGGTATCACGGTGGAAGGATTGTAATCATGGCTAAGCTCACGAAAAAACAGAAGGCTCTTGCGAGCAAGGTCGTTCCGCAAAAGCTCTACCCGGTTCAGGAAGCACTGGCGCTGGCGAAGGAAACCGCTACCGCCAAGTTCGATGAGTCGATCGATGTTGCGGTCAACCTCGGGGTTGATGCACGCAAGTCCGATCAGGTTGTCCGTGGCTCGGTTGTTTTGCCGGCAGGTACAGGCAAGACCGTTCGCGTTGCAGTTTTCGCTCAGGGCGAAAAAGCCGAAGCAGCCAAGGCTGCCGGTGCTGAAGTCGTTGGATTTGACGACCTGGCCGCCGAGGTCAAGGCCGGCAATCTGAATTTCGACATCGTGATCGCGACGCCGGATGCCATGAAGGTGGTTGGCCAGCTTGGTCAAATTCTCGGCCCGCGTGGCCTGATGCCGAACCCCAAGGTTGGCACCGTCACGATGGACGTAACGACTGCAGTCAAGAACGCAAAGGCGGGTCAGGTTCAATACCGCACCGACAAGGCGGGGATCATTCACGCCACCATTGGCCGTGCCTCGTTCCCGGTCGAAAGTTTGGAAAGCAACCTGAAGGCATTGATTGAGGCGTTGCAAAAGGCAAAGCCGGCATCCTCCAAGGGGCAGTACGTGCGCAAGGTCGCCGTTGCCGCCACCATGGGGCCCGGTGTTCGCGTTGATCAAGCCTCGCTGGTTGGCTGATAAGTACTTTGGGCTGTCGGAGGCTGTCTTGTGACGGTTTCCGGCAGATCGTCAAAGACCGCAGGCGCCCCGGTAACGGAGCTTAATGGCGAAAGCACCCTGCGCAGACGGTGTCCCAGAACAAGATTTTCTGCCGTTCGGTAACGGACGGCATAGCTTCTGGTTCAGGTCGCCGTAGGTGCGGCGGGAATTTTTCCCGTCGTGTTATGACTTGAAAGGAGGAAAGACCCGTGGGTCTCAATCTGAACGACAAAAAAGCGGTTGTAGCTGAGGTGTCGGCACAAGTGGCCAACGCACAGACCATCGTGATCGCCGAATATCGTGGCATCGAGGTTACCGACCTCACCGTGCTGCGTAAAAAGGCTCGCGAGTCTGGCGTTTACCTGCGCGTGTTGAAAAATACCTTGGTGCGCCGCGCGGTCGCGGACACCTCGTTCGCTGGCCTGGCAGACCACATGGTTGGTCCGCTGATCTACAGCGTTTCTGCTGATCCGGTGGCGGCGGCGAGGGTTCTTAATGACTTCGCGAAAACCAACGACAAGCTAGTGCTGAAGGCCGGTTCCTACGCCGGCAAGGTGCTCGACAAAGCCGGTGTGCAGGCGCTTGCCTCCGTACCGAGCCGCGAAGAGTTGCTCTCCAAGCTGTTGTACGTCATGCAAGCCCCGGTTGCCGGCTTTGTCCGTGGCCTGGCTGCATTGGCTACCCAGCGCGAAGAAGCTGCCGCTTGAACGTACCGCTTACGAACTGATTTAGGAGTTATTTAACATGGCAATTAGCAAAGAAGAAATCCTGGAAGCCGTTGGCTCCCTGACCGTTATGGAACTGAATGACCTGGTCAAGGCATTCGAAGAGAAATTTGGCGTTTCCGCCGCTGCCGTTGCCGTTGCCGGCCCGGCCGGTGGTGCTGCTGCAGCTGTTGAAGAGCAGACCGAATTCACCGTGATGCTGGTCGGCCCTGGGGACAAGAAGGTTGAAGTCATTAAGGTCGTTCGTGCCGTTACCGGTCTGGGTCTCAAGGAAGCCAAGGATCTGGTCGATGGCGCTCCGAAGGCCGTCAAGGAAGGCGTTTCCAAGGGCGATGCAGAAGCGCTCAAGAAGCAACTGGAAGACGCAGGCGCCAAGGTCGAAATCAAGTAATCGATATTTGGTGTGCGGGCTGGCGGATTAACCCGCCAGCCCTTTTGTGCTTTGCATGACAGGTTTTACTGACCCAGAAAACGAGCTTGAATACCGCCAACCGGCAAACGCAAACCGTGCTTACCTCTTCCCCACTGGGGAGGCGAGCCCGTTTGCGTTTGCCTGTTTCGACAGGTTCCATGTTTGATCTTACCCTCACGGAGTTACCATGACTTACTCCTTCACCGAGAAGAAACGCATCCGCAAGAGCTTCGCCAAGCGCGCCAGTGTGCTTGACGTGCCTTATCTGCTTGCGACCCAGCTACAGTCTTTCAAAGACTTCCTGCAAGACGAGGTGCCGCCGGAGAAGCGCAAGAACGAGGGTCTGCAAGCTGCGTTTACCTCGATTTTTCCAATTGTTTCCCACTCTGGTAATGCCCGACTTGAGTTCGTGAGCTATATGCTGGGTGAGCCTGCATTTGATGTAACGGAGTGCCAGCAACGTGGCTTGACATTCGCATCTTCACTGCGTGCCCGGGTTCGCCTGGTGATCATGGATCGTGAAGCGCCGGACACCGTGAAGGAAGTCAAGGAGCAGGAAGTTTACATGGGCGAGATTCCGCTCATGACGACCAATGGTTCTTTTGTAATCAATGGTACGGAACGGGTGATTGTTTCCCAGTTGCATCGTTCTCCCGGTGTGTTCTTCGAGCATGATCGTGGCAAGACGCACAGTTCCGGTAAGCTGCTGTTTTCTGCGCGCGTCATTCCTTACCGTGGCTCCTGGCTGGATTTTGAATTTGACCCGAAAGACACGCTGTTTTTCCGTGTCGATCGCCGCCGCAAGATGCCAGTCACGACGCTCTTGCGCGCGATCGGAATGTCGTCGGAAGAGATTCTGGCCAGTTTCTTTGAATTCGATGACTTTTCATTGAGCAAAGATACTGTTGAGTTTGCGCTGGTGCCGGAACGCCTGCGAGGAGAAGTTGCCCGCTTCGATTTCGTCGGTCCGGACGGCAAGGTCATTGTTGCGAAGGACAAGCGGATAACCGCCAAGCACATTCGCGATATTGCAGCAGCTGGGTTGAAGCAGATCGCAGTACCGGAAGACTTCATTCTTGGCCGCGTTGTCGCTACTAATGTGGTCGACAAGGAAACTGGCGAGGTTGTTGCCAACGCCAACGACGAGATAACGGAAACCCTGCTTGCCAAGTTGCGCGAGGCGGGTATTTCGTCTCTCCAGACCCTGTATACCAACGAACTCGATCGCGGTGCTTTCATTTCCAACACGCTTCGTGCCGATGAGACGGCGACTCGCCAGGCTGCGCGGATCGCGATCTATCGCATGATGCGTCCGGGGGAGCCGCCGACCGAAGAGGCAGTGGAGATACTTTTCAACGGTCTGTTCTATTCAGACGAGCGCTACGATCTTTCAGGCGTTGGCCGCATGAAGTTCAATCGTCGTCTCGCGCGTACCGATGTGACCGAGTTCAAGGTATTGGTCAAGAGCCTGGCCTCGCGCGCCGAAGCTGCCCTGAAAAACCTTGCCGAAGGTTCCGGGTTCGCGCTGGCTGCGATTCAGGATCTGGTGAGTTTGTTGCCCTACGGCGCGCGCTCTTTGTCCGAGAACATGACCAAGGTGGATGCGGAAGCACTCGCTGCCAAGGTCAAACCGCTAGGCGCCAATGTCGAGGTTCGCGAACAACTTACGTTGTCTCCCCGCGACATCGTCGATGTCATCAAGATCCTTGTCGAACTGCGCAATGGGCGCGGCGATATCGACGATATCGATCACCTCGGCAACCGCCGTGTGCGTTCCGTGGGCGAACTGGCCGAGAATCAGTTCCGTGCCGGACTGGTTCGTGTCGAACGTGCCGTCAAGGAACGCCTGTCGCAAGCCGAGTCCGACAACCTGATGCCGCACGACCTGATCAACGCCAAGCCGATCAGCGCGGCGATCAAGGAGTTCTTTGGTTCCAGCCAGTTGTCGCAGTTTATGGATCAGACCAATCCGCTGTCGGAAATCACACACAAGCGTCGTGTTTCCGCACTTGGCCCTGGCGGTCTGACTCGCGAACGCGCGGGCTTCGAAGTGCGCGACGTGCATCCCACCCACTATGGTCGGGTGTGCCCGATCGAAACGCCAGAAGGCCCGAACATCGGCCTCATCAATTCGCTGGCGTTGTTTGCCCGCGTCAATGACTATGGTTTCATTGAGACCGCCTACCGCAAAGTTGTCGATTGTCAGGTTACAAACGACATCGAATACCTGTCGGCCATCGAAGAGGGCAATTACGTCGTTGCTCAGGCCAATGCTTCCCTCGACAACAACGGCCGGCTTTCCGACGACTTGGTTACCTGCCGTGAAAAGGGCGAAACCATTCTGGCCGAGCCTGCTCGCGTTCAGTACATGGACGTTGCACCGGGCCAGATCGTTTCGGTTGCTGCCTCGCTGATTCCCTTCCTTGAGCACGACGATGCGAACCGGGCACTGATGGGTGCCAACATGCAGCGTCAGGCCGTTCCCTGTTTGCGCCCGGAAAAGGCGCTGGTTGGTACCGGTATCGAGCGTACGGTTGCGGTCGACTCCGGCACGGCCGTCGTTGCGCTTCGTGGTGGCTTGGTCGATTACGTCGATGCTGCTCGCGTCGTGGTGCGTGTTAACGACGATGAGACCGTGGCTGGTGAAGTCGGTGTCGATATCTACAATCTGGTCAAATACACCCGCTCCAACCAGAACACCAACATTAACCAGCGTCCGCTGGTTCGTGTCGGGGACAGGATTGCACGGGGCGATGTAGTTGCCGATGGCGCGTCGACCGACAAGGGTGAACTGGCACTCGGCCAGAACATGTTGATCGCGTTCATGCCCTGGAACGGCTACAACTTTGAAGACTCGATTCTTATTTCCGAGCGTGTCGTTGCCGAAGATCGCTATACCTCGATCCACATCGAGGAGCTGACTGTAGTTGCACGCGACACCAAGCTTGGCCCTGAAGAAATCACCCGCGATATCGCTTCCCTGGGTGAGGTACAGCTGTCTCGTCTTGATGATTCCGGCATCGTCTATATCGGTGCCGAAGTGCATGCCGGCGACGTGCTGGTCGGCAAGGTGACACCCAAGGGTGAAACCCAGTTGACGCCGGAAGAGAAGCTGTTGCGTGCGATCTTTGGCGAGAAGGCATCGGACGTAAAGGATACCTCGCTGCGTGTGCCATCCGGCATTGCTGGCACCGTCATCGACGTTCAGGTCTTCACCCGCGAGGGTATCGAACGCGACAAACGTGCGCAGTCGATCATCGATGAGCATTTGCGCCATTACAAGCTTGATCTTGCCGACCAGATGCGTATTGTTGAGCGCGATGCATTTGAACGTGTCGGTCGCCTGATTGTGGGCAAGAAGGCCAACGGCGGCCCGAAAAAACTGGCCAAGGGATCGGTTATCGAGCAGTCGTATCTGGACGGCATGGATCCGCATCACTGGTTCGATATCCGCGTTGCCGACGAGGATGTTGCACAGCAACTGGAGCAGGTCAAGGACGGTCTGGAGCAGGCTCGCAAGGATTTCGATCTGGCTTTCGAAGCCAAACGCAAGAAGCTGACCCAGGGTGACGAACTGCCGCCGGGCGTGCAGAAGATGGTCAAGGTCTACGTCGCCGTCAAGCGCCGTCTGCAACCTGGTGACAAGATGGCCGGTCGTCACGGTAACAAGGGCGTCGTTTCGCGCATCCTGCCGGTTGAAGATATGCCGTACATGGAAGACGGCAATCCAGTCGATATCGTTTTGAACCCGCTCGGCGTGCCTTCGCGGATGAACGTTGGACAGATTCTGGAAGTTCACCTTGGCTTGGCCGCCAAGGGCCTCGGCCACAAGATCGGTGCCATGTTGCGCGCCGAAGCCAATGCCAAGGAGGTTCGCGGGTTCCTCGATCAGGTCTACAACTCCAATGGCAAGTCGGAGAACCTGAACGAACTGAACGACACTGAAATCCTCGAAATGGCGGGTAACCTGACTGCTGGCGTGCCGTTCGCGACGCCAGTGTTCGATGGCGCCAAGGAAGAGGAAATCAAGGCCATGCTGGCGCTTGCCGGCATGCCGTCCTCCGGCCAGATGACCCTGTTCGACGGCCGTACCGGCGAAGCATTCGAGCGCCAGGTTACCGTCGGCTACATGCACTTCCTTAAACTGCATCACCTGGTTGATGACAAGATGCATGCGCGTTCGACCGGCCCGTATTCGCTGGTGACCCAGCAGCCGTTGGGCGGCAAGGCGCAGTTCGGTGGCCAGCGTTTCGGCGAAATGGAAGTGTGGGCACTGGAAGCCTACGGTGCGTCCTACGTGCTGCAGGAAATGCTGACTGTGAAGTCCGACGACGTGAATGGCCGTACCAAGGTTTACGAAAACATCGTCAAGGGCGAGCACAAGATCGACGCCGGCATGCCGGAATCCTTCAATGTGCTGGTCAAGGAAATCCGTTCGCTGGCGATCGATATCGATCTGGAACGCTACTGATTCAGGGCTTAGGAGTTAAACGATGAAAGCATTGCTCGATCTATTCAAGCAGGTTACGGCGGAAGAGGAATTCGACGCCATTACTATTGGCCTCGCTTCGCCCGAAAAGATCCGTTCCTGGTCCTATGGTGAAGTCAAGAAGCCGGAAACCATCAACTACCGTACATTCAAGCCGGAACGTGACGGCTTGTTTTGCGCCAAGATTTTTGGCCCGATCAAGGATTACGAGTGCTTGTGTGGCAAGTACAAGCGCCTCAAGCACCGTGGCGTGATCTGCGAGAAGTGCGGGGTCGAAGTGACCTTGGCCAAGGTTCGCCGTGATCGTATGGGTCACATCGAACTTGCCTCGCCGACTGCACACATCTGGTTCCTCAAGTCGTTGCCGTCGCGTCTGGGTATGGTGCTCGACATGACGCTGCGCGACATCGAGCGTGTGCTGTATTTCGAAGCTTATGTCGTGACCGACCCCGGCCTGGTCAGCAATCTTCAGCGCGCCCAGTTGCTGACTGAAGAGCAGTACCTGGAAATGATGGAAGAGCATGGTGACGAATTCACCGCCTTCATGGGTGCCGAGGGTATTCGCGAGTTGCTGCGCAATCTCGATCTCAACAGCGAAGTTGAGTCTCTGCGCGCCGAACTTGATGTCACCAGTTCCGAAGCCAAGAACAAGAAGCTGGCCAAGCGCCTGAAGATTCTCGAGGGTTTCCAGAAGTCCGGCATCAAGCCCGACTGGATGATTCTCGAAGTGCTGCCGGTTCTGCCGCCGGATCTGCGTCCGCTGGTTCCGCTCGATGGCGGCCGCTTTGCTACCTCCGATCTGAATGACCTCTATCGTCGCGTCATCAACCGCAACAACCGTCTGAAGCGTCTCCTCGAATTGAAGGCGCCGGAAATCATCGTGCGCAACGAAAAGCGCATGCTGCAGGAGTCGGTTGACTCCCTGCTCGACAATGGTCGTCGCGGCAAGGCCATGACCGGCGCCAACAAGCGCCCGCTCAAGTCCCTGGCCGACATGATCAAGGGCAAGGGCGGTCGTTTCCGTCAGAACCTGCTCGGCAAGCGCGTCGACTACTCGGGTCGTTCGGTCATCGTGGTTGGTCCGCAGCTCAAACTGCACCAGTGCGGCTTGCCCAAGCTGATGGCGCTCGAACTGTTCAAGCCATTCATCTTCCACAAGCTCGAAGTGCTCGGCTACGCGACGACCATCAAGCAAGCGAAGAAGATGGTCGAAGGTCAGGAACCGGTTGTCTGGGACATCCTGGAAGATGTCATCCGCGAACATCCGGTCATGCTCAACCGTGCGCCGACCCTGCACCGTCTCGGTATCCAGGCTTTCGAGCCGACCTTGATCGAAGGCAAGGCCATCCAGTTGCACCCGCTCGTCTGTGCCGCGTTTAATGCCGACTTCGACGGTGACCAGATGGCTGTCCACGTTCCGCTGTCGCTCGAAGCACAGATGGAAGCGCGCACCTTGATGCTGGCTTCCAATAACGTGCTCTCGCCTGCCAACGGACAGCCGATCATTGTTCCCTCGCAAGATATCGTGCTCGGTCTGTACTACGCGACCCGCGAAAAGATCAACGGCAAGGGCGAGGGTATGTACTTCGCCGACACGAACGAAATCGAACGTGCCATGGCGGCCGGCCAACTCGATATCCATTCCCGTATTTCGGTGCGACTCAAGCAATATGAGCCTGCTGCGGTCGACGGCGAATTTATCGAGAAAATCGTTCGTGTCGAAACCACCGCTGGTCGTGCGCTGCTCGCCAAGATACTGCCGAAGGGCATGCCGTTCAAGGCGATTGACCGTGCCTTGAAGAAGAAGGAAATTTCCAAGCTAATCGACGAATCGTTCCGTCGTTGCGGTCTGAAAGAAACGGTTGTCTTCGCCGATAAGTTGATGCAGAACGGTTATGCGCTGGCAACACGCGCAGGCATTTCTTTCTGCTCGGATGACATGCGCGTGCCGGCCAAGAAGCACGAGATCATCGCCGCCGCCGAAGCCGAGGTCAAAGAGATTGAGATCCAGTACACCAACGGTCTGGTGACCAATGGCGAACGCTACAACAAGGTCGTCGATATCTGGGGTCGTACCGGTGATCAGGTCGCCAAGGTCATGATGGACGAACTCGGCCACGAAGAGACAGTTGACCGTCACGGCAAGAAGGTCAAACAGGACTCGTTCAACTCCATCTACATGATGGCCGACTCCGGTGCTCGCGGCTCGGCAGCCCAGATTCGTCAGCTGGCGGGTATGCGTGGCCTGATGGCAAAGCCGGATGGTTCGATCATCGAAACGCCGATTACCACCAACTTCCGCGAAGGTCTGAACGTTCTCCAGTACTTCATTTCGACCCACGGAGCGCGTAAAGGCCTGGCCGATACGGCGCTGAAGACTGCCAACTCTGGCTATCTCACCCGTCGTCTTGTCGACGTGACGCAGGATCTGGTTATTACCGAGGACGATTGCGGCACCAAGAATGGCTTCGCCGTCAAGGCGCTGGTCGAGGGTGGTGAGGTCATCGAGCCATTGCGCGAACGTATTCTTGGTCGTGTGACTGGCGAGGATCTGGTCGATCCGGAAACCCAGGAAACGGTTATTTTCTCTGGCACCATGCTGGACGAAGACCTGGTCGACCTGATCGACAAGCTGGGCATCGACGAAGTCAAGGTACGTACGCCGCTCACCTGTGAGACGCGCTATGGTTTGTGCGCCAAGTGTTACGGTCGTGACCTTGGTCGTGGCAGCATGGTCAATGCCGGCGAATCGGTCGGCGTTATCGCCGCCCAGTCGATTGGCGAACCCGGCACTCAGCTCACCATGCGTACGTTCCACGTCGGTGGTGCTGCCTCGCGTGCGGCGGTGGCTTCGCAAGTTGAATCGAAATCTGCCGGTACGGTGCGGTTTACCGCAACAATGCGCTACGTCACCAGCGCAAAGGGCGAGAAGGTGGTTATTTCCCGTTCCGGCGAGGTGCTGATTGCCGACGATCATGGTCGTGAGCGCGAACGCCACAAGGTCCCCTATGGTGCCATGCTGGCGGTGGACGATGGCAAGGCCGTAAAGGCCGGTGCCAAGTTGGCGACTTGGGATCCCCATACCCGGCCGATCGTGACCGAGTATGCCGGTACGGTTCGCTTCGAAAATGTCGAAGAGGGCGTTACCGTCGCAAAGCAGGTGGACGATGTGACCGGCCTATCCACGCTGGTGGTTATCGACCACAAACGCGGTGGCAAGGCTGCGACCAAGGGCGTGCGCCCGGTCGTCAAACTGCTTGACGAAAGCGGTCAGGAAGTTCGGGTTACCGGTAGCGATCACACCGTTTCCATTGCCTTCCAGGTCGGTTCGATCATTTCTGTGCTTGATGGACAACAGGTCGGCGTTGGCGACGTACTTGCCCGTATGCCGCAAGAATCCGCCAAGACGCGCGACATCACTGGTGGTCTGCCCCGCGTTGCCGAGTTGTTTGAAGCGCGCACGCCGAAAGATGCGTCCGTGCTGGCCGAGTACACTGGCACCATCAGCTTCGGTAAAGACACCAAGGGCAAACAGCGTCTGGTCATTACCGATCTCGATGGTGAGCAGCATGAGTTCCTGATTTCCAAGGACAAGCACGTTCTGGTACATGATGGTCAGGTGGTCAACAAGGGCGAGAAGATTGTCGAAGGTGAGCCCGACCCGCACGATATCCTGCGCTTGCAGGGAGTCGAGGCGCTGGCGCGTTACATCACCGATGAGGTTCAGGACGTTTATCGTCTGCAAGGCGTCAAGATCAACGACAAGCATATCGAAGTGATCGTTCGCCAGATGCTGCGTCGCGTCACCATTACCGAACCTGGCGATTCCCGTTTCATCAAGTCGGAGCAGGTGGAGCGTGCCGAGTTGCTCGCCGAGAACGATCGGATGATTGCGGGGGGCAAGCTGCCCGCAACTTTCGAACACATGTTGCTCGGTATCACCAAGGCATCGCTGTCGACCGATTCGTTTATCTCGGCGGCTTCGTTCCAGGAAACCACGCGTGTGCTTACTGAGGCTGCCATCATGGGCAAGCGCGACGAACTACGGGGGCTCAAGGAAAACGTCATCGTTGGCCGCCTTATTCCAGCGGGTACCGGCCTTGCATACCACCGTGCCCGGAAGGCGCAGGCGGCGGGGGAAGACATCGCCGCTGCCCGGCCGATTGAAGAAATGCTTGCCGAAAACGCAACACAGGGCGCGGATCAGGGCTCTTGACAGTGAAGCCAACCCCTGTGTTTCGTTGACATAGGGGTTGATCGACCATAAAATCTATGGTTCTTGTCGGCAGAGACTAATCATTGTCTCTGCTTTGGATAACAAAATTGCCGTCGTGCACCGCAAATTGGTGCCCGGCCGTTGAAGGAAGTTTGATATGCCGACCATCAACCAGCTCGTGCGCAAGCCGCGTGTGGCCGAGGTTACCAAGAGCAAGGTGCCTGCTCTGGAAAAATGCCCGCAAAAGCGTGGGGTTTGTACCCGCGTTTATACCACTACTCCGAAGAAGCCGAACTCGGCCTTGCGTAAGGTGTGCAAGGTACGCCTGACCAATGGCTTCGAGGTCATCTCCTATATCGGTGGTGAAGGCCACAACCTTCAGGAGCACTCCGTGGTTCTGATTCGTGGTGGTCGTGTCAAGGATTTGCCGGGTGTGCGTTACCACACTGTGCGTGGCTCCCTGGATACGCAAGGCGTCAAAGATCGCAAGCAGTCCCGTTCCAAGTACGGGGCCAAGCGTCCGAAAGCTGCTTGATTCGTTAAGCGGCTTGAGTAAGTGGCCGTCCGTTTGGGCGGTCGGGAGAGGCCGGGAGGGTAAGACCCTAGCCCGGCTTTTCAACTGAATCGTGTTTAGTAGAGGTTAATATGCCCCGTCGTCGTGTAGTAGCTAAGCGTGACATCCTGCCGGATCCGAAGTTCGGCAATGTCGAAGTTTCCAAGTTTATCAACGCGATCATGCAGAGTGGCAAGAAGTCCGTTGCCGAGCGTATCGTTTATGGTGCTTTCGAGATCATTACCACCAAGGGTGGCAAGGATCCTCTCGAGGTCTTCGGTGCTGCCATGGGCAACGTCCGTCCGATGGTCGAAGTGAAGTCCCGTCGCGTCGGCGGTGCCAACTATCAGGTGCCTGTCGAAGTGCGCCCGGCTCGTCGCGCTGCGCTTGCCATGCGCTGGCTGCGTGAGTCGGCTCGTAAGCGTTCCGAAAAATCGATGGGTCAGCGCCTTGCTGCGGAAATGATGGAAGCTGCTGAAAATCGCGGCGGCGCTGTCAAGAAGCGTGACGAAGTGCACCGTATGGCTGAAGCCAATAAGGCTTTCGCTCACTTCCGCTTCTAATTTTCAAAGGTATCTATCGTGGCACGTAAAACACCCATCGAGCGCTACCGCAATATCGGTATCAGCGCGCACATCGACGCCGGCAAGACGACAACGACCGAACGTATCCTGTATTACACGGGCGTTAACCACAAGATTGGTGAGGTTCATGATGGCGCCGCCACCATGGACTGGATGGAGCAGGAGCAGGAGCGTGGTATTACCATTACCTCTGCTGCGACGACATGCTTCTGGAGTGGGATGGACAAGCAGTTCCAGCCGCACCATATCAACATCATCGACACCCCGGGGCACGTCGACTTCACGATTGAGGTTGAGCGCTCCATGCGTGTCCTCGATGCTGCTTGCATGGTTTACTGTGCAGTCGGTGGCGTTCAGCCGCAGTCGGAAACCGTTTGGCGCCAAGCCAACAAATATGGCGTGCCGCGTTTGGCTTTTGTGAACAAGATGGATCGTTCGGGCGCCAACTTTTTCAGGGTGGTTGAACAGCTGAGGTTGCGCCTGAAGGCCAATCCGATCCCGGTTGTCATCCCTATCGGCGCGGAAGACAAGTTCGAGGGTGTCGTCGATCTGATCAAGATGAAGGCGATTTATTGGGACGAAGCCTCCCAGGGTATGAAGTACGAAGCCCGGGAAATTCCTGCGGACTTGGCTGACGATGCGCAAACCTGGCGCGAGCAGATGGTTGAGGCTGCTGCCGAAGCCTCCGAAGAGCTGATGAATCGCTATCTGGAAGAGGGCGAGCTGTCCGAGGCTGATATCATCCTCGGTTTGCGCACCCGTACCATCGCTTGTGAAATCCAGCCGATGCTGTGCGGAACCGCCTTCAAGAACAAAGGCGTTCAGAAAATGCTGGACGCAGTTATCGAGTTGCTGCCTTCGCCTGTTGATATTCCTCCGGTCAAGGGTATTCTCGAGAACGAATCCGAAGGCGAGCGTCGTGCAGCCGACGACGAGGCGTTTTCGGCGCTTGCGTTCAAGATCATGACTGATCCGTTTGTTGGTCAGTTGATCTTTTTCCGTGTCTATTCCGGCGTGATCAACTCGGGCGACACGGTCTACAACCCGGTCAAGGGTCGTAAGGAGCGTCTGGGCCGTATTCTGCAGATGCACGCCAACCAGCGTGAAGAAATCAAGGAAGTGCGCGCTGGCGATATCGCTGCTGCCGTTGGTCTCAAAGAAGCGACGACCGGTGACACCCTGTGTGATCCGCAAAAGGTCATTACTCTTGAGCGCATGGTCTTCCCGGAGCCGGTGATTCACGTTGCCGTCGAGCCGAAGACCAAGGCTGACCAGGAGAAGATGGGTCTCGCTCTCGGCCGTCTGGCTCAGGAAGATCCGTCCTTCCGCGTGCGTACTGACGAAGAATCCGGTCAAACCATCATTTCCGGTATGGGTGAGCTGCACCTGGAAATTCTGGTTGACCGCATGCGTCGCGAATTCAATGTCGATGCTTCTGTCGGTGCTCCCCAGGTTGCCTACCGCGAATGCATCAAGAAGCCGGTCGAGCAGGAAGGCAAGTTCGTCAAGCAGTCCGGCGGTCGCGGTCAATTCGGTCACGTTTGGCTCAAGATCGAGCCGAACGAAGCTGGCAAGGGTTACGAGTTCATCGACGCCATCAAGGGCGGCGTGGTTCCTCGTGAATTCATCCCGGCGGTCGACAAGGGGCTGCGCGATGCGGTTACCAGCGGTGTGCTAGCAGGTTTCCCGGTTGTCGATGTCAAGTTCACATTGTTTGACGGCTCCTACCACGACGTTGACTCCAACGAAAATGCCTTCCGTATGGCGGCTTCGATGGCGTTCAAGGAGGGTATGAAAAAGGCCAGTCCGACGTTGCTTGAGCCGATGATGGCTGTTGAAGTTGAAACTCCGGAAGACTACATGGGTAACGTGATGGGTGACTTGTCATCGCGTCGCGGCATCGTTCAGGGTATGGAAGATCAGGTTGGTGGCATCAAGCTCGTCAAGGCTGAAGTCCCGCTGTCCGAGATGTTCGGTTACTCGACCTCGCTTCGTTCGTTGTCGCAAGGCCGTGCTACCTACTCGATGGAATTCAAGCACTATACCGAAGCGCCGAAGAACGTCGCTGAGGCTGTCATCAACAAGAAGTAATTCGTTATTGGAGAACCGATAATGGCTAAGGAAAAATTCGCGCGTACGAAGCCGCACGTCAATGTGGGCACGATTGGACACGTTGACCATGGCAAGACCACGCTGACCGCAGCGATCACGACGGTGCTGTCGGCCAAGTTCGGCGGCTCGGCCAAGAAGTATGACGAAATCGACGCAGCGCCGGAAGAAAAGGCACGCGGCATCACCATCAACACCGCCCACGTCGAATACGAAACCGCCAACCGCCACTACGCCCACGTTGATTGCCCGGGCCACGCCGACTACGTCAAGAACATGATTACCGGTGCTGCCCAGATGGACGGCGCCATCCTCGTCTGTTCCGCCGCCGACGGCCCGATGCCGC
>ERZ1645187.2484-NODE-2484-length-16113-cov-5.312492_pt1 | contig 16113 bp, 5 predicted proteins | sample MGYA00575352_ERZ1645187 | MGnify/ENA primary metagenome ERZ1645187 (study PRJEB40837, sample SAMN11349314) | freshwater sediment metagenome | isolation source: river sediment | host: Sediment | place: India: Wazaribad , New Delhi | collected 2017-02-21 ... | reverse complement strand
GGTAATTATCTTTTACACAAGTTGGTGGATTCTGTTTCCGAAGACGACCAGGGGAGGGTTTGGATTGGCACCGAAAACGGGCTTTGCATTTGGTCGCCCTACACCGAAACTATTGATTATTACCAATACGACATCCACAACACCGATGGGCTGAACACCAATCCCATTTACGATATTTTCTGCGACAGGGACGGAAACATGTGGCTGGGAACCTATTTTGGCGGAATCAATTTCTGGAACAGTGAAGAAGAGTTTTTCAAAGTCTGGCAGGCCGGCACCGGCGACTATCACATTGGTGGAAATGCGGTAAGCACCATTACAGAAGACAACAAAGGCAACATCTGGATTGGCATGGAAGACAGGGGCGTTAACCGGATTGACAGGGAAACGGGCCAGATTCAACGATTCGAAAGTTCACCGGGGGGCCTGTCGTTTAACAATGTACATTGCCTGCTTTTCGAAACTGCCAATAAACTCTGGATCGGCACCTACACCGGCGGTATTAATATTCTTGATATTTCAACAGGCCGTTTCAGTTACATCAACCAGCAAAACGAGCCTAACCTGCCGGCCAACAATATTTATAAACTCGTTCGTTCGGGCGACTCCATTTTTATATCCACAACATCCGGTATTTCGGTGTACAATATTATTACACGAAAAATAACGCAGTTTCAGCCTGAAACCTTTGCCGGGGTGCAGGTTGAATGTGTTCACGATGGCGGGAATCTGCTCTGGTTTTCATCAACAGCCGGTGTTTTTTCATACAATAAATCAACGCGGACAATAAAACGCCTGGAAGAATTTTTATTTCTGAAACACATCAATTTTGTTACAACCGATACAAAAAACCGGGTCTGGATTGGCGATTGCCTGCAGGGATTGTGCTGTTATGATCCTGCAACCGGCGAAAAAATGCAGTTCTCCGAAAAATCCGGTTTTCCCTTTTCCTGGATTTTCAGCATGGAACAGGCGGATGACGGTTCCTTCTGGGTTAGCGGGAACAAGGGACTTGTAAATTTTAATCCCGAAACAAAAGAGGTGATGCTTTACAACCGTGAATCGGGTTTGCCTTTTGAACAATTCAATTTCAGGGCTTCGTACAAAGACTCGCAGGGAAACATTTATTTCGGTGGAAACAACGGCATGATTTCGTTTAACCAGAACAGCCGCAAAAGCAAGGACAAAGCCCTTAATGTGGTTTTCAGGGGCATGCAGCTGTTTAACCAGCCGGTTGTTCCGGGAGCCAGCAGCGCACTCAAAAAATCGCTGAACGAAAACCCGGTGGTTATACTCAAACACAAACAAAATGTTTTTACCATCGAGTTTTCGGGGCTCGGTTTTCAAAGCGATGGAAAATGTCAGTACGCCTATTATCTTGAGGGTTTTGAAGAGGACTGGAACTACACGGGTAACCGCGATTTTGCCACCTACACCAACCTGAGTCCCGGCGAATACACGTTTCATGTAAAAGCATCTACAAATGTTTCGGCATGGCCCGGACCAACAAATTCGCTTAAAATCATCATCGAGCCTCCATTTTGGTTGTCGAACTGGGGTTTTATGATTTACACATTCATAATTATTCTGATACTCATCGGTTTTTACAGTGTTGCCACCCGCATTCAGAAATCAAAGGCAATGGCCGAAATGGAACGGCGTGAAAAGGAGTATGTAACTGAAATCAACAATTTCAAGCTTGAATTTTTCACCAATGTTTCGCACGAGTTGCGCACACCGCTCACGCTTATCATCGGGCCGCTCACAAAAATTCTGGAAGAGGAACAACTCACCCCCGGTTTGATGAAAAAGATGAAAGGCATTAAAAACAATGCGCACCGCCTGCTGGTTCTCATCAATCAGCTGCTCGAATTCAGAAAGATTGAAAGCGGGAAGGAGATTTTAAGGGTGAGCCGGCAAAACATTGTAAAACTGGTTGACGACATTCGTGAGTCGTTTGAAGGATCAGCCAAAGCAAAAGATATCCATCTCAAATTCAAAACCGAAAATCTCGACAAGGATATCTGGGTTGACGGGATGAAACTCGAAAACATCATGATAAACCTGATATCGAATGCGTTGAAATTCACCGGGAAAGACGGCAAGGTAAAAGTCGGGATAAAACTTCAGGATGAGGGAAATGCAGAAAACCAGGTGCTTTTTATCGAGGTTTCGGATACCGGCGTTGGAATTGAGCCCGGAAAAAAAGAGAAGATTTTTGAGATGTTTTACAAGGAAGAACTGGGCGTTGTGAATCAGAACGGCTCGGGAATCGGGCTTGCTTTTGTAAACAGCCTCGTAAAACTGCACCGCGGAACAATTGAAGTGGAAAGCACAGTAGGAAAAGGATCAGTTTTCAAGGTAAGAATTCCGGTTTCGGAAAACAATTACAAAGTCCATGAAATTGTACCGGGCCAGACACAATTTATGCCCGAACTGAACACAACCGGGGATGCTGAAATTGCCGGAATTGTAAAAGATACCCCGTTTACTTCGGGCAAAAATCCCGTGGTACTTGTAATTGATGACAATGTCGAATTACTGGGTTTTATTTCTGAAATGCTGAAAGATAGTTTTGAAGTGATTACCGCGGTAAATGGCGATGAAGGATTGGAAAAAATTGAAAATCATATTCCCGATCTGATCATCAGCGATGTTAATATGCCGGGAATTAACGGCCTTCATTTGTGCCGAAAACTGAAACGCGACATCAAAACCTCGCACATTCCCATTATTCTGCTTACGGCAAAAAGCGGCGAGGAAAATGAATATGAAGGGCTGAAAACCGGCGCCGATTATTACATCGAAAAACCATTCTTTCCGCACATCCTGAGTAAGATGATTGATAATATCCTTACCACGAGAAAGAACCTCATCGAACGATTCAGGTCGGATATTAATATGCTTCCAACCGAAGCCGCCACAAGCGAATCGGACCGTGAACTGATTGACAGGATTACAAAACTCATCAGGCAACACATCGACAAACCCGACCTCGATATTACTTTCATTATACAGGAAATCGGTATCAGCCGGACACTGCTTCACCTGAAACTGAAAAACCTCACCGGCTGTTCGGCAACCGAATTTATCCGGTCAATCCGGTTGCGGGAGGCGGTAAAACTGATTGCCGATGGCACCTGCAATATTTCGGAGGCAGCTTATCGGACCGGTTTCACAAGTCCCAACTACTTTACCCGGCGGTTTAAGGAATTTTTTGGTACTTCTCCTTCCCAATACTTCGAAAAATAAGATTATCAGATTTTTACAAAAGTGTTAATTTGACGTTTGTACTACTATTCTGAACATCCGTGATGGTCAGAGAGAACAATTCCAGCTTACTTGGCAAAACGATATTTGATTGAATTTTAATCATTCAGTAATCGTTTGGAATTTAAAATTAGTACTAATCAAAATGAATGCTTATGAAGTAAAAATCCTGCTGTCAATCCAATCTGCTGTAAAAATCAACTGCCCGGTTATTTAATCATTCCGGGTTGAATTCTGTAATCAATTAAATAAATAATAACAATCAACCAGGCCGGATGGCTGTATCAGCGCAGAAAGCCGGTAAAAATTAATCCAAGTAAAACAATGTGAAATGAAATCTATTCTATCAAAAAAAACACAATTGTTATGGTATTTTTTGTTTCTGTTAATGGCTCCGGTAACGTTGTTTGCCCAGAAAAGGCAAATAACCGGAACTGTTTTCGATGAAACAGGCAAATCTATTCCGGGAGTTACTGTAATGGTAACAGGAACAACCCGGGGAACTGCAACCAACCTTGATGGACAATATTCCATCGAAGCTCAATCGGGAGATATCCTGAGATTCTCCTATATCGGGTATAAAACCCAGGAAGTAAGTGTAAGCAGCCAGAGTGTGCTGAATGTAACGCTTGCAGTGGAAGCAATCGGTCTTAACGAAGTGGTTGCCATTGGTTATGGCACACAACGTAAGGGTGATGTTACCAGTGCAGTGGCAAGTGTGAAATCAGAAGATTTTTCGATGGGAAAAATCAACGATGCCGCTGAACTTGTAAAAGGTAAAATTGCCGGTCTGAGCATCACCAAATCTTCGGGCGACCCGAATGCCACTTCAAGCATCATGCTCCGTGGTATCACTACAATCAAAGGAAGTGTTTCGCCGCTTGTGCTTGTGGATGGTATTGAAGGCTCGCTGACTACCGTTGCGCCTGAAAACATTGAGTCGATTGATGTTCTGAAAGATGCTTCTGCAGCTGCTATTTATGGTACGAGGGGTGCCAATGGTGTGATTCTTATCACCACCAAATCAGGTAAACGTGAATCGGCAGCCAGTGCAACCTATTCGAGCTATTTATCCTTTTCAAACTGGTATAAAACAGCCGAATTCATGGATACCCATGATGTAATTTACGGCCTTACCAATTTTGAATACGAAGGATACGATACCGACTGGCTGAAAGGTGTTACACGCGAAGCCGGCTATGCACAAAACCACTCACTGAGCCTGGAAGGCGGTTCGCAAAAATCAAGCTACTCGGCAAACGTAACCTATACCGACGAAGAAGGTATCATGCGTTACAGTGATAACAACAATCTGAAAGCACAGCTCGATTTCAACCAGTATGCACTGAATGATATATTAAAGTTCAATATTAACGTACTGTACGCTACCCACAAAAACACCAACAACAACAATGCATACGTATATCGTCAGGCTTTAATACGCAATCCTTCTTCACCTGTTTATCACGAAGATGGAGACTACTACGAGGAATACAACCGTTTTCAGTATTACAACCCGGTTGCAATCCAGAATGAGCTGATTGGCGACACACGCTCGCACAACGCCAGGATTACTGGTAACATTACTTTGGAACCAATAAAAGGCTGGCAAACCAACCTGATGCTATCGCGCCGAGAAAACTCGTCAACATCGCAAAACTACTATACAAGCGACTTTTACACGATGAAAACAAAAGACCCGAACGACCAGACCCGCGCTATACCTAGTACAAGGGGAAGTGCAAGCAAATCATCATCGAATGGAAGAAGCGATAATCTTGAGCTGACTTCAAAATATAACCTGAACATCGGTGAACATCGCTTCTCGGCTCTTGCAGGTTACAGTTATCTTTATAATGTTTATGATGGATTCAGTGCCGGAAACTCAAATTTTCCGTCTGAATCATACTTATACAACGATCTTTCGCAGGGTACATACCTGACCGATGAAAAAAGACGGGCTACCATGGGATCGTATAAAAACGACAATACCCTCATCGGATTTTTTGGCCGTGTGAGTTATGGATACGACAACCGTTACAATGCATTGGTGAGCGTTCGTCACGAAGGTTCCTCCAAATTCGGTGAAACCAACAAATGGGGAACTTTCCCGTCGGTTTCGCTGGGCTGGACCATCAGCAACGAAAGTTTCATGGAAGATGCAACCTGGCTGTCGAACCTGAAACTTCGCACAGGCTATGGTGTTACAGGGGTAATTCCGGGAGATTCGTACCGTTCTCTTGTTACTTATACCTATGATCCATATGGCAAACACCTCAGCAAAGACGGTGAATGGACACCATCGCTGATTGTTGGCCAAAACCCGAATCCTGATTTGAAATGGGAAAAAACCAGTGAGGTAAATATTGGTCTCGACTGGGCAATTCTCAACTCAAGAATCAATGGTGCGATTGATGTTTATTCAAAGAAAACGGTTGACCTGTTGTACGATTATGCCGTTCCGGTACCACCGAACATGTATGAATGGACCATGGCCAACGTGGGTGAAATGAGCAACAAAGGGATTGAGGTAATGATTAATGCCATTGCGGTAAAAACATCCGAATTTGAATGGAATACAACTTTAACACTCTCCCACAACGAAAATAAACTGGTCAGCTTATCGAACGACCTTTATAAAACCGACAATTTTGTTGAAGCAGGCGGTGTCAGTGATCCGATTTCGGTTCCAACACATGCCATGGAAGTGGGTCATCGTTTAGGTGATTTCTGGGGACTCCGCTCGGTTGGCGTAAGCAAAGACGGATTTGTACTTGTTGAGGTTGCTGACGGAAACGGTGGATGGACTGTAAAAGAGTTTGACACAAAATATAACGAGGAAAAAAACCGTCAGCGATTGGGTAACGGTTTGCCTCAGGTTTATGCCGGCTGGAACAACACATTCCGTTACAAAGGATTCGACCTGAACCTTGTGTTTACCGGACAATTCGGATTTGAAATTCTGAATGTTCAGCGCAGTTTCTACGAAAACAACTCCATTGCTTACAACCGTTTAAAAACAGCCGCCGACCTGTATCCTGCAATCGATGCAACCGGTGCAGCTGCCATTGACCCCGAAACTGGTGAACAGCTGATGGTTAAACTGTCGAATTCGATGCAGCAGGGTGTTTGGAGCGACCACATTGAAAAAGGCGATTTTGTTAAACTTACAAATGCCACACTCGGATATACAGTTCCGGTTTCAGGTTCGTTAAAAAAATACATTCAAAATCTCAGACTTTATGTTGCCGGACAGAACCTGTTCTGTATTACCAGCTATTCTGGTCTCGATCCCGAAGTATCAAACTACTTCCTGGCTCCCGGTATCGATGACAGGGATAAATATCCTACTGTGCGGTCTTATACATTCGGTCTTACTGTTAACTTTTAAAAGTGAATGATATGAAACTCAATAAATTTTTATTTATCACGATTGCAATAAGCGCATTATTGACAATCAATTCGTGTACCGACCTCTCGGAAACCGTTTACAGTGATTTAACTGACGAAACAGTGGATGTGAACGATCCTGAAGTTGTTGGTTCCATGATGGGGGAAGTTTATGCACAGTTCAGGTTTATGTACTGGGGCTGGAATGGCTATTTCGATGTAATGGAAGAGTGCGCCGACACTTATATGACACCCAAACGAATTGGCATCGGCTGGGGCGACTTTTATACGCTTATGCATAAACACAGCTGGAATTCAAGCCAACCTCACATTGAAGGTTTATGGCACTATGCTTATGTTGGAATCGGATATGCCAATAAATGTCTTGACGTACTGCCCGAAACAGGCCAGGCACAGGCTGAAATGCGTTTTATGCGTGCTTTGAATTACTATGTGCTGCTTGATGCTTTCCGCAATGTTCCGCTCGAAACAACGCAAAAACACGAAGCCGGCTATTTACCAAAACAGGTTTCAGGCGAAGAAATCTTTGCATTCTGTGTTGAAGAACTCAACGCCATAAAAGATGAACTCGGAACTGAAAAACACTTCGGATATCCGAACCGCTTTGCTGCAAACATGGTTTTAGCCAAGTTATACCTGAATTACAATGCATATTTTAATAAAAGCGACAATTCGTATTACGAAAAAGCACTTGCCGAAGTGGACGCCGTGATTAAAGATGGCGGCTACACGCTGGCTCCGGATTATACAGATAATTTCAGGGAAGACATTTCACAATCGCCTGAAGTGATTTTTGCCTTACCACTTGACTTTACCAATGCACGCCACAACTACCTGGTTAACAAATGCCTTGTTGGTGCAGGTGCTGCAGCTTACGGTTATACAGGTTCGCCCTGGAACGGAAGTTGCGCTGTTCCTCAGTTTATCGACAGCTACGAAGAAGGTGATAACCGCCTGAAATATACATGGACTGGTGGTGTTCAGAAATTCGCCACAAAAGATGCCAGCGGAAACACAATTCCACAGTCGGGTGATCCGATTCCATTCAGTACCGATGACTGGGCCGGACAAGGTTTTCTGAACTACAACAAAAACGTTCACTCAATTGACAATCCGGGTGCATACCAGCAGGAAGGCTTCCGTTTTGTAAAAAGCGAAATTGTTGCCGGCGACGAAGGAACTTATGGCAACGATGTGGCCTTTTTCCGTTTGGCTGACGCCATGTTTATCAAAGCTGAATGTTTGTTGCGCCTTGGCCGCGATGAACAAACCGCTGCCGACCTCATCACACAGGTTCGTGCCCGTTCGTTCGACTCAGCAGCAAAAGCGGTGAGAACCGTTGCTCAGCTGAAAGGCGGAAGCCGCTATGATTACGGACACCGTGAATATACAAGCGAAGGATTTGCCAACTGGGATCCGGCTTCGTATATAGTTACAAACGAAGGTGGAGCTGACATCGTTTTGGGAGGATTACTCGACGATCTGGCCTGGGAATTTGCCGGTGAACATCACCGCCGTCAGGATCTGATCCGTTTCAAAATGACCGATGGCCGCAACGTATTCAACGGAAAATCGTGGTTCTGCAAAAATGCCACCACCGAAACACATTGGGACTATTTCCCGATACCAAAATCGGCAATGGATGCGAACATTTCACTCGTTCAAAACCAGGGTTATTAATACATCGGGGAATGGAAAACTTACAGGTTACATGCTTTATGAAGTATAATTCACAGCATTTTAACACTTAAATAAAAGTAACAAATGAAAAAAATACAGATAATTATTCTATTGGCGCTGTTTGTGACAGGATTTGTGGGCTGTAAAGACAACATGGATTACAGCAGCCTGCACAATCTCACAGATGAGGAAAAAGCAGAACTTGCCCGTCAGGATTCTATTGAAGAAGCGCAGAAAAACAATATCAATGCAAATCTGATACTGGAATATACCGCTAAAATTACAGTAAGCAAAACGTTGTATGATGGTGTTTCGGTACCTGTTGCAATTGATTCGATTGCCGCGCTATTTAAAATTACAGAAGAACAGGTACTCGCAGGAATTGCTGGTGAAGCCGGCGCTCCGGAAATTAAACCGTTTGCCATTGACTGGAGTACCCGCGCCGATGTTGGTTCGGCTACAACCACCAACGCTCCGTGGGGCCACTGGTGGGATGTAAAAGGTGATGTTACAAGCTGGGGCGACGCAACAAAATTAGCAAATGCATTTTGCGAGTTCGACACCGAAACAGGCTCATTCTTTGTAGGCCAATATCCTGACAGACTTGTTGCAGGTGATACTATCAAAGTGATTGAGGCACTGAAATACAACGAATTGCGCGTTGCTGTGGTGATTACAATTTTACCAGTCCCTGCCGGTCAGATTAATGCTAAAGTGGTGGATACCCAGGAACTGACGATGACAGTCACCCCAAGAAGTTCATACGATCCTGATCCGTTGAAATTCAACCTTGATAAAGTACTCAGCAGCCTTGGAATCACTTCCATGGATGCAGTCAAATTTCTCGGTGTTAACAAAGATGGTACGTATGCCCAGGAAGCGGTAACCGGAAAAGGATTCTGGTACGACCTCGAAGGATTTGTGGGTGCCTGGGGCGACAATGCCAGTGTGTACACCAACTATGGTGATTTCGAAGCCGATCAGATCAGTATCGGGCAATACCCGAACCGTTTGGCTGCCGGCCAGAATTACACCATTCAGTATGGATTTATGGCCAACAACAAAATTGTTATGTTGAAAATTACAATCAATGTGGCCGGATACCAGGATCCTGAAACACCACCTGCCGGAAGTCCCGAGGCGCTTGTTATTGACGTTTTACTAAGTAAAAAGTACAGTAACGATTATGCAAGCGTTACTTTCGATGCAAAAGAAATCATGCGCAATGCTTTCAAAATGACCACTTACCAGATTCACCAGGCCATTACAAAAGGCGATCTGAAACTATACCAGGGTGCTGTCAGCGAAACTGCCCCGGCATACACTGCCGATGCTCCGGGTTTCTGGCTCAAACCCGACGGAACCATTGGACAGTGGGCTGAAAGTGTGGTTTGGACAAGCATTGGCCATAGTGAAACCGAGTTGTTCCTGTTTGGCGGTAATCACCCCGACAATGCAACACCTGGTACAACTGTCACCACAAAATACATTGCAACCTGCAACGGAGGTTCAGTAACATTCAACATCACTTTCAAAATTGAAAAAGATGAGTATGTTGATCCTGAAACCCCGCCAACCGGCACTCCTGAAGCATTGTCGATGGATATCAATTTAAAGAAAGCTTACAGTAACGATTATGCCAATGTAATAGCCGATGTAAAGGAAACCATGCGCAATGCCTTTAAAATGACCACTTACCAGATTCATAAAGCCATTGAATCGGGTGAACTGAAATTGTACCAGGGTGCAGTCAGCGAAACTGCTCCTGCTTACACTGCCGATGCACCAGGATACTGGCTGAAAGCTGACGGAACAGTGGGAAGTTGGGGTCAGGGCGCTGTTGTTTGGGTAAGTCTCGGCCATACCGAAACAGAATTGTTCCTCTTTGGAGGAAACCATCCTGATGATGGAAAAGCCGGAACCACTGTTGCAACGACTTATGTTGCCACCTGCAATGGGGGTTCGGTTACTTTCAAAATCAATTTCAAAATAGAATAATATTCAAATAGGGCTGACTGAAATGTAACATTTTGGTCAGCCCCTTATTTCAAAACAATTTATTGATATGTTGCTGATTTTCGCATCAGTAATGGTATAAATCGACGGAACCCGGTACATTGGGAATTATTTTACAGACAGAAAGTTTATTACAGAGAAAAGGTATTACAAACAGTTAATCGGCAACTAAATTAATTTGTAGAAATGAAAAAATTGAATTATTTAAAAACTCTGAATCAACCAGGGCTTCCTGGTTTTTTCAGGTTTATTTTCCCGCTTTTTTTTATCATAATCACTTCCTTTTATCTCGTAGCCTGTGGCAACGACGAAATTAAACCAGAGCCCGAACCCGAACCGATTGATACTACTAAAACCGACAATGTTATTATTCTGAAAGAAACAGATATTCAGGATTACAATAAATTTTACAAACCAAACGATTTTAAAAATATGAACCTGCTTCGCAGCGACAGCAAATGGTCGTTTGTCAGAAGCAAACAATCACCTCATTTCATTGTGTTCTGGGAACCCGGTTTCGGAATGAATCCGAATGCCGACAGTGTTCCGCAGGCGCTGAGGGTAAATATCGACGACCTGCTGCAAAAAGCCGAGTCTTTTTACGAAGTCAATGTCAACAAACTGAAATTCGCAGAGGTGGGAAGCGGAAAGTCAAACCTCGACAAATATAAAATGCAGATTTACCTGCTTTACCAGACCGAATGGCTGGCAACCGGTGCCGGATACGACGATGTGATTGGCGCGCTTTGGGTAAATCCCGGCACGTGTAAACCGGTTGGCTCGACCATCGCACACGAAATCGGCCACAGTTTTCAGTACATGGTTTATGCCGACCTGCTGGCTTACGGTGGCATCGGTAACGACTTCAAACGTGGATTCCGTTATGGTTTCGGAGGAAACGGCGGAAATGGGTTCTGGGAACAAACGGCCCAGTGGCAATCATTCCAGTCTTATCCCGACCAGGCATTTACTTCGTACGACTTCAATGTGCACATGGAGAATTATCACCGCCATTTCGGACATGAGTGGCACCGGTATGCCAGTTACTGGCTTCATTATTACTGGGCACAGAAACATGGTATCGAAATAGTCGGAAAATTATGGCGCGAAGCTGTTAGTCCTGAAGACCCGCTTCAGGCTTATATGAGAATAAAAGGATTAAGTGTTGACCAGCTGAATGCCGAAATTTATGATGCTGCCGCACATTTTGTAACCTGGGATTTGGATGCGCTCCGTTCGGCAGGAAAGGATTATATCGGGAAATTCACCCACAAATTTTTCCAGTTGGAAGATGGCAGTTACCAGGTGGCCTACAGTCGTTGCCCCGGAACAACCGGGTACAATGTTATTCCGTTAAATGTGCCCGCTGCCGGAACCGTGGTTTCAACAAAATTTACGGCGCTGGCTCCCGGTTCAGCACTGGCTCCCGGCGACCCCGGACAGTATGCCGACGATGGTGCAACACTTAAAAAATCGACTTACAACAGTGGTTCACTTACACGCTCGGGCTGGCGATATGGTTATGTGGCTCTTTTAAATAATGGTCAGCGGGTTTATGGCGAAATGAACCGGAAAACCGCGGCAGATGTCGAATTCACAGTTCCTTCGGGTTGTGAAAAACTCTGGCTCGTGGTCACCGGAGCTCCTTCAACCTACACTTCCCATGCATGGGATGAAAAGGAAAGTAACGATGACCAGTGGCCTTACAAAGTGAAATTCACCAACACCGACTTGCTGGGAAATATCACCATCGACCCGAATGCCACACCACAAAACCTGACATTAACTTACAACCTGTCGTTTGCCGCCGATGCCGCAGGATACACGGGTACCACCGTGAACCTCAACAGTAACGGTGATATCAGCAAAGTGGCACAGGCGCTTTCGATGCAGCCATCAACCATTGCAGCAGCTTTATTGCCGGCAAAAGCAACGCCCGCCGAAGGTAAAATTGCCTTTGCAGCCGTTGAACCCGGCGATGTGCTTAACTACAACACAACCGCTAACGGATTAGGTTTCTGGTTCGACAGCACCGGCAAAGTGATTGCCTGGGGAAGTGGAAACGACAGTAAAATATTCTCTGAGTTTGCTGCCGGTAATTTTGAATTCAACATCGGACAATACCCCGGCAAAAGCAAAGCCGGCGACAAATACACGGTGAAGGAAGCTTTTGTTTACACCAAAGAAGGCAAGCAGTACCAGGTAACTTTTGTATTCAACATCACAATTAAATAACTACTTTGTTATCAAGATTTTTACATACTGATTTGCGGATGAAAACCAATTTTCTGGCGGTTTTTATCTGTCTGGCAATATTCACGCGCTGCACTTTAAACGATGATGTGATTGAAGATGTGGTGCCAGACGATGTGCCGGTAAAAGAGTCATTTCAGGTGGCAAAAATCAGTATTAATACAGAAAATAGTACTTCGGTCTCCTCGAAGGATATCTATATTAATTGTTCAATAGCTTTAGAATCAGACAAAAACGAGTGGAATTATTCGGGTACCGGGAAAATAAAAGGAAGGGGAAATTCATCCTGGCTCTGGTACCCGAAGAAACCATTCAGACTGAAACTGGATGAAAAAGACAATCTTCTGGGTTTAAAGTCAGCAAGAGACTGGGTTTTATTGGCTGATTACCGCGACCCCACCCACCTGATGAATACTTATGTTTTTACTGTGGGCCAGGGTTTGGGAATCCCTTTTCCAAACCATTCGCGGTATGTTGAAGTAACCCTCAACAACAATTACATCGGAATGTACATTCTCACCGAACAGGTTGAACAGGGCGAAAACCGTGTGGCAATCGACGAAACCGGGGGAATTCTCTTATCGCTCGATGTTGATGACGGTCCTGAATTATCGCCTGGTGCAAATAATAATTTCTGGTCATCGGTTTACAGAATGCCGGTTTGTGTGAAAAGCCCCGAAATTATTTACAGCACACAATTATCAGGCATCAAAAGTGATTTTGCACAATTGGAGACAGCTATAAAGGGTGCGGATTATGCTGCCGTTGCCAAACTTTTCGATATACCGGTTTTTATCGATTTTCTGATTATCCAGGAACTGGTGTATAATGTGGAATTGAGTGCACCGCGCAGCATGTATCTGCACAAAAACAAAGGCGGAAAATGGACCATGGGACCCTTGTGGGATTTTGATGCCGGGTTTGATTTCGACTGGGGAACTATGTACACAGGGCACAACTACTTCAAAAGTTACAAGGAGCTTATTCTTGGAACTTCACCGCTCAATCACACCGGCGGGAACGGTGTACCTTTCTTTTTTACCGATTTGTTCCGCAACAAACAATTTGTAGCCGAATACAAGGCCCGCTGGCTGGTGGTAAAGGAGAAACTGATGACTGATTATTGGGACACAACCCAGCTTTACGCCAATGGCTTTGCAGAAGCCATGCAACGCGATGCAAAACGCTGGCCCATAGACAAAAACAATGCGGCAGAAATTCAGAAAATGAAACTGTGGCTGACATCAAGAATTGGTTATCTTAATTCAGTTATTGAAAATTATCCGGCCGGAACCAAATAGCGATGTTCATGAATAAAATAAAAATAAATATGAATGTTTATCCGATATTCTACCCCCAACCTCTGCCTGTTCGGCAGACAGGCCCTGAAGGGGGCTATAACTCCGAAAAAACTGGTAATATCTATTCATTTCACAGCCCCAAAGTCCCCTTTAGGGGATTTAGGGGTGAATTAAGAAAGAATACGGATATTCTTATTAAAATATTACTCCTCCTGGTTATTTTAACCTTTTGTTTTGGTGTGAAAGCCCAGCCAACCATTCAATCGCTTTCAAACGGAAACCCGCTTTTGCCAGGCTATTTTGCCGACCCCACCATCAAAAAATTTGGCGACTGGTATTACATTTATGCCACCACCGACGGGGTAAAACTGGCATCAGGCGAACCATCGGTGTGGGTAAGCCGCGACCTGAAAAACTGGTCGAACTACGAACTTGATTTGCAGGTTCCCGAAGGATTGACCAACTGCTGGGCTCCCGATGTGATTCAGGGAAAAGATGGCCGTTACTACTATTTTATGGGCAATTGCCAGTTTGGCTGTAACATTTACGGCTATGTTTCCGATTCGCCGATGGGGCCATTTAAACCAATAAATGAAGGCAAACCTGTGATTCCGGTGGGTACTGCCAAAGAACACCTCCCGGCACTCGATGCCCAGTTTCTGGTTGAAGACGATGGGTCGGTGTACTCGTGGTTCGGTACCTGGTGCACTTCTTTTAAAGGAATGGGCCTTGTAAAAATGAATCCTGAAAACCTGAGCGAAATTATTGGTTCCCATTTCATCCCGATTGCCGAAATCCCGCTGGCTTTCGAAGCAGCCTATCCGCTGAAATACAATGGCAAATATTACCTGATGTACTCTGCCGGTGATTGTCGTCTGAGTTCGTACGCTGTTCATTACTCGGTGGCCGATAAACCTGAGGGGCCTTACACACCGGGCAAAAACAATCCAATTCTGGCAACCAATTCCGACGGCACGATTGACGGCCCGGGTCATCATTCGGTTTTACAGGAAGGCGATAAATTTTACATGGTGTATCACCGGCACGACAATCCGCACAGCACCGGCGGTGAATTCCGCCAGGTTTGCATCGACGAAATGAAGTTTGATGCCGAAGGAAATATCCTGAAAGTGGAGGCCGGTCATTCCGGGGTGCAACCCTTCAAAATCAAAAATCAACCCAAAAATCTTGCTTTGGGAGCCAAAACCGAAGCCAGTTCGTATTACCATCTCATCAGCAAAAAAACCGTGTACAGCCAGGGTGATTACAATTACAGCTACCTGCCCGGCAATGCCGTTGACGACAACAATGGCACACTCTGGAGAGCCGCTTCAGGCGCGTTGCCGCAAAACCTGACCATCGATTTGGGTAAACCAACCAAAATCCGCCGCGTGGCAACCGAATTTGAATACCCTACCTACTACTATCAATACAAAATCGAAGTTTCAAAAGACAATAAAAACTGGGTTGTTTACAGCGATAAAACCAACAACCGCACAAGCGGCTGCCCGATGATTGACGACAACGAGCTGACAGGCCGCTACCTGCGCCTGACCATCACCGGTACTGAAAACTCAGGAATGCTGGCCGCAGTCTGGAATATCAAGGTTTTTGATAAACGTTTTGATTTGCCGCCTTTTGCAAACAAAGAATCAAACATCGGTCCCGGCGCTACAAGTACAGGCAGTCTTTTGGCCGATTTCAATGCTGAAAAAATAATTGATTCTGCAATTCCGAACGCCGGCACCCTGGGTGGCCAGTTTGAAGTAGTTGGCGAATTGAAAACAAAAATCGTGGAAGGTATCAAAGCCTTTGAATTGGATGGTTCGAATTACCTGAAACTTACAAAACCGGCCCCCGGCAGTCTTGGCTGGAATTCGGCCTTTACAGCATCGGTATGGGTTTATAATCCTGAAGTTTCAGAAGGTGAATGTCTGCTGGCATGGAACTCCCGCGAAAATATGTTGCAATTATCATATGCTGCGCTGATGTACGGAACTGCCAAATTCGGTGCAATGGCACATGGCGACTGGGCCGTTGACCTGCCATACAGCAATTTGCCCGAAAAAGGGAAATGGCACCACATTGCTGTTACTTTCGACGGACTGCTTGAAAATGTTTATGTCGACGGTGAGCTGAACAACCAGCAACCCATTTATCTTTTTGTGCAGGCTTCGGACAT
>ERZ1645187.2482-NODE-2482-length-16118-cov-6.621677_pt1 | contig 16118 bp, 9 predicted proteins | sample MGYA00575352_ERZ1645187 | MGnify/ENA primary metagenome ERZ1645187 (study PRJEB40837, sample SAMN11349314) | freshwater sediment metagenome | isolation source: river sediment | host: Sediment | place: India: Wazaribad , New Delhi | collected 2017-02-21 ... | reverse complement strand
ACCTCGATGCCGTAGCTCTGGTCCGCCGCGCCTCTCCTGATCTTTCTGAGAAAGAGCACGCCGCCGGCCGTCTCCTTGACGGCGATGCTGTAGTTGACGATTCCGGGATGAAGCTCTTCGAGCTCCGTCAGCTCGTGGTAATGGGTCGCGAACATCGTCTTGACGCCCCGTTCCAGGAGCTCCTCGCAGATGGCCCACGCGATGGAGATCCCGTCGAAGGTCGATGTCCCCCGCCCGATCTCATCAAGGATCACGAGACTGTCTTCCGTCGCGCCCCGCAGGATATTCGAGACCTCTGTCATTTCGACCATAAAGGTGCTCTGCCCGGTGCCGAGATCGTCCGAAGCGCCGACCCGGGTGAAGATCCGGTCGCAGATACCGATCCTTGCCGAATCCGCCGGCACGAAGGAGCCGATCTGCGCCATCAGCACAATCAGCGCCGTCTGGCGGATATACGTCGACTTCCCGGCCATGTTCGGGCCGGTCAGCAGCATCAGCCGGTTCTCCCGGTCGATATCCGTATCGTTGGAGATAAAATGGGCGCGTCCCGTCATCTGCTCGACCACCGGATGACGTCCGCCCTTAATCTGAATCGCTCCGTCGTCGCCGATCTCCGGACACACGTAGGACGAATCCAGCGCCCGCTGGGCCAGCGAGGCGAAGACATCGAGCTCGGCAGCCTGACGGGCCGCCTGCTGGATTCTCGGCGCCGCCTGACGTACAGTCTCCTGAACCTCCTGGAACAGCTTCGCCTCGACGATTCCGAGCCGGCTTTCGGCATCGGTGATCCTGTTTTCCGTTTCCTTGAGCTCTTCGGTAAAATAGCGTTCCGCATTGACGAGGGTCTGCTTGCGGATATAGTCGTCAGGTACGAGATCTTTTTTTCCGTTGGAGACTTCGATGAAGTAACCGAAAACCTTATTGTATTTGACCTTCAGATTCGAGATCCCGGTCCGCTCCCGCTCGTTCGCTTCGATCTGCATCAGGTAGTCCTTGCCGTTTTCCGACAGCTCCCTGATCTCGTCAAGCTCCGCATTCCAGCCCTTTTTGATCTTCGGCTCGGCAGAAAAACGCCGGACCTCGCCGTCGCTCTCCCATACCGCCTGTTCGATGAGCTCCTTCAGGTCCGTGAGCATATCGAGCCTGTCGAAATCGGCGCCCAGCAGCGGCATATCCAGGCCCGCGAGAATCCCCGCGACCTCTTCGAGTGCGGCGGCGGAGATCTTCAGCGAGATCAGGTCCGTCGTATTCGCGCCTGTGGTGCCCGCCTTCGAGCAGATGCGTTCGAGATCGTAGATCTTAGAAATCGCGGCCCTGAGCTCCGTCAGCCCCCGTGGATCCGAATACAGCTCGCGGATCCTGTCCTGACGAGCGGTGATCGCCTTTTTCGAAATCAGCGGCGCTTCGAGCCAGTTTTTCAGAAGCCGGCTCCCGGCCGCGGTCTTTGTCAGATCCAGCACCGACAGCAGGCTCCCCGCCTTGCGTCCGCCCCGGATCGTCTTCGTAAGCTCGAGATTGATCCGTGAAGCCGCATCCAGCGCCATGACCTCGTCTTCCTCGAGGTAGCCGATGCGCGTGATATGGCTGATATCCGTCTTCTGGGTCTCCCGGATATAGCTGAGCAGCGCCCCGGCCGCCCGTACCGCCTCCGGATGGTCGCCGAGACCGAGAGCCCCGACAGAGTACACGCCGAACTGCTCCTTCAGAAGCTGTTCGGCCTCTCCCTTCGCGTATCGCCTGCTCGGAAAGGGTTCGACGAAGGCCGACGAGACCTGTTCGAGACGCTTCGGAAGCTTCTCGTCTTCGTACAGCGCGGAGTGAAGCAGGATCTCCGACGGGGAAAACCGGGCGCATTCGTCCTGAAGCCAGCCGGTCCGGTCGTTTCCGTCGTATTCCGAAACCATAAAGGCGCCGGTGGACAGATCGAGTACGGCGCATCCCGTTTCCTGAACCTTCTGCCCCGTCCGTCCCGCGCTGATGCACATCAGGTAATTGTTCGAGCCCGGATCGAGCACCGACGAATCGGTTACGGTTCCCGGCGAAACGATCCGGATGATTTCCCGTTTTACGATCCCCTTAGCCAGCGCCGGATCCTCCATCTGCTCGCAGATCGCGACCTTGTGGCCCTTTTCGACGAGTCTCGCGATATATGAATCCGCCGCGTGATGAGGCACCCCGCACATCGGCGCCCGTTCGTCGAGTCCGCAGTCGCGGCCCGTCAGCGCGATTTCCAGCTCCTTCGAAGCCAGAACCGCATCGTCGAAGAACATTTCGTAAAAATCTCCGAGACGAAACATCAGGATCGCATCGGGCGCCTGCTCGTGCATTTCCAGATACTGCTGCATCATCGGAGTCAGGCCCATCAGTCCGCCTCCGCTGCAGTCTGCACACCGGTCAGCGAGAAGGTTCCGGCTTTGTCGATCCTGACGGGCACGATCCGGCCGATATCATCAAAATTTCCGGTGAAGTTGACGAGCTTTCCGCCTGCCGTGCGCCCCGTAAGCCTGGACGCATCTCTCGCGCTGGGTCCTTCGACGAGGACGTCGACTGTCTGATCCTGAAACGGCGCGTTGATCTGTGCGGAAACCGTATGGAGCACCTCGAGCAGCCTGTTAAGCCTGTCGTGCTTGATCTCGTCCGGGATCTGATCCTCCATCTCCGCCGCAGGCGTCCCGTGGCGCTTCGAATAAATAAATGAGAACGCGGAATCGAACCTGCAGGCCCTGACCAGGTCCAGCGTATCCTGAAAATCCTCCTCGGTCTCTCCGGGGAAGCCGACAATGATGTCCGTCGTGATGACGGCGCCGGGGACCTCGTCCCTGATCCTGCGTACGAGTGCGATCGCTTCTTCCTTCGTATAATGGCGGTTCATGCGCCTGATGACCCGGGTCGAGCCGGACTGCATCGCGAGATGGCACGACGGCATGACTTTTTCGCACTGCGCCATCGCGGCTATCACGTCGTCTGTGAAGTCCTTCGGATTGGAGGTCATGAAGCGGATGCGCCGGATCCCGTCGATTTCATTGACCTGACGCAGCAGCGTCGCGAAGTCGATCCCGATCTCCAGGTCGTTTCCGTAGGAATTGACGTTCTGTCCGAGCAGCGTCACCTCGATAACGCCCCTGTCCGCCAGCCCGCGGATCTCGTCGAGGATCCTCTCCGGCTGTCTGCTGTGCTCCCGGCCTCTCGTGTACGGCACGATGCAGTAGGAGCAGAAATTGTTGCACCCCTGCATAATCGTCACGTAGGCCTTGAACGGATACTTGTTCTCCACAGGTATGTCTTCGACGACCGCGTCGCTCTCGTCCCAGATTTCTGTGATCTGTTCCCCCGCCGCGATGAAGTTCCCGAGAATCTGGGGGAAACGGTGCAGATTGTGCGTTCCGAAAATGATATCCACCTGGGGATGCTTCTGTCTGAGCTCTGCGACGATCTCCGGCTGCTGCATCATGCAGCCGCAGACCGCAAGGATCATATCCGGATTCTTTCTCTTGTAAGTCTTGAATTTGCCGATATTGCCGAACGCGCGGTCGTCCGCATTTTCACGAACCGAGCACGTGTTGACGATGATGAGCCCGGATTCCTCCGCTTTTTCCGCCGGAGTCCATCCGATCTGACGAAGCATGCCCGCCAGCTTCTCGGAGTCGTTTTCGTTCATCTGGCATCCGTATGTCTGTATATAGTAAGTTTTATTCACATTTATCCCTTCGCTGCTGTTGAATCGGAACGCGGGCCCGATATGACCCGCGTGATATTTAATTATATCATGCATGAAAACCGTGAAATTTCTCAAAAAAGCAAAAACAGCCCGAAGGCTGTTTCTGTCCGGGAACCGCTGTCCCCGGATGATTTCGGCGCAGCGTGCGCTGTCCCTGTTTATGCTGTTTTAATGCTTCGTTTATCCGGCAGACTTCCGTTACTTCGAATAGAGTTCGACGACCAGCTGGTCTTCGACTTCCACCGGAATCTCTTCACGGGCCGGCATGCGCGTGAGCGTTCCGACGAGACTGTCGCGGTCTTTTTCGAGATATGGAAGGGTAAACCCTTCGCGTTCGAGGAAATTTTCCCTGAACATTTCGTTCTTCGCCGCTTTTTCAGTCAGCGCGACCGTATCTCCGGGATTCACGCGGTACGACGGAATATCGACCTTTTTCCCGTTGACGAGGATATGTCCGTGATTGACCATCTGTCTTGCCTGACGGATGGAGCTCCCGAAGCCGAGCCGGTAGACGATATTGTCGAGACGGCATTCCAGCGTCTCCAGCAGAATATCGCCCGTCTTTCCGGGCTTTCTTCTCGCTTCCTCGAAATAACGCCGCATCTGGCGCTCGAGAATTCCGTGATAAGCCTTGACCTTCTGCTTTTCCGTGAGCTGCAGGCCGTATTCCGACTGTTTCTTTCTTCGCGTTACTGCCGTGGACGTGCGGTTCATCGCTTTCGGATGCCCGTATACGTTGGTCCCCAGTCTTCTGCATTCTTTAAAACGCGGATTTCTCCGTGTTGCCATAGTTTCTCCTTTCATTAAATGTGTTGATATTATTTATATTCTGATCGGTTCCGTTTCTGAGAAACCGTGTTAGGTTAAGTTAACTTTACATAGTATAAACGGTTTTTCCGGTTCTGTCAAGCGTTCCTGAAATATTTTCATATTGATGAAAATTTTCACAAGTGAATCAGACTTACTTCAGTACATATTTTAACGAATCGAGGATCGATCCGGCCGTCAGCGTCGTTTCTCCGTAACGCGCCGCGTACCAGTCGCCTGCGAGACCGTGGTAGAAGACGCCCGCTTTGGCCGCCTTTGTCAGATCGTGAGTCTGTGCCGCAATGCCCGCGATCATTCCGGCCAGCACGTCTCCTGCTCCCGCGGTCGCCATGCCGGGGTTGCCGGTCGTATTGAACCACAGACTTCCGTCGGGATCGGCGATCATCGTATGATAGCCCTTCATGACGACGGTCACACCGTATTCCTTCGCGAACGCGGCGGTCTTGTCCGCCGGCGCCTTCATCAGGTCCGGAACCGTCGTGTCCAGCAGCATCGCGAATTCGCCCGCATGGGGAGTCAGCACCACCGGAACCTTCGAGGCCTTCAGATCACCCAGGATGTTGCGCATATGCCACAGACCGTCGGCGTCGATAACGAGAGGAATTTTTCCGCTCATCAGCGTGCTCAGCAGTCCCGAATAGTCCATATGACGTCCGAGACCGGGGCCGAACAGGATCATGTCCGTTCGGATCTGAGCCAGATCCTCCGGACGGACTATATAATTGTATGGCTTGACCATCGCCTCATGGGGCATGATGGACGCGGCGATGGGATAGACCTCTTCCGGCACAAAGGCCGTAACGAGTCCCGCTCCCGACAGAATTGCGCCGGAAACCGCCATCGCTCCGGCGCCGGTCATCCCCTTCGAACCCGCGACGACGAGAACACGTCCGTAAGTATACTTATGACTGTTCTTTTTTCGCTGTACCGGAAATCCGACCTCTTTCTGTTCGAGCAGCTCCGTATGGATATCCGGATCGTCGGTATCGATGCCGATATCGACAATCACCGGCTTTCCCGTACAGTCGGGTCCGTCTCCCAGCATTTCTCCGGTCTTCGGCGCCTGGATGATCACCGTTTTGTCGGCGCGGACAGCAGCCTGACCGACCTGGCCGTTCGTTCCGTTAAGTCCCGACGGGATATCGACCGCAACGACATAGGCAGGGCTTTCGTTGACCGCGTCGATCAGCTCCGGCAGCGGTTCTCTGAGCGGCCGGTCTGTATCGTAGCCGGTTCCCAGCAGCGAGTCGACGATGACGGACGCTTCGGATATCTCCTTCTTCGCGGATTCAAGACCCGCATCCCCGACGTAGATAATCGGAACATCTTTGAGCCGGTCAAAATTGCGCTTCGAGTCTTCCGTGAAGTGATCCCTGCATTCTTTTTCAGTCGGAGGGAACATCAGGGTAACGTCTTTTCCGTCCTGTTTGAGAAGACGTGCGATGACCTGACCGTCCCCGCCGTTGTTCCCTGTTCCCGACAGAACGAGGATCTTTCCCTTGGACTTTTTCTTCAGAATCTCCTTCGCCGCCGCTTCCCCGGCCCGTTCCATCAGTTCGTCCGACGGGGTTCCTGCCGCGATCGTCTTTTTATCAAGCTCCGCCATCTGTTTCGGGGTGACTGCCTTCATTTTCTCTCCTCGATTATCATCAAATTCATATTCTGAAGCCGTAATACAGAAAAGGCCCCCGGAAAACCGGAGGCCGGACGAAATCGTCTCATCCGCTCATCGCGGGTACTCATTTCTTCTTACACGTAATTCTCTGTTTCATTCTTAATTGTACTCAATTCAGCCGGATTTATTTTTCTTTTTTAAAGAGTCTCATGACCAGCTTGCCGATTTCGACGAGTACGAGAGGCATCAGCAGCGCGACGATGACGAATTCCCACTGAGTCGCGTTCAGATCGACCGTATTGAAGATCGGATGCAGCGCCGGAATCAGATCGACAGAGATCTGCAGACAGGCGGACAGCAGGATCGCGCCCCAGAAGAAGCGGTTCGAGAACAGCTGCTTGAAGTTGAAGATCGAATGGCTGCCCATCTTTGCGTTGATCGCATGGGTGAGCTGGCACATCGCGAGAACGGTGAAGGTCATCGTCTGCGCAGTTTCTATTCCCCAGTGTGTATCCGCATACCAGAAGGTGAACAGGGAGATCGTCGCGATCATAATCCCCTGGATAATGATTCGCGTGCCGAGACCGCCCGCAAAGATGCTTTCGTCAGGGTGACGGGGGGCTTCCTTCATGATGTCCGGATCCGTCTTTTCAACGCCCAGGGCCAGCGCCGGGAAGCTGTCCGTAATCAGGTTGATCCACAGGATCTGTACCGGAAGCAGCGGCTGCGGCCAGTCGACCAGGGTCGCGATAAACAGCGTCAGAATTTCCGCGATGTTTGTGGACAGCAGGAAGTGGACTGCTTTTCTGATATTTTCGTAGATCCCGCGGCCTTCACGGACTGCCGAAACGATCGTCGCGAAGTTGTCGTCGGTCAGGATCATTTCCGAAGCTTCCTTCGAAACCTCAGTGCCTGTGATCCCCATCGCGCAGCCGATATCCGCCTTTTTAAGCGCCGGCGCGTCGTTGACGCCGTCGCCGGTCATTGCGACCACCGCATTTTTCTTCTGCCAGGTATCCACGATGCGGACCTTGTTTTCAGGTGATACGCGCGCGCAGACCGTAATGCGTTCGATATTGTCGGAGAGTGTCTTGTCGTCCATATCGTCGATTTCGACGCCTGTCAGGGCGATATCGCCTTCGTTGTAAATATTCAGCTCTCGTGCGATCGCCTTCGCCGTATTGACGTGGTCCCCGGTGATCATGACCGGATGGATGCCGGCAGAGCGGCATTCCGCGATGGAATCCTTGACCTCGAGTCTCGGCGGGTCGATCATCCCGGACAGTCCCGCGAACGTGATGCCCTGTTCGAGGACGTTGTAGTCCGCGTTCGGAAGCTCGTCGAAGACCTTGACGCCGTAGCCGATCACGCGGTATGCGTCATCCGACAGCTCGTCGTTGACGGCCCGGATATTGTCCTTGGCCGCTTCGGAGAAGGGCTGGGATTCTTTGCCTTCGCCGCGAAGAACCTTCGTGCACCGTTCGATCAGAACGTCGGGAGCGCCCTTCGTAAACGAAATGAATCTGCCGTCGAATTTATGGACGGTAGTCATAAGCTTGCGGTCCGAGTCGAAGGGAATCTCTTCGACACGGGGCATCTGTTCCAGCAGCTCGTTCTTCGAGTAGCCGACACGGTCCGCGTAGTCGATCATCGCGATTTCGGTCGGGTCCCCGATCTTGACGACGCCGTTCTCGTCGGTGACCACCGACGCGTCGTTGCACAGCAGTCCGCCGAATACGACGACCTTTTCTGCAGGAGTAAATCCGTTTTCGAGAATTTCGTCCGCATCGATGATGCCGTCTTCCTGTTCCGCAAAGATGCGCTTGATCGTCATCTTGTTCTGCGTAAGGGTACCGGTCTTATCCGAACAGATGACAGAAGCGGAGCCCAGTGTTTCGACAGCAGGCAGCTTTCTGATAATCGCGTTCTTTTTGACGAGCCTCGTCGTCCCCATTGCGAGAACGACCGTAACGATGGCCGGAAGGCCTTCGGGAATCGCCGCAACCGCGAGAGAAACCGCAGTCATGAACAGCTCCAGAGGATCGCCGCCCCGCAGCATGCCCACGACGAAGATGATCGCGCAGGCCGCAACGCAGGCGATAGCCAGCGTCTTGCCCAGCTCGTTCAGACGTACCTGCAGCGGCGTCTTCTGATTCGGCGCGGTCTGGATCATACCGGCGATGCGGCCGATTTCACTGTCCATACCGGTCTTCGTGACGATAAAGCGTCCGCGCCCGTTGGTGACGATAGTCGTCGAATAGACAAAATTGTCGCGGTCTCCGAGGGGCGTCTTTCCGTCTGTCAGATTTTCCGTATTCTTGTGAACCGCAGTCGATTCGCCCGTCAGCGCCGCTTCCTGGATCTGCAGATTGGCGGCTTCTACGAGCCGGCCGTCTGCCGGGACGTAGTCGCCCGCGTCGAGGTAGACGACGTCGCCGGGTACCAGATCCACCGACTGGACGATCATCTGCTGGCCGTCCCGCATGACCTTCGCCTCGGGGACTACCATTTTCTTCAGGGCCTCCATCGAGTCCTCTGCCTTGCGTTCCTGTACGACGCCGATCACCGCGTTGATAATGACGATAACTATAATCAGCAGGGTATCGCTGACTTCTCCGAGAAAGCCGGAGACGACAGCCGCCGCGAGAAGGACGAGAATCAGTACGTCGGAAAACTGGGCGATAAACATCTGGACGATGGTTTTGCGCTTCGTTTCCCGAAGCATGTTTTTACCGTATCGTGCAGTCTTTTCCTGTACCTGAGCGCTTGTCAGGCCTTTTTTAAGACTCGTCTCATACTCTCGTTCGGTTTCGTCGACACTCAGCAGAAAGGCTTCGCGCTCGCTTTCGGAGGTCATGCCTGTTTCTGTTTTCGTTTCGTTCATAGTGCTCCTTTCAGAATTGTGAAACCCGGATAAAAAAAGACCTGATTATCCAATGGATAACCAGGTCTTACTCACAGTCTGAACTGCTGCTCAGCCGGGCTTCTCACCGTTTTGACGACTGAGCAAGGTTGAGTTACTCCCCTGCTTACCTGAAAGCTTTATACCCTGAACGGCTGCGTTTCCGCTAGAAAACGACGCCTAAAATACGCGGGTGACTTTCAGAACAAGATTATTATATTGAAAGATCATGAAAATCACAAGAAAAGAATCGAAATCCTGCGAACCTTTGGTAAAATAGTACTAGTAAACGGTTTAGCGTTCTTCTGAACGGAAAGGACTGATTGATGAAGGAATTAATCAAGGATTTTACTCCTCTGTTTTCTCAGGCGGATTACAAGGTGAAACGCAAGGACGTCCAGGAGGATATCGGTTATCTTCTGACTCTGCTTAACACTCATCAGCTGCTCGTCGAAGGCGGCTGGAAGCTCTACGCCGAGAAAAAAGGTTATGAAGAGATCGAAGTCGGAACGGAATTTCAGAAAAGTATCCCCGACAATAAATCTCTGTCAATTTTTCTGTCCAAGTATCTTGCGCATATGGCGGACGAAGCTTTCCAGAGCGGAGAAACCGTATATGCCATCGCAAGAGCTCTGCTCAACTTCGATCCCGAAAAACCGGAAACCGGAGACGCGCTGGAAAAGATCTGGAAAGAAAACGCCGACATGATTCAGGATCTGATCTATCTGTATTCTGAATACCTGTACCGCGTGTTCATGCAGGACAGCCTGAAGAACCCGACGCCGATCACACCGGAAGATATCTCCGAAGTCGGCTGAAACGGACGCAATAAAAAAAGCACTTCTCTCGAAGTGCTTTTTTTATTGCGTTTCCGGCCGTAGTGCGGTCTGTATTATTCCCCGATTATCTTGATCAGAACGCGCTTTTCACGCCTTCCGTCAAACTCGTAATAGAAGACCTGCTCCCAGGTTCCGAAATCGAGCTTTCCGTCGGTCAGCGCGATCACGGTTTCCCGTCCCATGATGCTGCGCTTCAGATGAGCGTCCGCATTATCCTCGAAGCCGTTATGATGATAGCGGGAATAGGGCTTTTCCGGAGCCAGACCTTCAAGCCAGGTTTCGTAGTCCTGATGCAGCCCCGGCTCGTCGTCGTTGATAAAAACGGAAGCCGTGATATTCATCGCGTTGACGAGAATCAGCCCGTCGCTGATTCCCGATTCGTTCACCGCTTCCAGGACACGTCCCGTGATATTGACAATCTCCCTGCGGGCCGGGATATTGAAATGAAGCACTCTGCGGTAGGATCTCATGCGCCGAGCTCCGCAAGTCTGTCTTCGATCTTCTTCAGACTTTCTTCGAATCCCGCCTGCTTTTCACGTTCCTTGTTTACGACAGCCTCAGGCGCCTTCGCGAGGAAGCCTTCGTTGGAAAGCTTGCCTGTGACTCGTGAAAGCTCCTTGTCAAGCTTCTTCTTTTCGCCTGTCAGTCTCGCGATTTCTTTTTCCTTATCCACCAGCTCGTCGAGGAGCAGGAAGATTTCGGTTCCGCCGGCCACCGCGGTCGTGTACTGTTTCAGATCCGCGGCTTCAGGCAGCGGTCTTACTTCCCCGACCGATGCGAGTTTTCCGAGCAGCACCCCCGACTTTTCAAGCACCGCGGCGTCCGTGTCCGATTCCGTGCGGTAAAACAGATCTGCTTTACGGCTGTTGGGCACGTTGAGACCCGTACGGATGTTCCTGAGATTCCGGATCACGTCCATCAGGAACGTGAGCTCGGCTTCTTCCTCCGGATATTCGTACGCCGCGTCTGCAGCCGGCCATGCGGCCGTGATCAGCGCTTCGCCGTGTTCCGGGAGATATCCGTAGATTTCTTCCGTGATGAACGGAATGACCGGGTGGAGCAGCTTCAGAATATTGGTGAGCACAAGACTTAACGTATTCTGAGCCGCAGCCTTCGACGTCTCGTCGTCTCCGTAGAGTCTCGGCTTGACCAGCTCGATATACCAGTCGCAGAATTCGTTCCATGTGAAGTCATAGGCCTTCTGAGCCGCGAGACCCAGCTCGTACTTGTCCATATTCTCGCGGACCTCGCCGATCACGGAATTCATCCGGGACAGGATCCATTTGTCCGTGTATTCGAGATCCTCCTGCCTGTATTCCGGCAGCTCTTCGTCAAGGTTCATCAGGACGAAGCGCGCCGCGTTCCACAGCTTGTTCAGGAAGTTTCGGCTCGCATTGAGCTTTTCCTGCTGCCAGCGGATATCGTGGCCGGCGGAATTTCCCGTGATAATCGAGAAGCGCAGCGCGTCCGCGGAATATTCGTCGATGATTTCAAGCGGATCGATCCCGTTTCCGAGAGATTTGCTCATCTTGCGTCCCTGAGGATCGCGGATCAGACCGTGAATATAGACGTCCGCAAACGGGACCTCGCCCATTTCGTACAGGCCCATGAAGATCATTCTGGCTACCCAGAAGAAAATGATGTCGTAGCCCGTAACCAGAACGGAGTTCGGATAGAACTTTTTCAGGTCTTCTGTTTCTTCCGGCCAGCCCAGGGTCGAAAACGGCCACAGCGCGGAAGAGAACCAGGTATCCAGCGCATCCTCATCCTGGCGCAGCGTCCCGCCGCACTTCGGACAGCAGGCCGGCTTTTCCGCCGATACGGTCATCTCGCCGCAGTCGTCGCAGTAATAAGCCGGGATCCGGTGACCCCACCAGAGCTGCCGGGAGATGCACCAGTCGCGGATGTTTTCGAGCCAGTTGTAATAGGTCTTTGAGAAACGGTCCGGAACGAAGCGGGTGTCGCCTTTTCTGACGGCTTCGAGCGCAGGTTCCGCGAGCTGCTTCATCGAAACGAACCACTGTTCGGAGGTCATCGTTTCGACCGTCGTCCTGCAGCGGTAGCAGGTACCGACATTGTGGACATGTTCTTCGATCTTCTCGAGAAGACCGAGATCCCTGAGATCCTGAACGATTATTTTCCGCGCTTCGTAGCGGTCCAGGCCCGCATAGCGTTCGCCGGCCAGCTCGTTGAGCGTACCGTCCTCGTTCATGATATTGATTTCTTCGAGGTTGTGGCGTTTTCCGACTTCATAGTCGTTGGGGTCATGGGCAGGCGTCATCTTGACGACGCCGGTGCCGAATTCCATATCGACATAGTCGTCGGCGACGATCGGGATCTCCTTGTTGACGAGAGGCAGGATCACGGTCCTGCCGACGAGATCCTGATAACGTTCGTCCTTCGGATTGACCGCGACGCCGGTATCGCCCAGCATCGTTTCCGGACGTGTCGTCGCGACGGTCACGTATTCTTCCGTACCCGTGATCGGATAGCGGATATGCCACATGTGACCGGCCTGTTCTTCGTATTCGACTTCGGCTTCAGACAGCGCCGTCTGACAGTTCGGACACCAGTTGATAATGCGTGAGCCCTTGTAGATCAGGCCCTGATTATAGAGCTTTTCAAAGGTCCGGCCCACCGCCTTCGAGCAGCCTTCGTCCATCGTGAAGCGTTCACGGTCCCAGTCGCAGCTGGCGCCGAGCTTCTTGACCTGGCTGCGGATACGGTCGCGGTAGGTGCGCGCCCAGTCCCATGCTTCTTCGAGAAAAGCTTCCCGGCCGACTTCTTCCTTTGTTTTTCCCGTTTCAGTACGGATCTTGTCCACGACCTTGACTTCGGTCGCAATGCTCGCGTGATCCATTCCCGGAAGCCACAGCGCGGATTCCCCGAGCATGCGGTGATAACGGATCAGGACATCCTGGAGCGTATCGTCAAACGCGTGTCCCATATGAAGCTGGCCCGTCACATTCGGCGGCGGCATGACTATTGTATACGGCTTTCCGTCCGGATGTACCTCCGGTTTGAACAGGCCGCTGTTTTCCCACCATTCGTAAATTCGTTCCTCGACCTGTTTGGGATCGTAGGTTTTTTCCATTTCTTTCTTCAAAACTGCCTCTTTCATCGGTCGTAACCTTGTTTATATAAACGGAGCTGCTCCGCAGTTCGCATAGCTTCTATTTTACACTATGGATGCTTTAGAAAAAAGATGCAAAGAATTAAGGCGTTTTCAAAGGGTAAAGTATATAAGAAACGTATAGAATAAATATAAACGTATACAGACGAAAAAACATCTGAATATGAATCGTACGGAATCTAATACGCAATACTACGTGTGCTGATTAGCGTTATAATAAATAAACAGTGCAGGCAGATTCTGTTAAGTGATATATCCCGAAAGGAGTCGATATGACCCGAACATTACTGGCCGATTCAGCAGCGAACCTCGCTGACGGCTACACGTCGAAAAGCGGAGCGGAATTCGCTTCGGTTCCTCTGACAATCCGAGTCGGAGATCAGGAATTTACGGACGACAAGGACATGGACGTCAACGAAATGATCCGCGCTTCAAAAGCTCACGAAGGAGCCGCGCGGACGTCGTGCGCAAGTCCTGACGAATGGGCGAAGAGATTTCGTGACGGTGGTGACGAAATCATCGCCGTCACGATTACCGGAAAACTCTCCGGATGCTACAATTCGGCTATGCTCGCCCGTCAGATCGTACTGGAAGAAAATCCCGACAAGAAAATCCACGTCATCAATTCCAGAGCAACGGCAGGTCCGGAAGAGCTGATCATCCGGAAAGCGGACGAGCTGTTCGCAGAGGAAAAGCCTTTCGAAGAAGTCGTCGAAGAGCTCGATAAATATGCCGACTCCATCGGCGTCGTCTTTGCGCTCAAAAATTACGACAATCTGATCAAAAACGGCCGGATGAGCAAAATCGTCGGTACGGTCGCGTCCAAGCTGAATATCCGCGTCGTCGGCGACAATTCGCCTGAAGGCGATCTGCGCGTACTGTCAAAATCGCGAGGTGAAACAAAGGCCTATGCGAAGATGGTCGAAGAAATGGAACGCAAGAAGGACATGAAGGATGCGGAGGTGATCATCTCCCATACGAACAACGAAAAAAGCGCGAAAGCGATCGCCCATCTCATCGAAAAGAAATATCCCGTCAAATCGATCGAAATCAAGGAAAACGGCGGACTCAACAGTATCTATGCCGAAGATGAAGGGATCATCATCGGATTTTAATCACTAAACAGGAAACGGCCGGCACATTCCGATTGACGGAAAGCGCCGGCCGTTCTTTTTGGCACCGCTTATTTTAGAATCGCCGTTTTATTCAGATAGACGTACTCCTGAACCGGTACGCCGTCCCGTTCGAGCATCCGTCCGGCCTTGAAGCCGAGACTGATATAAAAGCCCGTATGTTCTTCATAGTCGTCGTCATCACTGCGGAACGAGATCGTCACGATCTTCTGCCCCTGAGGAATCTGAGAACACATGAAGCGGAACAGATTTCTCGCGACGCCTTCTTTCCTGAATTCAGGATCGACAGCCACAAACAGCAGTTCTGCCGGAGATCTGCGGAAAATCAACAGACCTGCGAGTTCGTCGCCATCTCTCGCCGTCACGACGGTTCCGTCTGCGATCGCCTGACGCAGTGATTTTTCTATCTCTACGAGTGTCAGCCCGGGGAAATAGCTCAGATCTTTTTTGATGAGCTTCATGCATGCCGATGTGTCGATCGGTCTGGCTGTTTTGTAATTCATAATTTCTCCTAGAAATTGAAAAATGAAATCTGGTCGCTTCTGGGCAGACTGTCGAGACAGCCCAGTTCTCTGAGCTGCTCGAGACAGGTATTGTTCAGATGCGTCCGCTCCTGCAGATCGTCCTGAGAAATAAACATCTTCTTTTCACGTTCCGAAACGATATTTTCCGCCACCGACATCCCGAGACCGGACACCGCTGTGAACGGCGGAATAATCGTCTTTCCCTCCGGTATGAAGAACCGGCTCTCGGAGCGGGTCATGTCGATGCGCGAACAGCTGTAGCCTCTGCAGTACATCTCAAGAGCAAGCTCCAGCGATATCATGCTCAGATCTTCCTTCCCCGTCAGCTTCTCGCCCTTCGACTTCGCCTCAAGGCGCGCGATTTCGTCCCGGACGGAATCGAGCCCCGCGGAAATGACCTTCAGGTCGAATTCCTTCGCCCGGATCCCGAAGTAGGCGGCATAATAGGCTGCCGGATAGTTGATCTTATACCATGCGATTCGGAAAGCCATAATGACGTACGCCGCTGCATGGGCCTTAGGGAACATATACCCGATTTTCTTGCACGAATCGATGTACCAGTTCGGTACCTTCTTCTCCCGCATCAGACTCTCCGCTTCGGGGGTAAGACCTTTCCCTTTTCTGACCTTTTCCATGATCCCGAAAGATGTCTTCGGAGGCAGTCCCATATCAATGAGCCCGAGCATAATATCGTCTCGCGTACAGATAACCTCGTCGAGACCGGCCGTTCCGTTTCTGACCAGGTCCTGGGCATTGTTGTTCCAGACATCCGTTCCGTGAGAGAGTCCGGATATCCGGATCAGATCGGCCAGAGACGCCGGCTTCGTATCCGTGACCATCCCCTTGACGAAGGGCGTCCCGAATTCAGGTACGCCGGCCGTTCCCAGGGTAAGCGGACAGTCCTCCGTAAATTTCAGAGCATCCGTCGATGTAAACAGCGAAATGACCTCTTTGTCATCAAGGGGAATCGAGCGCGGATCGACACCGGTGTTGTTGTACAGAATACGCAGCATCGTCGGGTCATCATGCCCCAGAATATCGAGCTTGAGGAGACGCCCGGATATCGAATGGTAGTCGAAATGAGTCGTGATCGTATCGGAGGATGTATCGTCCGCAGGATGCTGGACCGGCGTGAACCGGTAGATCTCCTGATCCTTCGGGACAACCATAATTCCCCCCGGATGCTGGCCCGTTGTCCGTTTGACGCCGGTGCAGCCGTTTTTCAGACGCTCCACCTCGGCGTTAGTCGGGTAGATGCCCTTCGAATCGAAATAGTGCTTGACGTAGCCGTAGGCTGTTTTTTCCGCCAGCGTCGAGATCGTTCCCGCACGGAAGGTCTTTCCCTTTCCGAACAGAACCTCCGTGTACGCGTGTGCGGCAGCCTGATTGTCGCCCGAGAAGTTCAGGTCGATATCAGGTTCCTTGT
>ERZ1645187.2481-NODE-2481-length-16118-cov-222.465915_pt1 | contig 16118 bp, 12 predicted proteins | sample MGYA00575352_ERZ1645187 | MGnify/ENA primary metagenome ERZ1645187 (study PRJEB40837, sample SAMN11349314) | freshwater sediment metagenome | isolation source: river sediment | host: Sediment | place: India: Wazaribad , New Delhi | collected 2017-02-21 ... | reverse complement strand
TGGGCTGGAGGACGTTCTTGCCGCGCATGCGCTGATAGCGGGCGATGACGTCGCCAATGGTGTAGTTGCGCACATGGCCCATGTGCAGCTTCCCCGAGGGATATGGGAACATGGACAGGCAATAGAACTTCTCGCGGTTGGGGTCTTCCACCGCCTTGAAGGACTGGGCCTCTTCCCAGTAGGCCTGGGCCGCCGCCTCGATGGCGCGCGGATCATAATCGTTTGGCATGAAGGGACTGCTGTGGCTGGAGGGTGATTGATGGTAAGCCGGTCGGGGCCGGGCGGGCACCTGGCAAGGGGGTGATCAGGGCCGACAAAGCGAATAAGGTAAGGGATAAGGGGCGGCATCAGCCGATGGCGAAGTATAGCGGTGGGAGGCGCGGCTAGGCCAATCAGGCACCGCCAAGCGCACCGTCAAGCGCACCGTTAGTCGCGACCCCGACGATGACGGAAGCTGTTCAGCCGCCCAACTCATATCATTGGCGGGTAGATTCACCCCAACCAGTCAACTCGAAAGAGCACCGCATGAGATATGCTCCATCTTTCATCATCAGTAGTGCATCGAAATCCATCATCAAAGTTAGTGAGATAACCGTGAAGCGAAAGAACATCCACCCGGCGCTGGCACTGTTGCTGGCCATCATGCCGGCCATCAGCTCCGCGCAACTCCTCCAGGGGATCAAGGAAGGCGCGGGCAAGGCCGTGCAGGCCGTCGGTACTGCCACCGGCAACGCCGTGGAGGCCGCCGGAACGGTGGCGGGCAAGGCCACTGACGCCGTCAAGGATACCGTCGACTCCTCCCAGCTAAGCCTGCGAGACGAGGCTACTCCCGAGGCGACCCGTGCGAAGCTGGATGCCATGGCCGCGGAGACCCTGATACACCTCTTCGCGGAGCAGCCGGGCAGTCGCGCCCTTTTCGATCGCAGCGCCGGTTACGCCGTCTTCGACAAGCGGGAAGCGAGCTTCTACGTGGTTGCCGGCTACGGACGGGGGGTCGCGGTCGACCCTCGCACCGGCAAACGGGTCTACATGAAGATGGCAACCACGGGCGCCGGCTTCAGCTTTGGCCTCGGTGGCTTTGCCTCCCAAATGGTGATGCTGTTCGAGGATGCCGCCAGCTTCCATGAGTTCGTCAGCCGAGGACTGGATGCCGCCGCCCAAGTCGGCACCATGATGGGGGAGGAGCGAGAAGAACTCGCCCTGCGTTTCACGGACGGCAAGGCCATCTTTATCCTGACCGGCAAGGGCTGGAAGGTCTCGGCCAAACTCACCGGGTCCCGCTACTGGCCGGATGAGGCGCTCAACTCGCGCTGAGGTGGTCACCCGGACCTTCCGCCTACACCTGATCTCCAACACCTGATCTCCATCGCCGGTCATCGTCCCTGACCCGCGTCAATGCGTTCCAGGATCTTCCTTCTCAGCCATATGCGGGCCTACACCAGCCTGCTGGGCCATCTTCTCGGGTCCCATCCGGAAATCGACGGCTACTATGAAATGCACCGGGGTTACCGCACCCCCGAGGACCTGGCCCTGCAGGAGGCCGCCTATCAGCGGGAAGAGGGCCTGAAACCCGGTGGACGCTACCTCTTCGACAAGCTCCTGCACAATGACTATCCCTTGCTTCTGGACCGGATTGGCCAGGAGGAGGCCATGGTGCTCATTGCCCTGCGTGAGCCGGACAGTGCCCTCCCCAGCATCGTCCACCTCTTTCGCGGCCGATCACCCGTGGACCCCTATGGCGAGCCGGAAGGGGCCTGCGGTTATTACGTCGAGCGACTGGCGTGGCTGGAAGCCTTCGCCACCGCCTGGCCGGGGCGCTACCACTATTTCGACGCCGAATGCCTGATGGAACGACCCCAGTCCCTGCTGGCCACCCTCACCCGCTGGCTGGAACTGGGCTCACCGCTCCGAGGTGAATACCGGCGCTTTTCCCGCACGGGCCTGGCCCGGGCGGGCGATTCCTCCGCCGCCATCACCAGCGGCGCCATTCTCCCGCGGGAATGGCGTTACGGGGATATCGCCCTATCCCCGGCACTCCAGACCCAGGCCCGGGAGGCCTACCGAGCTTGTCGCCAGACCCTGATGGCCCAGGCCCGGGCCGTGGAACTTAAGGAATTGGCTAACTGAGATCTTGCGCCCAGTCGTATTCGGAGCGCCGCAGTCAGTCATTCCGCAGCCAGTCATTCCTGCCAACCCGGTGAGGCCTGGGTGGTGTCTGGCGGGGTTGGGATGGCGAGAAAGCCAACAAGGCGGTTTGACGGTCGTGTCCGCCCTCGCTCAGCCCCCCCATCCACCCATCCCGCCGTCATCAGCCCATAACCGGTCCCAGGCGGCCCGTTCCTGGCGGTACCGGCCGAGGGCGGCGATGATCTGGCCCCGACGCCAGGCCCGATGGGAGGGATCGCGGATCCGTTGCCAGGCGGTGGATGCCTCGCCGAAATTACGTTCGATATTGCCGACGAAGGCCAACAGGTCCGCCATGGCCGGGCGCGATGACCACCAAGGCGGGGCTGAGGCGAGCCAGGTTTCCAGCTCACGTCGTTGCTCATCTATGGAAGCCTGATTGCTTCCGTAGAGGGCCAGCAGCCGCGACTCGGTTCGCTCCACCACCTCGCCGAGGGCCGCGGCATCGGTCAGTTCCTTCAGGGTACGCGCCTTTAGCCAATCGACAACGCTGAAGAGCATCAGGTCGCCGAAGAACTGGCGTTCGAACTCGTCACTGATATCCACGGCTGACCGGCCCCTTCCCTCCACGCCGGGCCGGAAGTCGTCCGCGGCACCCCGGGGGGTGATGCGCTGATGGAGCATGGGCAGGTTGACGGAGGCGAACCGGGGGCCGATCTCCGCCTGAATGAGACGACCTGCCGTGGGCCCCGACATGCGCAGCCGAAGCTGGCCGAAGGGGATGATGTACCTCAGCCCGGCGCGGTTGACGATGTAGTTGCCCGGGTAGAGGGTCCGGGCGGGTTCCACGGCCATGAATGAACCGCCGTAGCGGAACAGGCTCCGGCGGGTCAGGTGCTCACCGTGGAAAAAGGCCGGGAGCCGGTCGGCGAGGGCGGCGAGACAGTCGGCGTTGGTATGAACCCCGGGCAACGGACAGGAAAAGGCGCAAGGATCGCGCCTGGTCTCGTAGCCGAAGAGGGCTGCCAGGTCGTGATAGGCCGCTTCCCCCGCCAGAACGCCCTCGGCCCCATGGAATTCGCAGGCGGCGGCGGGGTCCCTGGCCGCCATCTCCCGCAGGAAGGCCGCCAGGTCGCCCATCAGGTTGGCGCCCATGACCGCGGGCGAAACCGGGGGGTCGCCCACCAGCTTCCCCGTCAGCACATCCACCCGGCCGGTCTGGAAGATCCGGTTGATGTAATGGAAGTAGTTCAGCGCCGGGACGATTGTTTCCCCGGCCGTGGCGGCACGGTTGACCAGGAAACGCTGATCGCTGTCCATCAGGAAGAAGAGCGTCTCCTCCCCCGGCCGGGCCAACTCCACCATTTTCAGGTAGCTGAGATTGCGCGTGGCGGCCTGCCCCTTGTGATGGAAGGCCGCGGCGGGCTGATCCGTCAGCAGACCGGCCAACTCGCGGCGCTGGGCCGCCGGGATCGCCATCAAGCTTTCGTACTGGGCCTCGAGCCCGAAATGATGCGCATCGAGCCCCCGCCGGCGGAAGTCCGCCACCAGCGCCCGATGCCGTTCGCGATTGGCCGGGTCCCGGCTGTCCTCCGCCACGACGACGCTGACCCGCTTGAATAAACCCTTTGGCCCCCTGCCGCCATACCCGTAGGCCAGGCAGAGCTGGAGGATGCTCTCCAGACAGAGCTGGAGATGATCGGGTCGATCCGCGATGGGGATGGCGATGATGAAACGGGCCTGGACCACCCCGCCATGGGCGTCGATCAGGGCCTGCTGCTCGCGGAACAGGGCCTGGTAGGTCGCCAGCCAGCGGGAAAAGTCCCCGTCACTGGCCGCCCACATCAGTGGCTCGATGCGGGGAAAAAGGTCGTGGTAACGATCGATCAGGGCCCCAACTTCGAGGTGCCCAAGGTCCGCGGCGCCCCCCCCCAGGAGTTCGGGGTTTTCCGCGGCCAGTCGAAGCAGTTGGGGAATGGGATGGGATGCCATGGCTGCCGCCTATCTTTCAGGGCTGGTCTCGCCACACCCCAGATAACGAATCATATTGGAGGCGTCTTCCTGCCTCGGGAACCCTTCTGCCACCGAGGGTCTTTAACCACCTCGGGGGCGCTTCGCCCCCTCTTTCCCGCGGGCGGCGCGGACTTGTTACCCATTAACTTCGACTACCACGGGCGCCCTTTGCCCTTCCCCCCTGCGGGGGAGAGGTTGGGGAGAGAGGGAGACCTGGGTGATGTGGTCAAGTTTTTGGTTGGAGAATTCCTAACGGTAAGTGACGTAGTTGGGATAGGCATCCCGGTCGAGGATGAACTCGATGAGGTTGATCCCGGACCTCAGGTCCAGGCGCTGAAACAGGGCCTCGCCATCCGCTTCGTCCGCGATCCGAACATGCCGGATACCAAAGGAGGCAGCCAGCAGGGCGAAGTCAGGGTTGACGAAGTCGCAATCCAGAAAACGCCCCTCGAACTGCTGGTACTGATTCTTGCGGATCAGGCCCAGGGTCTGGTTGTTGAACAGCAGGATATTGAGGGGAATCTGGTAGTTGACCGCCGTCATGATCTCCATGCAGCACATCTGGAAACCGCCATCCCCCAAAAAGGCGAAGACCGGCTTGTCGGTCTTGAGCCTGGCGCCGATGGCCGCCGGAATGGCATGGCCGAGGGAGGAGGCCCCGGTATTGGGGACGTAGAGGTCCTGGGGCCGGGTCCTGAACCAGTTCTGCGCGAAGAGGATGTTGTCGTCGATCAGGACCACGCCCTCGCCGAACCGTGCTTCCAGCAGCCCGAAAAAGGCCTTGACCCGATCGAAACGGGCGTCGAAGACCCGCTCGCCCCGTTCCTCCGCCTCCCCGTCGCGGCGCGCCTTGAAGGCGGCCAGGTCCGGCGCCTCCTTGGGCGGCAGTGACCGGCAGGCGGCCTCCAGGGCGGGCAGAAAGCGCCCCAGATCGGCCTGGATGGCCAGGTCCGCGCGATAGACCTTTTCCAATTGGGAGGAGTTGCGGTCCACCTGGATGAGGGTCTTGCCCTCCAGCAGGCCCTTATGCCACAGGTAGCTGGTGCGCTCGTTGTAGCCGGCCCCCAGCATCAGGACCAGATCCGCCTCCCGCTCCAGGTAATGCCGGGCATGCCCCAGGGAGGTGACGCCGGTTGACCCCAGGGCGAGGGGCGAGCGCTCGTCGATGGCCCCCTTGCCCTTCAGGCTGGTGGCGACCGGGATCCGCAGCCGGTCGCTCAGCGCTTGCAACGCCTCCCGCGCCTCCCGGGATTGGGTGCAGCCATAGCCCGCCAGCACCAGGGGCCGCCGGGCCCGCGCCAGCAAGGCCGCACAGGCCGCCACCGTCGCGGGTGCCACTTCGGGCCGGTGCAGGCGCAGGCGCCCGACATCCGGCAGGGCATCGAGGATCTCAGCGCTCACCATCTCCCGCTGGATGTTGACGGGGATGCTGAGGACCACGGGACCCACCTCGTCCAGCAGCAGAGGTCGCACCGCCTGGTTGAGCACGGTCGCCAGGTAGTCGGTCCGCTCGATGAGCTTGTGATAGCGGGTGATGCCGGAAAAGAGCGCCGTCTGATTGATACTGCCCCCCTCCCCCGAGCTCTCCTGGAGCGCGCCGCGACCGAAGATCAGGGTCGGGGCCTCGGCGGTGATGGCAATGACTGGCAGACGGTCCGCGTAGGCATGGGCGATGCCGGTGGCCAGATTGCTGGCCCCGGGTCCCGCCGTGGTGATACAGGCCCCGACCCCGCCGCTGACCCGCGCCAGTCCGGCCGCCATGAAGGCGGCGCCCTGTTCATGCTTCACCAGGATGCTCCGCACCCGGGAACCATGAAGGGCATCGTAAACCGGCAGGATATGGGCGCCCGGCATGCCGAAGAGGGTATCCACCCCCAGATATTCCAGGAAGCGCACTACAAGATGGGCAACGGAAATCTCCATCGGTCCTCCTTGGTGGCGACCCTTGGTATCCCTGGCATTCATGGCGAAGATCTGCCCCTCAACCCCCAGGATCTGCCTTGCACCCTTCCCTCACCGGGTTTGCCGGGCTAACTGGCATGAGGCGGCAAGGCAACCCACTGATAATAAAAGATATTCTAGTGATTTTCACGCTAACCCTCCATGGTTAAGCAAGGGAAAGGACCTCCGCACGGCAACCAGCGCGTGGGGGTCGCCGTGCCTTAGGCCACCGTCCGCCTCCGGCGGACGGCCTCGGCCAGTTCCACCAGCAGGGGCTCGGTGTCGTCCCAGCCGATGCAGGCGTCGGTGATGCTCTGGCCATAGGTCAGTTCGGTATCGGGGCGCCAGTCCTGGCGGCCGGCGACCAGGTGGCTCTCGATCATGACGCCGATGATGCGCCGATCGCCGCGGGCCACCTGGCCGGCGACGTCGCGGCCCACGTCGACCTGCTTCTGGGGCTTCTTGCGGCTGTTGGCGTGGCTGAAGTCGATCATCATGCGCGGTCGCAGGCCGGCATCTTCCATTTCATCCGCCGCCATGTTGACACTCTCGGTGTCATAGTTGGGGCGATTACCACCGCGCAGGATGACATGGGTATCCGGGTTGCCGGCGGTGGCAAAGATGGCCGAGCGACCCTCCTTGGTCACCGACAGGAAGTGGTGGGGATGGGCGGCAGCGTGCATGGCATCCAGGGCGATGCGGAGGCTGCCGCTGGTGGCGTTCTTGAAGCCCACCGGGCAGGACAAACCGGAGGAGAGTTCCCGGTGGCCCTGGCTCTCGGTGGTGCGGGCGCCGATGGCCCCCCAACTGATGAGGTCGGCGATGTACTGGGGGCTGATGAGATCGAGAAACTCAGTCCCCGCCGGCACCCCAAGACCATTGATGTCCACGAGCAGGGAGCGGGCCAGCTTGAGGCCCTCGTTGATCTCGAAGCTGCCGTCCAGGTAAGGGTCATTGATCAGCCCCTTCCAGCCCACAGTGGTGCGGGGCTTCTCGAAGTAGACGCGCATGACGACCAGCAGGTCCTTGTCCAGGCGGTCGCGCACCGGGCGCAGGCGCTCGGCGTAGTCCCGCGCGGCGGTGACGTCATGGACCGAGCAGGGGCCGACGACCACGAGCAGGCGGTCATCCTCGTCGTGAAGGATGTCGCGGATCGACCGCCGGGTGTGATGGACGGTGGCGGAGATGGCATCCGTCAGCGGGTAGAGGCGGATCAGGTCCTCCGGCGCGATCAACTGCTTCATGGCGCGGATGCGCAGGTCGTCGGTCTCGTAACGCATGGGTCTCTCGTCAACGGCGGGGCCAGGTCCCGAAAGGGGTTAGGGTCCACCGGCGTGGGCACGTGGCCCAGGGACCCGGTGGCAAGTCGCGCATTTTATACGCATCGCCATCCCATTTGCCTTGTCCCGGAGTGGAGATAGGCCGAGGGTGGACGCCGCCCCCGCGCGGGGTCGGGCCTCCCGGCGCAAGCGGGCGCCGCGAACGCCCCGCCTGCTTACCATGCGCTCCCGGCGCCAGCGACATTCCACTCACCACGCCGTCAAATTCGTGCCGAAGCGGTTAGAATGCCCCTGTTGCCCCTCTAAACTCGCCCACTCTCAGCCCCCCCACCATGCCACGCGATCGTAGAAACCCTCACGCCCCCGGTAAGTCAGCGATGACCAAGGTCGCGCCCAGTGCCGCTCAGGCCCAGGCGTCCCTGGCGGCGGGGCGTTACCGGGAAGCGATCGAGCAGTTCAAGACCCTATCCCGCGCCGAACCCCCCGAGGTCTGGCGGGAGGGTCTGGCGGCCGCGTACCGCGGTCGCGCCCTGGAACTGGAGGCCAAGGGCATGGGCAAGGAGGCCCTGACCATCTGGGACAATCGCCGGCAGGCCTGCCCGGGGCTAGCGCCCGATCCGCGCCATCTGGCCTTGCTGTTGCGCCTTGGCCAGTCCGAAGCCGCCCTGACGGGCTACCGGTCGCTCCTGGCAGGCGGGGAATCAGCCGCCCTGGCGGAGGTTAGGGGCCATTTCGCCGCCTATTGGCTGACGGAGGAACTCCCGCCTGGTCTGGCCACGGACCCCGCCCTCGCCGAGGACCCTCTGCTCCGCGACGGCAGCACTGCCCGCGCCGCCCTCGCCGCCTGGTGCGCCGGCGACGATGAGGCGGCAGCGGTCCAGCTCAAGGCCATTCCCTTCCGCTCCCCCTACCGGGACTTCACCACCCTCCTCAAGGCCCTGATGAGCCGGGAGAAGGACCCGATCGCCAGCGGAAAACTGCTGGAGCGGGTCGCCGCCGACTCCCCCTTCGCCCCCCTGGCCGCCGCGCTCCGCCTCAGCCTGCTGCCGGACGAGGAGCTGTTGCCAGCCTTGGGCAGGGCCAATCAGCCGTCGCGGGATTTCGTCATGAGCCTGCGGGGCTGGCCCGAGCGCCGCCGGCAACTGTGGCGGGAGACGCAGCGTCTCGGCGACCCGCCCGACCCCGGGCAGATGGTCGTCCTGTTGCGCCGCTATCGCCAGTGCTTTAGCGAACACTGGTGGCACCACATGTTGCGCGCCCTGGGCTTCGCCCTCTACCCCCACAAGGCCCCCGCCGCCCTGAGCCAGGAACTGAACGATTTCGATCATGCCCTCCTCGGCACCCTGATTGACGAACGGGAGTTCCCGCCCCGGGACGTTTATACGTTCTGGACGGAGGTGAAGGATCTCATCGCCCGTCCTGGCCACTCGCCGGCCCCGGGCAGCCCGGATGCCCTGCGCATCGCCCTGATCCAACGCCGGCTGGCGGATCGGCTGGGCCTGCTTCAGAGCAGAATGCGGCCCATGATCGAGCGCGAGCTGGCCGAGAGTCTGGAACTGGACCCGGATTACCTCCCGGGCTATCTACTGTTGCTCCGCCATTACCGGAACCAAGGCAACCTCACCCTGGCCCGCCCCCTCATGGAGCGGATCCTTCAACGCTGGCCGGAGGATGCCGAGGTCCTCAATGAGGCCCTGGAGTTGGCCATCGCCGGGGATGCCTTCAAAAAGGCGGCGGGCCTGGCGAAACGCATCCTCGACCGTGACCCCATCAATCGCCGCGCCCGACACAACCTGTTTCGCGCTCACCTGGCCCATGCCCGCAAGCAGATGAAGCGCAACCGCCATGACCTGGCTCATAAGGAACTGGACCAGGCTGACCGCTGGGCCGAGGGCGCCGAGCACCAGGTCCGGGTGGAACTCCTCCGCGGTCTTTCCCAGCACCTGCTGGGCAAACCGGATCGGGCGGCCCTGCAACTGGCCTGCAACCGCCTGGGGGGAGGCATCACCGGCCGTCTGACCCTGGCCCTGGAGGCGGAAAGCCTGGGCTTCTCGCCCCACCACTTTTTACAGGGCATCGGCCTGACCCCGATCCCCAAACCGGTCCGGGAGGACCTGCTGGCCTATTGCCGCATTCTGCGCACCCTGTTGGAGCAGGAGGACAAGGTCCAGGGTCGCCGGCTGGCGCGGGTCGCGCAACCCTTCCAAGGCGCGCTCCGCCAGGCGGCGCGCCTCCCCTTGGATGCCACGGACTACGAGACCGTCTGCGAGACCCTGCGCCTGGCGGGCCTGGCGGAGCTGCGCCTGGAATTTGCCAAGGCCGCCCTGCGACGCTGGCCCAAGAGGCCCCTGTTCGTGCTCCACCGTTACGAGGCCCAGACCACCCTGCCCGCTCCCGGCAGCCGCTTCCTGCATGACCTTCGCCCCCTGGAGGACGCCCTGACCCAGGCGCGGGCGGAGGGTGACCAGCGCACCACGCACCGTCTCCTCGAACTGCTCAAGGACCAGTCCCCCTTCGATTTCGACAGCGAATTCAATCCCTTCAGTGATTTTGAAGATTTCGGGGAGGAGGACGAGGACGTCATCCCCAATGACGAGCTGGCCGCTGAAATCGCCAAGATGGATCCCGACTCCCTGCTCCAGATCTTCAAGCTGATGCTGGGTCCGTCCTTCAAGGATTTAGAAAAGATCTTCGGCAAGGATGTACCGGGTGGCATACGCCGGATGCTCGCGAGTGGCGAACTCAGCGACCTCCCCCCCGACGTGATCGAGATGCTCTCTCAGCTCGCTGGTCTCTCCTCCCCTCAGCCCAACGTCGGGCCCCGCACCCCATCCCCGCCCCCGGTCCGGCGGCAGCCCAAACCCAAAAACTCAGCCGAACCACGCCCAGGCACTGCCAGCCCCCAACCACCTCCAGTACCCGGAGGCCCGAAGGCGACGGGTCCCTCAGCCTCCCCCGTGGCGGGCCAGCCATCAGGCAAACCAGGGCGCGGAGCCAGGTCGGAGACACCGGCACCCGCCACCCAAGCGGGTCCCGCGCCCCGTGACGGGGACGAACCCGGTGTGAGCCCCAGTAGCCCCCAGTTGGATCTCTTTTAAATGCGTGACCCCTACCTGATCCTCGGTATCCCCGACGACGCCAGCGATGAGGTGGTCCACGCCGCCTACCTTGCGGCCATCAAGCACTGCCCACCGGACCGCGACCCACGGCGCTTTGCCGACCTGCGGCAGGCCTACGAGACCCTGCGCACCCAGCGCGACCGCCTGGCGTGGGAGCTCTTCGACATCACCCCCCCACGGCCCCTCGACCTGCTTGACCGCGTCGCCCCGGCGGGTCCCCCCGGGCGGCCGACCCTGGCCCAATTCCGGGCCCTGCTCCTGCCATGAAACCACAACACCAGACCTTGCTGGCGCGCCTGGCGACCCACCTGGAGCACCTGGAGCAGCAGGAAGCGGTCGGTTTGCCGCCCGGGTTCCCGACCCCGGCCGAGGCCCCGGACCTCTTCTCCCTGCTCACCGAGCTGGCGGCGCTGCGCAACGAGGTCAAGATCGAGTCCCGCCAGGTCAAGGCGGCCCTGGACCAGTTTGGCGAGCTCTTTGATCTCTTGCGCGACGCCCACCGTCGCCTGCAGGATGATCTGGATCGCCAGCGCGAACGCGCCGCCACCGAGCGTCGCCAGGCTGAGCAGGAACTGCTGCTGGAACTGCTCGAACTGCGTGATCGCCTACAGGCCGGCCAGGAACAGGCCGCACGCTACCAACCCGGCTGGCTGGCGCGGCGGGGGGGTGCCGACCGTTTCGTTGCCGGCATGGCGGATGGTCTGACCATGAATCTCCGTCGCCTGGACACCCTGCTGGAAGGCCGTGGGGTGACCCAGATCGAGGCCCTGGACCAGGCCTTCGACCCCCATGTCATGCAGGCCGTGGACACGGCCCACGCCCCCGACCAGCCCAACGGCCAGGTGGTCGCCGTGGCCCGGGCGGGTTTCCGTCGTGACGGCCGCGTGCTGCGCCCGGCGGACGTCATCGTGAACCGGCTCGCCTGAGTCCCAGTCCGCTATCCGTATGACCGGTTATCCGCATGCAAGAACCTGGTACCTTCATCCTGCGGTAGGGCGAAAGACCCGCCATGAGCGTCAGCCGGGACGCCCCGCCATCCTCGGCGGGTTCGACCTGGCCGCCTGCCTGAGCGCGCGCCAGTCTGCTTCCCCCCCCCCCCTCTCCCCACCATGTTCAACTATCCGATAGGGCAAGATTTGTGAGCGAAATCATCATCGGCATCGACCTGGGTACCACCAACTCGGAGGTCGCGGTGATCCGCGATGGCCGCCCCGAAGTCATCGCGGTGGACGGTTCCAAACTCTTGCCCTCGGTGGTTGGCCTAGCGGACGATGGCACCCTGCTAGTGGGCCAGGCGGCCCGCAATCAGTACGTCCTGCACCCGGATCGGACCGTCAAGTCCATCAAACGGCGCATGGGTGAGGACACCCGGGTGGCCATGGGGCACGAGAGCTTCACCCCCCAGGAGATCTCGGCCTTGATCCTGGGACGGCTGAAGCGCGCCGCCGAGGACCATCTGGGCGAGACCATCACCAAGGCCGTGATCACGGTGCCGGCCTACTTCTCCGACGCCCAACGCCAGGCGACCCGTGACGCCGGTCAACTCGCCGGGCTGGAGGTGGTGCGCATCATCAACGAGCCCACCGCCGCCGCCCTCGCCTACGAGGTCGAGCACGTTGGGCGCAAGCACATCCTGGTCTACGACCTGGGGGGTGGCACCTTCGACGTCTCGGTGGTGGGGGTGGAGAAGGACGTGGTCGAGGTCCTCGCCAGCCATGGAGACAACCAGTTGGGGGGTGACGACTTCGACGCCCGCATCCTCGACCACCTCGGTGACTGGCTGAAGCGTGAGCGGGGCGTCGACCCCACCGCCAATCGCCAGGCCATGGCCCGCCTGACCCGCGCCGCCGAAAACGCCAAGATCCAACTCTCCGACGCCCCCTTCGCCCGCGTCGAGGAGGAATACCTGCTGGAGGGCAAGGATGGGCCCGTGCACCTGAGCCTGGAGTTGAGCCGCGAGGATTACGAGGCCATGATCCAGTCCTACGTGGACGAGACCCTGGCCGCGGTGCATATCGCCCTGGAAGGGGCCAAGCTGCGGGTGGCGGACCTGGACGAAGTCCTGCTGGTGGGTGGCGCCACCCGTACCCCGCTGATCCAGCGCCGGTTGGAGAAGGATCTGGGCCTCCAGCCCCGCGGCGAACTCGACCCCGACCTGTGCGTGGCCACCGGCGCCGCCATCCAGGCGGCGGTCATCGCCGGCCAGCGGGTCTCCCAAGTACTGGTGGATGTCACCCCCTACACCTTTGGCACCAACGCCATCTCCGTGCTCGACGGCGAGATGTACCCCTACACCTACATCCCGCTGATTCGCAAGAACAGCCCCATCCCGGTCACCAAGAGTGAGGCCTTCTCCACCGTCTATGACGAGCAGGAGACCATCGAGGTCAACGTCTACCAGGGCGAGGACCCCGACGCCCTGAACAACATCCGCATCGGCTCCTTCCGGATCGAGGGCTTGAGCAAAGTGCCGGCGGGCAATGTCATCGTCACCACCTTCTCCCTGGATATCAATGGGATCCTCAAGGTGACCTCGCGGGAGAAGCGCACCGGCCTGGAAAAGCACATCACCATCGAGAACGCCACCTCCCGCTTCGAGGAACAGGAGATGAGCGCGGCCCGGGAACGGATCGAGGCCCTGATCGCCGGTGGCGACGCCCAGGAAGGCCAGCGCGAGTCGGTCAAGGCCCAGGCCCTGATCGAGAAGGCCGAACGACTCATGGAAGGTGCCGGGGCCGAAGATCGCGAGGACCTGATCAACGGCATTGAGGCGGTGCGCGATGCCTTGGCCGGGGATGACCTCATCGCCCTGGAGGAGACCATGGCCGCCCTCTCGGATCTGATCTTCTACCTCCAGTCATGAGGGGACCAGCCGGCACCTTCCCAGCAACGCAACCAGCTCCCTGATCAACCACTGTCAGCCCATGGAACGTTGTCCCAATTGCCACGCCCGGGTCCAGGAAGGCCCTGTTTGCCGCCGTTGCGGCATGGATCTGGGCCTGCTCTTCGCCGTCGAAACGGCGGCGGAGCAGCACCTGCGCCAGGCCCTGCGTCACCTGAGCGACGGGGAGGATGCGGCGGCGATGCGCAAGCTGCGTCGCGCCCAAGGTCTGCGCCATGACCCGCTCGCCGGGTCGCTGCTGGAACTGTTGACGGTCGAGTCCAGGGGCCAGAAAGCGGTTGCCAAGCCCCAGGCTACTCCCCCGGCCACCCTGCCACCCTCGGACTGGTATCTGCCCTAGCGGACCCGGATGGCGCCTAAACCGGCACATCCTCAGCCGCGTCTGAGGTGGGTGCGCGGGGGAAGATGGGATATGTGGATGCCGATGCTTCGAAGCTGTCCGTCAGTTCGTTCCCGAGGTCAGTTTGCCCCTGCGGGGACAAAGCGGGAACTAGCCCTCTGACGCCTTTTTAATGTCCGTGATTGGACGGGAGTGAGTTGAATCGCCATGAGGCGTTACCTAGGCGGACAGGACCCGAGACCGGCGCGGCCGGAACGGGAGCCATGGCGAACGGCGCTGGCGATCGCGCCGCGACCTCCCCACCGCATTAGCCTGATGCTGGGTGGCTTCTTGGTAGCGGGGTTCCTGGCCCTTTCCGCCCAAGCGGAGGCTATCCGCCCGGATGCCTGCCTGGAGATCCTCAAGGCGGGCCAGATCCCGGTGGCCCGTCTCCAGGCCGAAGTGGCGGACACCCCCGCGGCGCAGCGGCAGGGGCTGATGGAACGGGTGTTGACCGATGACGCCAGCGGGATGCTGTTCGTCTTCCCCGAGGCGGCACCTCGCGCCTTTTGGATGCGCAACACCCCGGGCTCCCTGGACATGTTGTTCGCCGATGGCGCGGGGCGAATCGTCCACATCGCTCGGGAGACCCAGCCCTTCTCCGACCAGCGCTACCCTTCCCACGGTCCCGCCCAGTATGTGCTCGAGACCCGGGGTGGCTTCACCGCGCGCCAAGGCATCGCCCCCGGCATGACCCTCGACTGGCAGGCGGGTCCCTGTGTCGGCCCACTGACAAAGTGATGATGACCTCATGATCGCCGTCATCGACCGCTATCTGCTCAGGGAGGTGTCCAAGATCTTCCTGGCCGTGCTGGGTACCGTCCTGCTGATCGTGGTCAGCCTGCTCATGCTCCGCGCCCTGGAGGACATCAACGCCGGCGCCCTGGCCTCCGACATCGTTTTGCGCTTCATGGGCTTGCGCATCCTCAGTGACCTGCCAAGCCTGCTGCCGCCCGTCTTCTTCGTCGCCGTGCTCCTGGCCCTGGGACGAATGGCCCAGCACAGCGAGCTGATCGCCTTCTCCGCCTGCGGTATCGGACCGATCCGCACCTACCGCGCCCTGTTTTTCGCCGCCGTCCCCGTGGCCTTGCTGGCGGCCTGGCTTACCCTGCACGTGCGGCCACTGGTCGTCGGCGAGCTCATGCAGATCCGCACCCTACAGCAGGACGAGGCCCAACAGTTGTTCGGGATCAAGGCCGGGCGTTTCTATCAACACGACCAGGGCCGGATCACCCTCTATGTCGACGAGATCCAGGGTGGCAGCCGGCTGCGCAACATCTTCATTCACGACCAGCGCGAGGACGTCACCAAGGCCATCCTCAGTCGGGAAGGCCTGCTGCGTGAGGAAGAGGGGACCGGACGGCAATTCGTCACCCTGCTTGACGGCCGGCGCTATGACGGCAAGCCGGGTACCGCCAACTATGCCATCGGCGAATTCGATCGTTACAGTCTCCGCCTGCAACCCCGGCAGGCGGATGACCTCCAAAGTCAGAAGCGCGCCACCTACCCCACCCAGGCCCTGCTCGTCTCCGGAGATCTCAAGGATCTGGCGGAATTCCAGTTCCGCCTGTCGAGTCCCCTCGCCATCATCACCCTCACCCTGCTCGCCGTGCCCCTCACCGCCCGTTCTCCCCGGCAACGCAATACCTGGCGGATGTTCATCGCCTTTCTGACCTACATCAGCTTCTTCAACCTCCAACGGGTGGCGACCAACTGGTATGAATCCGGGGCCACCCCCCCCTGGCTGGGCAGCCTCTGGTATCAGGTGGCGGTGTTGGGCCTGGTCCTGGCCCTGGTCCTACCCACTGGTCGCTGGTGGCGGCGATTCCGGCCGGCATCCACCTCATCCACCTGAAATCCTCTTAGGCCAGCAACTACGGGAGCGGCAACGCCTCAGCCAAGCTACCTGTACCGATCTGGGATTACAGACCCTACCGGCCACCTTGCTCCCGCCGCGCGCCGATCTCATGGCCCACCTGCGCGGTATCCTCTCCCGGTGGTTGTACCCAGACCAAGGTCGCCACGCACGGTAGCACCGGCCAATCCCGAGTCTCCGACCTAGCAGCCTGTCGGACTTCAGGCGCGTGTAGGCCAAGTTGGACAAAAATTGATCGATTTCGCTTCTTCTGCGCGAAATCTGGAGCACTTGATCTCGATGAAACCTCAAATTTTCGCGTAGCGACAAAGTGCGAGGCTAAGTCCGACAGACTCCTAAGCCCAAGGGAAAGGGAACGAATTCAGCCTGGACAGGCTGGTGACTCTACCCTCTCCCCCGCCACCGCCTCAGCCGGCGCCAACCCCCCACCAAAAAGGGTGCCCTTTGGCGCCCTTCCCTTCTCAAGCCACGACCGCCATCGGGG
>ERZ1645187.2480-NODE-2480-length-16120-cov-5.767196_pt1 | contig 16120 bp, 8 predicted proteins | sample MGYA00575352_ERZ1645187 | MGnify/ENA primary metagenome ERZ1645187 (study PRJEB40837, sample SAMN11349314) | freshwater sediment metagenome | isolation source: river sediment | host: Sediment | place: India: Wazaribad , New Delhi | collected 2017-02-21 ... | reverse complement strand
GAAGGCCGAGGAGCAGCTCTACGCGGCTTTGACCGCCGCGGAAGGCGCACCGCGCAAGCCCGGCTCGGTGGAGGATTTCTTCGCCGTGCTGCTGCCGCTCATCCCGGCGATCAGCCAGTTCTTCGATGCAGTATTGGTGATGGCAGATGACGCCGCCGTGCGCGCCAACCGCCTGGGCATGCTGCAGCGCATCGCCGCACTGGCCGAGGGCGTGGCGGATTTCTCGAAGCTGGAAGGGTTCTAAAAAAACGCCAGAATCATAGCGTTTACACCTCGGGGGCCGGCGCATGCCGACCCCTGCTCTTTTCCGGATTGCTGGCGATATTCGACTGGCACGCCCCTGCTTTGTGGGTTAGAATTCTTGCTGAGGTGAGGGCATGACGGCGATTGACGAGATCAAATCGCGCATTGATATTGTTGACCTGGTGTCCGAGACGGTGAAACTGCGCCGCACGGGGAAAAATTACACCGGGTTCTGCCCGTTTCATCCCAACACGCGCACGCCTGCCTTCGTGGTCTTCCCGGAATCGGGCACCTGGCGCTGTTTTGGTCAGTGCAACGAGGGCGGCGACATCTTCCGCTTTGTGATGAAGAAGGAAGGCTGGGATTTCGCCGAAACGCTGCGCTTTTTGGCCGAAAAGGCCGGCGTGCAGCTCGAGCCGGTCACGCCGCAGCGCCAGGAGGCTGACAAAGTCAACGAGCGGCTGCAGGGGCTGCTGGAAGAGGCGGTCACCTTCTACCGCCACCACCTGCTGCAAACGCCCGCCGGCAAACCCGCGCTGGCCTACCTGAGCAAGCGCGGTCTGACGCAGGAAACGATCGAGGCTTTCGGACTGGGCTACGCGCCGGATGGCTGGGAGATCGCGCAGCAGTATTTCCTCGGCAAGGGTTATTCCAGCGCCGAGCTGTTGCAGGCCGGGCTGGCCACCGAGCGCCAGGAACGCCAGGGCAGCTACGACCGCTTCCGTAACCGCATCATGTTCCCCATCCGCGACGCCATGGGCCACATGGCCGGTTTCGGCGCGCGCATTCTCGACCCCAACGACGTGCCCAAGTTTCTCAATTCGCCGCAGACCGCGCTGTTTGACAAGGGCCGGCTGCTCTACGGGCTGGACCAGGCGCGCAAGGCCATCCGCAGCCTCGACCAGGTGGTGATCGTCGAAGGCTACCTGGACGTGATCGCGCTGCACCAGGGCGGCTTTGCCAACGCGGTTTCGCCGATGGGCACCGCGCTGACCGAAGACCAGATGCGCCTGCTCAAGCGCTTTACCCGGCGCATCGTGCTGGCGCTGGACGCCGACGCAGCCGGCGAGAAGGCCACCCTGCGCGGCCTGGAGATCGCCCGCCAGGCGATGGACCGCAGCGACGAGATCGCCTTTGACGCGCGCGGGCTGCTGCGCCACGAGGCGCGCTTGCAGGCGGATGTGCGCGTGACCACGCTGCCGCCGGGCATGGATCCGGACGAGGTGGTGCTGCGCGACCCCGAAGAATGGCGCCGGATTCTCGAATCCGCCAAGCCCATCGTGGCGCACGTGATGGATACGCTGGCCGCCGGGCGCGACCTGGAGGACCCCAAGGCCAAGAGCGAGGTGGCCGCCCAGGTGATGCCGCTGATCGCGGATGTGCCCGACCCGGTGGAGCGTGAAGCCTACCGCCAGCGCCTGGCGCGCATGCTGAAGGTGGACGAGCGCGCCCTGCAGGGCGCCGGGCAGGCCGCGGCAACCAGCCGCCGCCGGCCCGTGATCAAGAATGAAAAACCGGCCCGGCGCACCCAGGCGCTCCCGGCGACGTCAGGCCAGCGGGCAGCCTCCCTGGAGGCTCACTGCCTGCGCCTGCTGCTGCGCCAGCCGGATATGATTTACCAGGTGGACCGCTTCCTGCTCAAATCCGGGTTGGGGCGGTTTTCGGAGGCTGATTTTGACCTGAGCGGCCACCAGCACATTGCCCGCCTGCTGCTGGACTCGCTGGCGCAGGACCAGTTGGATCCGCGCCAGTTCATGCAGGAAATGCTGCCGGAAGCGCTGGAAGAGACCTGGCAGGCGCTGGCGGCGGATATGCCACACGGCGAACCCAACGCCGAAAAGCGTTTTGAGGACCTGATGCGCACCCTGATGGCCCTGCGCCTGTTGAAGATCAACCAGAGCATCCAGCAAATGCGCTTCCTGCAGGAAGATTTGCAGGAGCAGGAGGAAGCGCAGGAGCTGAACCCCTACCAGGACTTGATCGGGCAGTCGATTCAAGCGCGAAACCGGCTGGAACAGGCCCTTGCCAAGCCGCTGATGCCGGACTAGAGCCCTTTTTCTGTTCTATGGTATAAATAGGTCTATGCCCCGGAAGAAGAATACCCCTTCTCAAGAATCGTCTGAACTGCCGGAAAAGAAAAGCATCCCCGCCCCGCAGCGGGGCAACCGCTCTTCGCGCAGCACGCGCGTGCCGGGTGTTCCGCTGCCGAAATCGGCCAGCACCAACCCGGCGGACGACGACGCGCTGGTGAAAGAAGAGCCCGACGAGCCCGCCCTGGCGCAGAGCAGCGAGGAATGGGCTGAACTGTCGATGGATGATCCGCTGGAGATCCTGGAAGATCCGTCGATTGCGATGGAGCTTTCAGAGGATCCGGTGCGCCTGTATCTCAAGGAGATCGGGCAGATCCATCTGCTGGACGCGGACAGCGAGTTCCGCCTGGCCGCGCGCATCGAGGCCGAGCGCCGGATTGTGGCCTGGCAGGATCACACCGAGCCCACGGTGGGCGCGGAGGGGCATTACCGCGCTCTGTACACGAGCGTAGTGCAGGAATTGCTCACGTCGTGGGAGCGCCTGGAGGAAGACTGCCAGCGTTTGAGCCAGGGAGAAACCCCTGACCTGAGCCTGGTGCTGGCGGAAGCGCAGATGCTGCGGCGCCAGTGGCAAGCCGAAGAGCCTTCCTACCTGCGCAGCTTCCTCGACAACGGCCTGTGGGGCAAGGACCCGATGTGGGACGGCCTGGTGCGGCACGCTTTTTCGCTCTTCCTGTGCCTGTACCTGCTGCCCGTGGAGATGGCCCAGGCGTTGATGACCGCGCTGCGCCAGGAACAAAATATGCCCGACCTGGCTTTCTTTGAAAAAACGCTGCCCACCGACGCGCAGTTGGAATATGACTTTGATTTGATCGAACGGCGGGCCGACGAGGCCAACCAGACCCTGATCCGCGCCAACCTGCGCCTGGTGGTGAGCATCGCCAAGCGCTACCTGGGCCGCGGCATCTCCTTCCTTGACTTGATCCAGGAGGGTAACCTGGGCCTGCTGCGTGCGGTGGCCAAATTCGACCCCACGCGCGGGTTCAAATTCAGCACCTACGCCACCTGGTGGATTCGCCAGTCGATCAGCCGCTATATTGCCGAGCAGGCGCGCACCATCCGCATCCCGGTGCACCTGTTCGAGGCCATCACCCGGCTGCTGCGCGTGCAGCGCTCGCTGGTGCAGCAGTTGGGGCGCGAGCCCACCCACGAGGAGCTGGCGCTGGAGGCGGGCTTCCTGGCCGACGAGGACGTGCAGATCATTGCGCGCGCCCGCGCCGAAAACCTGCCGCTGGACCCTGAAGTGCAGCGCCGCTGGATGTGGGCCACCGCCAAGGTGCAGCGCATCCTGCAATCGGCGGAGGAGCCGGTCTCGCTGGAGCGGCCGGTGGGCGACGAAGAGAGCAGCCAGTTGGGCGATTTCATCGAAGACAACGACGCGCTGGAGCCGATGGACGCCGCTGCGCGCGAAATGCTGCGCGAGCAGGTGCAAAGCGCGCTGGGGGCGCTCTCGGAGCGCGAGCGCCAGGTGTTGGAACTGCGCTTCGGCCTGATCGACGGCAAGGACCACACCCTGGAAGAGGTCAGCCGCTACTTCAACGTGACGCGCGAGCGCATCCGCCAGATCGAAGCCAAGGCGCTGCGCAAACTGCGCCACCCCACCCGCAGCCGCCATTTACGCGAATATTTGAGCTGAACAGCAATTTGCCGAAGGCCCGCCGGACGACTGGCGCGGCCTTTGTCATTATAAGGAGCCATTCGTGCCGCGCAAAGTGCTGATCTTTCAAAGCGATCCAAAAAGTGCCGCAGTGCTGGCGCGGTTGTTCCGCGCGCGCGGCGATGAGGCGTGGACGGCCCGGGACCTGGAGCAGGCGCGCGCGTTGCTGCGCCAGGTGCGCCCGGATTTGTTGATGATGGATTTGCACTTTCCGGGCAACGCCTGGCTGGATTTTTTGCGCGCTTTGCGCCAGGACCAGCCGCGCCTGAGCATCATTATGACCAACCGCCACCCCGACCTGCAGCGCGAGATGTGGGCGCAGGCGCAGGGGGTGACCGTTTTCCTGCGCGAGCCGTTCACGGCGCAATGGCTGGAGGCGGCTCTGCGCCGGGCGGAAAGCGGCCTGTCGCCGGATACGCGCCCGGCCCGCGGCACGGCAGCCGGCAAACCTGCCCAGAGCTTGCCGCGCGTGCGCGTGCCGGTGCGTCTAAAGATCACGCTGCCCTACCTGGTGCTGGCCATCACCATCGCGCTGGCGGCGGCCTTCGTCATCAGCCAGGTGATGCTCGATTCGATCCAGGAACGCTTCTTCAACCAATTGCTGGAAACCGGCCGACAGAGCAGCGACTGGATGGTGCGCGAAGAAAACCGCATGCTGGCCACGCTGCGCCTGGCGGCCAACACGCAGGGCGTGGCCCAGGCGGTGCAGGCCGGCGATTCCGATGGGCTGCGCAACCTGGTGCTGCCGGCCATCGTCAACGCGGGCGAAGAGACGGTTGAGTTTTTGGACATGCAGGGCGTCAGCGTGCTGGGTCTGCGGCCGGGCAGGCAGCCCGGTGAATTTGACACCGTGCGCGGCGAGACCTTTTTCCAATCGGTGGGCTTTGCGCAGGCCGTGCTGCAGGGGCGCAGCGACGAGCAGGGCGATAAATTCGCCGGGATTCAGCAAACCCCCTTCGGGCGCTACTTTTACGTCAGCGGCCCCATCTTCGATCCGGCCGGCGCGCAGGTGGGCGCGCTGCTGGTGGGCAAATCGGTCAACTCGATCGCGGCGCAAATGAGCCGGGATACGCTCGGGCGCGTGACGCTGTACGACATCGACGGCCAGCCGCTGGCTTCATCGCTGTTCAGCGGGACGGAGAGCTTCCCGCTGGCGCGCAGCCAGGTGGGCGAAACCCTGATCGAGCAGGACGCGTCCACCCTGACCCGCGATCTGACCCTGGGCGGGGTCAACTACAGCGAATTGCTGCTGCCCTGGGAGGTGCGCAACGGCGCGGACCAGGGCGTGCTGGGGGTCGCCATGGAGCAGACCTTCCTGATGCGCACTACGCAAACCACCCGGATGGAGATCTTCCTGCTGGTGGCGGGGGCCATTTTGCTGGTGATTGTCGTAGGCGTGTACCTTTCCAACCTGATCACGCGGCCGCTGGTCAAGCTGGCGCGCGCTTCCTCGGAGGTGGCCAATGGCAACCTGGAGGTGAAGGTCGATTCCGGCGGCGACGATGAAGTGGCCGTGCTGGCGCATTCGTTCAACTATATGGTGGCCGGGTTGCAGGAAGGCTCCATCTACCGCGACCTGTTGGGGCGCACGGTTTCGCCGGAGGTGCGCGAGCAGCTTCGCCAGACCTTCAGTTCGGGCAACCTGCGCCTGGAAGGCCAGGAGGCGGTCGCCAGCGTGCTGATGACCGACATCCGCGGGTTCACCACCCTGTCCGAGCAGGCTTCCCCGTCGACGGTCTTCAACTGGCTGAACGAATACTTCGGTAAACTGGTGCCGATCGTGGTGGCGCACGGCGGCGTGGTCAACAAATTCGACGGCGACGCCATGCTGGCTTTCTTCGGTATTTTGCCGCGCATGCTCACGCCGCGGCGCTCGGCCGTTGCGGCCTGCGATACCGCGCTGGAAATGCTGCGCGCCATCCAGTCCCTGAACAAGCAGCGCATTCAACGCGGCGACCCGCCGCTGGTGACAGGCATTGGCATTCACACCGGCGTGGTCATTGCCGGCGGGCTGGGCACCAGCGACCGGCTGCATTACACCATCATCGGCGACACGGTCAACTCGGCGCAGCGCCTGGAGGGGCTGACCCGCGAGCTGATGGACGATACCGGCGCGCTGATTAGCCAGTCCACCTACGCCGCGTTGGGCGAGCAGCAAAGTAAATACCTGCTGGAGCCGATGGGCGAGCATTCGGTGCGGGGCAAAGCCGAACGCCTGATGGTGTACCGGCTGAGCGATTTGCCCGATTTGAATTTGCCGCGCGCCTGACGGCAACTGATAAGCGGTTGTAATGCCCTGCCGCATGGGCGCAGGCTATACTTGGTTGGGTATGCGACAAAATTTTCCGGCGCGCTCCTTTCAATCGCTGATGGCCCTGCTGCTGGTGCTGGCGGTGGGCGCACTGGTTTTGCTGGTCATTTTCAACCCGGCCACCTGGCTCAGGCAATTGCGCCTTTCGCTGCCGGCGGGCATCCATTCGCCGCTGTACGCCGATTATTCGGCCGACCTGCGCGGCATGCTGGTGGCGCCGGCCGACCTGCGCCTGCTGCAGGAGGCCCTGACCGCCCAACAGGCGGAGGATGATACGGTCATCAACGACCTGCTCACGCCGGTGCCGACGGTCACCCCGCCGGCGGGCAACGTGCCGCCCACGCTGCCGGTGGTTCTGGTCACGCCGCCGGAAGGCAGCCCGACCGCCACGCTGCCGGCGGGCATCACACCCACCGAGGACTGGACGCCCACCCTGACGCTGACCCCGCAATTCACCTGGACGGCGACGCTGACGCGCACGCCCACGGCCACGCTGCCCGGCGGGGTCACCCGCACGCCCGGGCCGACCGCCACGCTGCCGCCCTGGACGCCGACCGCCAGCCTGAGCCCGACTCGCACCGCCTCGCCGACGGCGACTGTCACGCCCACGCCAACTTCCACATCCACGCGCACGCCCACGGCCACCCCGACCAACGACGGATATCCGCCGCCGTCCACGCCGCCATCCACGCCGCCCGGTTATCCGTAAGCCGTTGTATAATCCACACGGATTGCCATTCCAAAAACCGGGTGGGCGGCTGAGAGCCGCCAATTTGAGACGGGCATGCTTGCTTCCTTATCCACGCTGACGCATCTTGAATACCTGCTGGCCGCGGCGGTGGTGCTGTTTCTGCCGGGACTGGCCTGGCAGGCCTGGTCGCCGGTTGACGGGCGCGACCCGCTGGAACGCCTGGCGGACGCGCTGGGCATCAGCATTGGCGTGAGCGTGCTGGCCGGCCTGGCGGTTTTTTTGGCGGGTGGGCGCTTCACGCCCGGCGTGTTGATCGGGCTGTACGCTGCCTGCCTGCTGGCCTGGATAGTTGGCCGCCTGCGCACGCTCCGCTCGGGGCGGTTTGCCTTCAGTTGGCGCGCGGCCGCGCTGGGGTTGGGCGGCGGAGCACTGCTGCTGGCGGCGCTGGCCTGGCGGCTGTACCAGGCGCGCGGGCTGCTGCTGCCCGCCTGGGTCGATTCGGTGCATCACGTCCTGGTGGTGAACCTATTTCTTCAAAACGGCGGCGTCCCGGCCAGTTTCGAGCCTTATTTTCCGGTCGAATTCACCTATCATTACGGCTTTCACCTGCTGGCGGCGCTCTTCAGCGCGGCCACCCAGGCGCCGGCCGAACAGGGCGTGCTATGGTTCGGGCAGGCGCTCAACGCGGCGGTGGCGCTGTCGGTTTACCGGCTGGGGCGGGCTGCCTGGCGAGATTGGCGCGCTGCCGGGCTGGCCGCGCTGCTGGTGGCCTTCACCTTTCAAATGCCGGCCTACTACGTCACCTGGGGGCGCTATACCCTGCTCACCGGGCTGGCCGTGCTGCCCGCGGCGATGGCTGCCGCGCTGGAGCTGGCCCGCGAACCCCGGCGGCGCGAGCTGGCGGCGCGCCTGATGGTGCTGACCGCGGGCGTGGCGCTTTCGCATTACACCGCGCTGCTGCTGTTGCTGCTGTTCCTGCTGGCGCTGGGGGTCGGGCTGCTGCTGCGGCGCGCCTGGCGCGCGCTGTGGACGGCGGCTGCGGCTTCCTTGATGGGCGCGCTGCTGGCCGCTCCCTGGCTGCTGCGTTCGTGGAACGCGCTCAACAGTCAGGCCGGGGTGGGGGTGGTTTCGCCGCTGGACGGCAGCCAGTCGGGCTACTGGGAATATATCCTCTACCTGCTCGGGCCGGACTACAATTATCCGCTCTACCTGGCCGCGCTGGCGGCATTGATCTGGCTGCTGGCGCGCGGCCCGGAGCGCACGATCAGCACGTGGGGGCTGCTGATGGGCCTGTTGATGCTGCCCTGGGGGCTGCGCCTGTCGCCCTTCCGCCCCGATCACATGGCAATCCTGGTATTTCTGCCGGCGGCGCTGCTGCTGGGCGCCGGGATGGCGCGGCTGGCCGGGCTGCTGGCCCGCTGGCGGCCGTGGGCAGGCCGGCTGGCACTGCTGCTGGCGGCGCTGGGGTTGGTTGGGTTGGGCCTGGCGCGCACCCGAGACGTGGTCAACCCGGTGACCGTGCTGGTGAACGCCGCCGACCTGCGGGCGATCGAGTGGGTGCGGGAAAACACGCCGCCCGACGCACGCTTTTTCATCAACACCACCGGCTGGCAGGGCAGCTACCGCGGCGTGGACGGCGGCTACTGGCTGCTGACGCTGACCGGCCGCCAGACGGTGACCCCGCCGGCGCTGGCCTGGATGGGACCGGCGGAAAGCCAACAACAGTTGAATGCGCGTTCGGCGGCTGCCAGCCAGGCGGCCGGCTGCGACGAGAGCTTCTGGCAGGTGGTCGGGGAAGCCGATTTGACCTATGCGTATATCCGAGAAGGTGCCGGGCCGCTGCAGCCCGCCGCGTTGAATACTTGCCCCGGCGTCGTGAATGTTTATCGCCGCAACGGGGTGTATATTTACGAGATCGCGCGGTGAGGGTGAAGCTCGCCCCTCCCCGGGCCGAATCCTGCCATATCATGAGAGAGTTTGATGAGGAGTGCCATGAAATATAAAGATCCGAATTGTTCGGTTGGTGAACGCGTGGAAGATTTGCTGGCGCGCATGACGCTGGAAGAGAAAGTAGCCCAGTGCGTGCAAATTTACATTCCCCCGGAGGGCCGCGAGGAGATCCTGGCGCGCATCCGCAAAACCGGGCTGGGCTCGCGCATCCTCTCGGCCGTGCCGCTGGGGGGCAGCGTCACCCAACGCACCGCGGGCATCGCCGACCTGAACGAGGTCCAGCGCATCGCGGTGGAGGAATCGCGCCTGGGCATTCCCATCCTCAGCGGCATGGATGTGATTCACGGGCAGCACACCGTCTTTCCCATTCCGTTGGCCATGGCGGCGGCGTTCGACCCGGCCGCGCTGGAGCAGGCCAGCGCCATCGCGGCGGCGGAAACCGCCAGCATGGGCATTCATTGGACCTTCGCGCCGATGATGGATATTGCCCGCGATCCGCGCTGGGGCCGCATCATTGAAGGCTATGGTGAGGATCCTTACCTGGGCGCGCAAATGGCCGCGGCTGCCGTGCGCGGTTTCCAGGGCGAATTGGATGAAAAGGGCTATGCCCGGCCCGGGCGGGTGCTGGCCTGCGCCAAGCATTACGTTGGCTACGGCGCGGCCGAGGGCGGGCGCGACTACAACACCGGTGAGATCACCGACCACACCCTGCGCAACATCTATCTGCCGCCGTTCAAGGCGGCCGTGCAGGCCGGGGTGGGCACGGTCATGTCGGCCTTTCACGACCTGAACGGCGAGCCGGCCTCCGGCAGCCGCTACCTGTTGACCGACATTCTCAAGGACGAATTTGGCTTTGAGGGCTTCATCGTCTCCGACTGGGCTTCGGTGGGCGAGCTGGTCAACCACCGGGTGGTTGCCGGTGAGCGGGATGCGGCTGCGCTGGCCTTCGATGCCGGGTTTGATATGGAAATGATCAGCGAGTGTTACACGCACCACCTGGCAGAACTGGTGCAGGCGGGCGAGATTTCGGCGCAGCGGCTCGACGACGCCGTCCGGCGCGTGCTGGCGGTGAAATTCCGTCTGGGGTTGTTCGACCACCCGTACGCGGACACGGATCGGCAGCTCGAACAGCTTCCACTCGACGAGTACAGGGCCGCGTCCCGGCGTGCGGCTGCGCGCGGCATGGTGCTGTTGAAAAACAACGGGCTGCTGCCGCTCAAGCCGGATGCGCGCCGCGTCGCGGTGATTGGCCCGTACGCGCACGAGCGCCGCACGATGCTGGGCTCGTGGGTCAACGACATCCTGGCGGATGAACCGGGCACGCTGGCCGATGCCCTGCGCGCCGCCCTGCCCGAAGCGCAGATTTTGACCGCACCCAGCGGGCTGTACGACGAAATGTTGATGGCGGCTGCCGAGGCGGACGTGGTGGTGCTGGCGCTGGGCGAATCGCATGCGCGCAACGGTGAGTACAATTGCGTGGCTTCGATCGAACTGCCCGCCGGGCAGCAGGCGCTGTTCGATGCGCTGGCCGGGTTGGGCAAGCCGCTGGCGGTGGTGGTGTACACCGGCCGGCCGGTGGCGCTCACCCGCATCGCGCCGCAGGCCGACGCGCTGCTGCTGGCCTGGCACCCGGGCAGCCTGGGCGCCGAAGCCACTGTCGACGTGCTGCTGGGGGCGGTCAACCCGGGCGGCAAGCTGCCGGTCTCGTTCCCGCGCGGCGAGGGGCAGATCCCGGTGCATTACAACCACAACAGCACCGGCCGCTTCAATCCGCGTTACCATGACATGCCCGTGACGCCGCTCTTCCCGTTTGGTTTCGGGCTCAGCTACACCCGCTTTGCCATCGACGGGCTGGAAGTGCAGCCGCAGGCGGTTCAACCCGGCGGCAGGGTGCGCGTGTCGGTGACGGTGACCAACATCGGCGAACGCGACGGCGAGGAAGTGGTGCAGTGTTACCTGCAGGACTGCGTTTCGCGCCTGACGCGCCCGGTGCGCGAGCTGAAGGGCTTTGAGCGCGTAGCCTTGCAGGCCGGTGAATCGCGGCGGGTGAGCTTTGAGCTGGGCGCGGAGGAGCTTTCGTACTACGGCCCGGGCGGCCGGTGGGTGCTCGAGCCGGGCGAGTTCAAGGTGTGGGTGGGCAGCGACAGCAACGCCAGCCTGGAAGGTTCGTTCCGCGTGGCGTGAAGCGGATTCATCCTGGAAAGCATTCCATCCATCGATCTTCCGGCAACCGCCGGGAGATCGTTTTTGTCTGGTAAAAATGGTTCCGAAAATTGAATCTTTAAATCCATTAACAAGTTATTGACATTTTGTTAAAAGTTGTCATAATAAAATAAACAAGTGAAACGTTTCACTTCGTGACGTGCAGCCGCGAGGGGCATTGTCGCCGGCGAAATTTACAATTTCCACAACCGATTATCTCCTTTCGAGGGCCACCCGATGAAATTTGCGAACCCCTATGGTTATTTTTCGGAAGACGGCAGAGAATATATCATCACTCATCCGCTGACCCCCAAACCCTGGGGAAACGTGATCAGCAACGGCGATTTCGGCATGATGGTGTCGCAGACCGGATCCGGTTACAGTTGGCGCGGCAACGCCGGACAGAACCGCCTGACGCGCTCTTTCCAGGACCTGGTCAAGGACAACTGGGGTAAGTATTTCTACATCCGCGACCTCAAGCGCAACGTGTATTGGTCGGCGACCTACAAGCCGGTGATGCACCCATATCAGGCGTTCAAAGTCATTCACGGCATCGGCTATTCCAAATTTTTCCAGACCATTGAAGATATCGAAAGCGAATTGACCATTTTTGTCTCCGCCGGCGACCCGGTGGAGATTTTTCATATTAAATTGACCAACCGCAGCGCCGAAGCGCGCGAGCTGGACGTGACCTCCTACGCCGAATGGCTGCTGGGGTTCGCGCCGGACGAGCACCGCGAGTTTCACAAGCTGTTCATCGACACCTCGGCCGACGCGGGCGCCAGCACGCTGTATGCGCGCAAGTGCCTGTGGGGGTTTGCCGACGATAAAGGCCGCCACAACAACATTGACTGGCCGTACACGGCCTTTATGGCGGTCAGCGAGCCGTTGAAATCGTTCGATTGCGACAAAGAGTCGTTCATTGGCATGTACCGCAACGATGACCGGCCGCAGGCCATGCTGGACGCTCAACTGGCCGGGCGCAGCGGCCGCTTCACCGACGCGATTGCTGCGCTGCAGGTGCAGGTGAGCCTGGCGCCGGGCGAATCCAAAACCATCGTGTTCACGCTGGGCGCGGCCGAGGATGGCAGGGAAGACGCGGCCGAGCTGGCGCGGCGCTACACCGCGCCGGAGAAAAGCGAGCAGGCCCTGCGCGAGGTGAAGGCCTTCTGGTCGCGCTTCATCGACACCGAGGTGGTGGAAACCCCCGACGAAGCCCTCAACTTTATGACCAATTACTGGCTCAAGTACCAGTCGATTTCCGGCCGCCTGTGGGGAAAATCGGGCCTGTACCAGGTTTCGGCCGGCATCGGCTACCGCGACCAGTTGCAGGACAGCCAGATCTTTCTGGTGAGCCAGCCGGAATACGCCAAAAAACAGTTGATGCTGCACGCGGCGCACCAGTTCATCGAGGGCGACGTGTATCACTGGTGGTTCTCCATTCGCGGCGGCGGACCGCGCACCAACTGCTCGGACGATTTGCTGTGGCTGCCGTTCATCCTGGACGCCTATCTCAAGGAAACGGCCGATTACGCCATCCTGGATGAAAAAGCGCCCTACCTGAACGGCCCGGACGAGCCGCTGTACGATCACTGCAAGCGCGCCATCGAGCGCTCCTTCTCGCGCTTTTCACCGCGCGGCGTGCCGCTGATGGGCGACCATGACTGGAACGACGGCCTGAGCGCGGTGGGCACGCTGATGAAAGGTGAGAGCTTCTGGGTGGGCGAGTTCCTCTACATGATCCTGGGCAGCTTCATCCCGCTGGCCCAGACGCGCGGCGATGGCGCCTTTGCTGAAAAATGCGCCGTGGTGCGCGAAAGCCTGCGGGACGCGCTCAACCGCCACGGCTGGGACGGCGCCTGGTACCTGCAGGCCACCACCGACGACGGCCTGCTGCTGGGTTCCGAGCGCAACGATGAAGGCAAGATCTTCCTCATGCCCAACAACTGGGCGGTCATCAGCGGGATCGCACCGCAGGATCGCGCCCGGGCGGCCATGGACGCGGTGACGCAATACCTGCTCAAGGATTACGGCACCCTGCTGAACTACCCCGCCTTTACCAAACCGCGCCCGGACATTGGCTACGTCACGCGCTACGCCCCGGGCCTGCGCGAAAATGGCGGCGTGTACACGCACGCGGCTACCTGGTCGGTGTGGGCTTACGCGCTGGCGGGGCAGCCCGAGCGCGCCTATGAGGCCTACCGCAAAATCTGCCCGCCCAACCGCAGCCAGGATATCGACACCTACAAGGCCGAACCCTACGTGACGCCGGGCAACATCGACGGCCCGCTGTCCGAGTTTTACGGCCGCGGCGGATGGACCTGGTACACGGGCTCGTCGCAATGGCTGCACCGCGTGGCCACGCATTGGATCCTGGGCATCCGGCCACAGCCGGACGGGCTGCTGGTGGATCCGTCCATTCCGGCGCACTGGGACGGCTTCAAGGTCACGCGCAAATTCCGCGGCGCCACCTACCAGATCGCGGTTTCCAACCCGGAGCACGTCAACACCGGCGTGCGATCGCTGCGCGTGGATGGAGCCCCCGTGGAAGGCCAGTTAATCCCGGTTTTGGCCGACGGGAAGAACCATGTTGTTGAAGTCATAATGGGCTAAACCGACATACACCGATCTTACGGAGCATTGCAAGGCAAGAAAGGAGAAAGCAATATAAAAAACAGTCCAATTTGCGCCAACCATTTTGATTTTCCCATTTCACTCAAACCTTAAGAGGAGATGAAAGCATGAAAAAGCTCGTTACGTTCGTCAGTTTGATGCTCATTGCTGTCTTTGTGTTGGCCGCGTGCGCCCCGGCAGCAACCACCGCGCCCACTTCGGCTCCGGCCGAACCGACCGCTGCCCCGGTGGAACCCACGGCTGCGCCGGTTGAACCGACTGCTGCGCCCACCGAACCGCCCGCCGCCGAACCGGTGACGCTGCGCTACGCCAACTGGAACCTGGGCACCGAAGAGGAAAACAATATCCAGCGGCAGTTGATCAAGGCTTACACCGACCTGCACCCCAACGTGACCATCGAATTTGTCGATATGTCCGCCGAGGGTGGCTGGGAAGCCAACCTGACCGCCTACGCGGCCAAGGGTGAACTGCCCGATGTCTTCGCCGCCAACAACGTGCCGCTGTACGTTCAGAACGGCTGGGTGGCTGACCTTTCGGAATTCACCGCCAACGATCCCGACTGGGCGGATGTTCCCCAGGTGTTGAAGGATTCCTTCACTTACTCCGGTAAGGTGCTCGGTCTGCCGGCGGCGCAATTCGTGATGGGCTACTTTGTCAACAAAGACCTGTACGAAGCCGCCAACATGGACGCCCCCGAATACGGCTTCACCGTGGATGAATGGTATGAAGCCGTGACCGGCCTGAATAATGTAGAAAAGGGTATCCTGGGCCTGGACGAGCAGGAATTTGTCACCGGCTGGTACGCCAATGCGATCGATCCCAACCTGAAGTGGTTCAGTTTCGACGGCGAAAAGATGAACTACAACTCCGCCGCGTTCAAAGAAGCCATTGCCAAGACCGGCGAAATGAAACCCTACACCTGGCAGGGCCTGACCGACGAGCAGAAGACCAACTTCAAATCCACCGGCCCGTGGGAGCTGTTCCTGAACCAGGAAGTCGGCATGCGCTGGGATGCTTCCTGGTCGGTGCCGGGGTATGTTTCGGGCGCCACCTTTGATTGGGACTTCGTTGGCGTGCCGGGCGGCAACCAGGCTATCGTTTTCGACGTGATGACCGTTTCCAAGACCACCGCCAACCTGGAAGAAGCCTATAACTTCGCCAAGTGGATGACCTTCTCCAAGGAAGCCTACCTGAAGGAAGCTGAACTGGCCAGGGCCGCGGGTTCCGCGCCGAAGATGCCCGTCTCGGTGGACGAGGCTTCGCTGGAACTCTACAAAGAGTTCGTGGACAAGCCCGGCATCCTGGCCGCGCTGGATAACCTGGACAACAGCATGATCGAATCGCTGGCCAAGATCGTGCCCGGCTACATCAATGCCCGCTGGGAAGGCAAACCCGGCATTGACATCGGCGAGGACAAGGATGTCAATATGTGGTTCATGTTCAATTTCGCGAACGACGGCCGCTACAAATATGAGGACTACGCCGCGAAATTGGAAGAGTTTGCCAACAATATCCTGGCAGACGCAGCCGCGGAGATGAACAAGTAGCGGATTTAAATGGGAATGGGCGTCGTGGAAACACGGCGCCCATTCTTGAAGATTGACCGGTTTTCGTACTACGGTTGGAGTTCCCAATGAAGGCTGTCCGATTGCTCAGAATGCTGGTTGCCGTCGTCCTTCTTTTTTCGACCGTGCCGGTTTCGGCGGAGGGAACGGCAGCCGCCGGGCCGATCGCGCCGGTGCCGCAGGTGGACGCCGGCGGCGAGATTGAAATCCGCGCCGATTCATTTGGATTGCCGCAGAGCGATCACGCGGTGGCCAGCGCTTACGCCAAGCCGAGCGTGTTCCTGGGGCCGGATGACGCCGTGCAGTTCAGCGCGTCCGTCCCGGCCGACGGGTTGTACACCGTGGCGTTTGACATGGCCGCCACCGAGTCCTTCATCAATGCGCCCGAAGGCCAGTTGCTGGTCGACGGGGCCTTCCCGCTGGTGGATGTCCAGCGGATCGTCTTCCCGATTTATTACCAGAACACCCGCGATACCTTCCCGCAGGACCGCTACGGCAACGATGCGCTTATCCGGCAGGAACGGCTGCTGCGCTGGTCAAAGGTGATCCTGCGGGATGTCAATTTCAGCCAGAAATATCCATCGCAGATCTTCCTGACTGCCGGAGAGCATGCCTTCGAGTTCAGGGTGACGCGCGAATCGCTGCTGCTGGGCAGCGTTTACCTGGCGCCGTTCGCCCCCAACCCCACCTACGCGGAATACCTGGCGGCAAACCCATCCGCGGATTCCTCCGGCGTGCGGATTGAAATGGAAGCTGAGTTTCCCACGTACAAAAACG
>ERZ1645187.2479-NODE-2479-length-16121-cov-6.185796_pt1 | contig 16121 bp, 15 predicted proteins | sample MGYA00575352_ERZ1645187 | MGnify/ENA primary metagenome ERZ1645187 (study PRJEB40837, sample SAMN11349314) | freshwater sediment metagenome | isolation source: river sediment | host: Sediment | place: India: Wazaribad , New Delhi | collected 2017-02-21 ... | reverse complement strand
GCTTTTCCGGATGTTGCCGGAAATCGAGCCAGCGCCTGAGCAGGTGGTAGCCCTGGGAAATCTCCGGGCCGGAGGTAGGCAAGGTCTTGCGCATGGCGAGCGGGAATGACGGCCCGTCCAGCGCCTGTAAATGTGTTGGCGTGCTGGCTTGAGTGTGGGCGGGTAAAACGCAATCTGGCGCGGGATGGCCGACAAAGCTGCCGGCAGTGCCAAAAATTTCCGGGAAAAATCGTTCGACACTCTGGATTACGACCGCGTCGGGCTTGTGCGCGCGCAGGTATGACGCCATCTGTGCCAGTTGCGATTTTTTCAGCATCAGATAGGTGAAACTGTAGCGATCGCTGAGCATGGCTTGCCAGCGACCGGAGCGGGAAAAGGAATCACCGATGACCAGAATGTGCTTCTTGCCCGATTCCCTTGCGGTGTTACCCATGTTCGGGATCTGCTGCTGGGATTCATTCCAGCCATACCAGCGCTCCGGGTAGGCGCCAATGCGTGTCAAGTCACCGGTAATCGGTTGCGACCATACGACAATGCCGGCACAAAACCCCACGATGAGGCAGACGGTGCAAAGCAGGATCGCATTGTGGCTTTTCATTCCCTGCTGCCAGTGGTGGCCCACTGTTGTTGCAGTTCACTGTCGATCAGCCGGGCGGCCAGCTGGAACCCTTTGTAGCCCCAATGGGTGTCATTGGGCAGGTAGAAGTCGACTTCACCGACTGCCAGTGCCAGCCGTGTGGCGGGCAGCATGTCGATCATGTGCGGGATATCGGCCTCGACAATGCGCTCGACCACAGAGCGCTTCTGACGTATGTCTTCGTCCACCAGAAAGGGTTGGTAGGCAGTTGTCTTGTCTGGCACGATGAGGAAGGCATGGGCCACACCGGTGGCAGCGATCCTGCTGGCAACGCTACGCATCGAACAGTGAACGGTGCGGATGGTTTTTTCGTCCAGGTCCGGTGCCAGCAGCAAGTCATCGCGGATGACCAACAGCTGGTCATTGCGCTGGCTGCTGAACAGCTTGTCATTGGCCAGGTCCAATATCACGGCTTTCTGCTTCTTGGGTTTGCGCAGGAATTCACTCCAGAGCTTGACGTAGTGGAAGCCTTGCGAGATTTCCTTGGCAGAGCCGGGGAATGTCTTGCGGTTGTATAGCGGGAACTCGACAACAGCGTTGTTGGCAGTAGTGGTGGTGATTGAATGGTGCACGGTGGCCGGAGGGCAGGTGTCGGTAGTGCGCCCCATGAACTGGGAGCCTTCGCCAAACATCGCCAATGAAAAGCGTTCTACGCTTTCCACCACCACAGCATCCGGTTTGTCGCGCTCAATGCGTGAGACAAATTTATCAATATTGGTGTTCTTCGCATGGATGAAACTGAAGGAATAGCGGTCACCGAGCGAAGCCTGCCAGCGGCCAGCCTCGGAAAAGGAATCGCCTACCACCAGGATGTGCTTCTTGCTTGCAGATTTTTCGCTGTTGGCCTGGTCCGGGATGCGCTGTTGCGGCGCATGCCAGCCAAACCAGCGTTCAGGATAAGCGCCTATCCGGGTCAGGTCCCCGCTGATCGGTTGCGCCCACAGGATGATGCCGGTGCACGTTCCAACGATCAGGCAGACTGTGGCAATAAGGATGCTGTTGTAGGTTTTCATCGCTAGAACTGGAAATAGAGAAATTCGCTGACCTGCCCGATATTCACGATGCTGTAGCCGAGCATGATGGCAGTCAGCAGCGCGACAGCAGGGTGGGGACGCCACTTCAGGCGGGTATCACTGCTGACTTTTTCCCAGGCGGGTCGGAAGTTGGACATGATCTCCTGCGTGTTTGGTGCCAGCAGGGCGAGCAAGCCTGCCCACAGCACGTAATTCCAGCCATCTTCAGCATGCTCCAGGATATGCACCACAGGCATGTTGCTGTCCGGACGCAGGCCTGTCATGGCCTGCATGATCACTATTGCATCGTCGAGTGACGTGGCACGGAACAGCACAAACGAGAACAATACTGCCAGCATGGTCAGTGCCCAGCCGATAAGGGCCCTGGTTTTTGCCGGCAGGCTATTGCTGTTTTCCGGTGGCGGGAAAAACTCCCGGAACACATGGTTGATGGCCAGATAAATACCATGCAGGCCACCCCAGATCACATAGGTCCAGCCGGCACCGTGCCAAAGGCCTCCCAGCAGCATGGTGAGCATCAGGTTGATGTAGCGCCTGGCCTTACCGTGCCGGTTGCCACCGAGTGTGAAGTAGAGGTAGTCGCGCAGGAATTGCGACAGTGTCATGTGCCAACGGCGCCAGAAATCGATGATGCTGGTGGATTTGTAAGGTGAATTGAAATTAAGCGGTAGCTGGATGCCAAACAGGCGGGACAGGCCGATGGCCATGTCTGAATAGCCTGAGAAATCGAAATACAGTTGCAGGGCATAAGCCAGTGAGCCCAGCCATGCCTCCTCGGGTGAGAGCAGCCCCGGGTGCTTGCTGACAGCGAAAACCGGGTTGGCAAAGCCGGCCAATGAATCGGCAATGATCACTTTCTTGAACATGCCAATGGCGAAAATAGTCAGCCCGACCGCGATATTTTCTTGGTTGATGCGATAGGTTTCCGGCTGGCCGAACTGCGGCATCATTTGCTTGTGGTGCAGTACCGGGCCAGCAATCAGGTGCGGAAAATAGGTGATGAACAACAGGTAGTGGACCGGGTTGCGTTCCTTGACGATACCTTTGTACGCATCAGCCAGATAGGCAATCTGGGTGAAAGTGAAGAATGAAATACCGAGTGGCAGGATGATGTTCGGTATGTCGATGTCGGCACCCGTCACGGCTTGCCAACTTCCCAGGAAAAACCCGGTGTATTTGTAGTGTGCCAGCAGGCCAAGGTCAAAGACGAGACCGAGGATCAGCCACTGCTTTGCCCTGGGTTGGTTGCCATTGTCGATGTTGTTGCAGATCTGTTTGCCAATCTGGTAGTTCACAGCGATCGAGAACAGCAGCAACGGGACGTAGTGAGCGTCCCAGTAGCCGTAGAAGAACAGCGATGCCAGGGCCAGCCAGGCGGCAGCAGCTTCCTGCCGGTAGCGCGCCGCTAGGAAAAAGACGCACCAGACGATAGGCAGGTACAGCCAGATGAATTCGTAGGAATTGAACAGCATCGTTCAGTGCGCCTCCCGGTAATTGCCAGCGGCTCAGATGACTTTCAGGTGCTCGGTGCGGATCTTCTGCTCCCAGACCTGCGGGCCGGTGATGTGGGCGCTGGTGCCGCCGGCGTCTACCGCCACGGTGACCGGCATGTCGACCACGTCGAATTCGTAGATGGCTTCCATGCCCAGATCCTCGAAGCCGACGACCTTGGCCTGCTTGATCGCCTTGGACACCAGGTAGGCGGCACCACCCACGGCCATCAGGTAGGCCGACTTGTGGTTCTTGATGGATTCGATGGCGACCGGGCCGCGCTCGGCCTTGCCGATCATGGCGATCAGGCCGGTCTGCTCCAGCATCATGTCGGTGAACTTGTCCATGCGGGTGGCGGTGGTCGGGCCGGCGGGGCCGACCACTTCATCGCGCACCGGGTCAACCGGGCCGACGTAGTAGATGAAACGGTTGGTCAGGTCGACTGGCAGTGGTTCGCCATTGGTGATCATGTCGGTCATTTTCTTGTGCGCGGCATCGCGGCCGGTCAGCATCTTGCCGGACAGCAGGATCGTCTCACCGGTCTTCCACTGTGCGATATCAGCTTTGGTAAGGCCGTCGAGGTTCACGCGGCGTGCGTTGCCAGCCTGCCAGGTGATATCTGGCCACTGGTCAATGGATGGCGGTGTCTGCAGTGCCGGGCCTGAGCCATCGAGGACGAAATGTGCGTGGCGGGTTGCGGCACAGTTCGGGATCATGCACACCGGCAGCGAGGCGGCGTGGGTCGGGTAGTCCTTGATCTTGACGTCGAGCACGGTGGTAAGTCCGCCGAGGCCCTGCGCGCCGATGCCTAGCTGGTTCACCTTCTCGAACAACTCCAGGCGCAGCTCTTCGATACGGTTCGACGGGCCGCGAGCCATCAGGTCGTAGATGTCGATTTCTTCCATCAACACCTCTTTTGCTAGTACAGCCGCCTTTTCGGCTGTGCCGCCGATGCCGATCCCGAGCATGCCTGGCGGGCACCAGCCGGCGCCCATGGTCGGCACCGTCTTCAGGACCCAGTCGACGATCGAGTCAGACGGGTTCAGCATGGCCATCTTGGATTTGTTCTCCGAACCGCCACCTTTCGCTGCTACATCGATTTCCACCGTATTGCCCGGCACGATGCTGTAGTGGATCACGGCCGGGGTGTTGTCCTTGGTATTCGTGCGCTTGCCGGCCGGGTCATTGAGAATGGAGGCGCGCAGGACATTGTCAGGATGTAGGTAGGCGCGACGCACACCCTCGTTGATCATCTCGTCCAGGCTCATGGTTGCGCCGTCCCAACGCACATCCATGCCGATTTTTGCGAATACCGTGACGATGCCGGTGTCCTGGCAGATCGGTCGGTGCCCCATAGCGCACATGCGGGAATTGATCAGGATCTGGGCGATCGCGTCCTTGGCTGCCTGGCTCTGCTCGCGCTCGTAGGCTTTGTGCATGGCCTGGATGAAGTCGACGGGATGGTAGTAGGAGATATATTGAAGGGCATCGGCGACGCTGGCGATCAGGTCTTCCTGGCGGATAACGGTCATGGCAGTTTCCCGGAGATGGACAGTCAAACGGAGGCGGCATTCTAGCAGCTGGCGCCGGGCTTTTGCCGCTATAATGCCGGCCTTTGTCCATCCCAGCTGAACGGAATGCCCATGATCATCCAGCCCAAAGTTCGCGGTTTCATCTGCACCAATGCCCACCCGAAAGGCTGTGCAGCCAACGTCAGGCAGCAGGTCGAGTATGTGAAGGGCCGTGGTCCTGTCGCGAATGGCCCGAAGAATGTGCTGGTGATCGGCGCCTCGACCGGCTATGGCCTGGCCTCGCGCATCACGGCAGCATTCGGCTGTGGCGCAAAAACCCTGGGCATCTTCTTCGAGAAGGAGCCTGACGAGAAGCGCACCGGCACAGCGGGCTGGTACAACTCGGCCGCATTTCACCAGCTTGCCACCGCTGAAGGGCTGTATGCAAAGCACATCAATGGCGATGCATTTTCCGACGAGGTAAAACAGAAGGCTATCGATATCATCAAGGCTGACATGGGCAAGGTCGACCTGGTGGTCTACAGCCTGGCTTCGCCGCGCCGCCAGCACCCGAAAACAGGGGTCGTACACAACTCCGTGCTCAAGCCCATCGGTCAGCCGGTGACCCAGCGCGGGGTCAACACGGACAAGCAGGTAGTCGAGGACATCACCCTGCAGCCGGCGACTGATGAGGAAATTGCCAATACAGTCGCGGTGATGGGAGGTGAGGACTGGCAGATGTGGGTTGAGGCACTGCTGGCCGCCGGCGTACTGGCTGATGGCGCCCAGACCACTGCCTATACCTATCTCGGTGAAAAGATCACCTGGGATATCTACTGGAACGGCACTATCGGTGAGGCGAAAAAGGATCTTGATCGCAGGCGCGTAGCCATTGATGGTGCGTTGGCTGCGGTCAACGGCAAGGCTTATGTGTCGGTGCTGAAGGCACTGGTGACGCAGGCGAGTGCTGCGATTCCGATCATGCCGCTGTACTTGTCACTGTTGTATCGCATCATGAAAGAAAAAGGCGGCCATGAAGGCTGCATCGAGCAGATCGACCGCCTGTTCCGTGATTGCCTGTACAGCCCCGGCCGCACGACCGATGCGGAAGGTCGCCTGAGGGTAGATGACAAGGAGCTGCGGCCTGAAGTGCAAGACGCGGTTGCCGAACTGTGGGGCAAAGTGACTACTGAAAACCTGTACCAGCTGACCGATTTCCAGGGTTACAAGGATGAATTCCTGAAGTTGTTCGGCTTCGGGTTTGGCAGTGTCGATTATGACGAGGACCTCAGTCCGCTCGTTGAGCTGCCTCTGGCCTGAGGATTGACCGTGAGTGCAGTCAGGGCGGGTGAAGTCATCCAGTTATCCTCGCGGGTTCGCCGGCTCATAGCCAACAACCCCGGGGCAATGACCGGTGCCGGTACCAATACCTATCTGGTTGGCCGTGATGAGGTGGCGGTGGTGGATCCCGGTCCGGGCGATCCGACCCACGTCGATGCCATCCTGCAGGCTGTTGGGGATGGGCGTGTCCGGTGGGTTGTTGTGACCCATACCCATCCTGACCATTCCCCTGCGGCTGCCATGCTGGCCAGCCATACCGGGGCTGAACTCGTTGGCAGTGTACTTGCGGATGATGGTCATCAGGACCGGACCTTTGCCCCGGCCAGTAACGTACGTCATGGTGATCTGGTGATAGGCAAGGACTTTACCCTCGAAGCCATTGCCACCCCCGGCCATGTGGCCAACCACTACTGCTATTTGCTCCGCGAAGAGCGCCTGGTATTTACCGGTGACCACATCATGGGTGGATCAACTGTCGTTATTATCCCTCCCAGTGGCGACATGGCGGATTACCTGCATTCGCTGGCTCGCCTGAAGGAATATCCTATAAAGAGCCTTTTGCCCGGCCATGGCGATGTGATGGGTGATCCGATCGGTGTCATCGATGGCCTGATTGCCCACCGCCGGCGGAGGGAGGACAAGGTCCTCAGGGTTCTGAGGGGCAGGGGTGAGTTGTCGCTGGCCGACCTGACGCCACTGGTCTATGACGATGTTGATCCTGGCCTGCATCCGGTAGCCCAGGTTTCCCTCTGGGCCCACCTCCTGAAGCTGGAAAAGGAAGGGCGAGCGGGGAAAACCATTGAGCAGCATTGGTTATTCGGCCAGCAGCGCTGGGGCCTGTTGTAGCGGCCTGTCAGTTGTCCGGGGGATGTGAATTAGTGCTTGAAATGCGCTGGCCCCATCTTTACAATTCGCCCTCCCTGATTCCAGCTATCGACCAAGAGCGGATTAAGCAATGAGAACGATCAGCGCCAACGCGCAGACAGCGCAGCACGACTGGTATGTCGTGGACGCAGAGAACATGGTCCTGGGCCGTCTGGCTGCAGAGCTTGCCAGCCGCTTGCGCGGCAAACACAAGCCTGAATATACGCCGCACTGCGATACGGGCGATTACATTGTTGTTGTGAATGCCGATAAAGTGCGGGTCACAGGCAACAAGGCCAGAGACAAGGTTTATTATAGCCATAGCAATTTTCCCGGCGGATTGAAGGAAATCACCTTTGAAAAGCTGATTGACCGTGCTCCTGAGCGTGCCATTGAGCTGGCCGTGAAAGGCATGTTGCCGCGTGGCCCACTGGGTCGCGCAATGTTCAAAAAACTGAAAGTCTATGCCGGCAAGGAGCACCCGCACAGTGCCCAACAGCCGCAAGCGCTTGCACTGTAACCTGGAGCTGATATGGCTGCGCAACAATCACAGCAGAATTACGGTACCGGTCGTCGCAAGACTGCCACTGCCCGTGTCTTCATCAAGTCGGGTGGCGGCAACATTACTATCAATGACCGTTCCCTGGAAAACTATTTTGGTCGGGAAGTGGCGCGCATGATAGTGCGCCAGCCGCTGGTTCTGACGGGTCTTGACCAGAAGCTTGACCTCAACATCACAGTGGCTGGTGGTGGTAGCTTTGGCCAGGCTGGTGCAATCCGTCATGGAATTGCCCGTGCGTTGATCGAGTATGATGAAAGCCTGCGTAGTCCGCTTCGCAAGGCTGGTTATGTCACTCGCGATTCTCGCGAAGTGGAGCGTAAGAAGGTTGGTCTGCGCAAGGCGCGTAAGCGTCCTCAGTACTCCAAGCGTTAATTGGTGCGCTCGCGTACCCCAGGCGCCCGGATCCTGTATCCGGGCGTTTTTGTATCCGGGGAAGGCTTTATTGTCATGCGTCAAGCAAGGTTTTCTTGCCTTGCTGCGTTGATTTGACTAACATTCGCCAGCTTTTTTCGGTCTGTTTTTGCCTAAGAACCCGCATCAGTCGATGCGCCTAGCAGTGATGGGAGAAAAACGTCATGAGCAATGACGGTGTAAACCACGCACGGCGCCGTTTCCTGACAGTCGCCACCACCGGTGTCGGCGTTGCAGGAGCCGGATTTGTCGTAACCCCCTTCGTGGGTTCCTGGAACCCCAGCGCCAAGGCCAAAGCTGCTGGCGCCCCGGTCAAGATCAATATCAGCAAGGTAGAGTCCGGGCAAATGATTACCGAGGAGTGGCGCGGGAAGCCTGTCTACGTCTTGCGCAGGACCCAGGCCATGCTGGCGGCTCTCGATAAGACGAAAGAAACCGTTTCTGATCCTGATTCTGCAAAATCTGTGCAGCCTGAATACTGCAAGAACCCGCATCGCTCCCTGAGGGAGGAAATCCTTGTGCTGGTTGGGCTTTGCACGCATCTTGGGTGTGCGCCCAAAAACCGCTTCGAGGTGGCGCCGGAAGATCTCGGCAAGGACTGGGTTGGCGGTTTCTTCTGCCCTTGCCACGGTTCCAAATTCGATTTGGCAGGTCGCGTGTTCAAAGGGGTTCCGGCGCCATTCAATCTTGAGGTGCCGCCTTATCGTTTCGAGAGTGATGACATCATTGTTATCGGTGAAGACCACAAGGGGGCCGCATGACATCCTGGCTTATCGGTTTGCGTGACTGGGTAGACGCGCGCCTGCCAATCATGCGGGCGTGGAACACCCACATGGGGCAATACTACGCTCCGAAAAACTTCAATTTCTGGTATTTCTTCGGTGTATTGTCGCTGCTGGTACTGGTAAACCAGCTGCTGACTGGTATCTGGCTTACCATGTCATATACGCCGACGGCAGAAGGCGCTTTCGCTTCTGTCGAATACATCATGCGTGATGTCGATTATGGCTGGATCATCCGCTACATGCACTCCACCGGTGCTTCTGCGTTCTTTGCTGTGGTCTACCTGCATATGTTCCGTGGCTTGTTGTATGGTTCATACAAAAAACCGCGTGAGCTGGTCTGGATTTTCGGCATGCTCATATACCTCTGTCTCATGGCAGAGGGTTTCATGGGCTATGTATTGCCTTGGGGACAAATGTCCTACTGGGGGGCGCAGGTAATCGTTTCTTTGTTTGGCGCTATCCCGGTGGTTGGTGAGGATATCGTGCAGTGGGTGCGTGGTGATTACTTGATATCAGGCATTACGCTGAACCGTTTCTTTGCACTACATGTGGTTGCTATCCCGTTGATTCTGGTTGCGTTGGTGGTGCTGCATTTGCTGGCCCTGCATGAAGTGGGTTCCAATAACCCTGATGGCATTGAAATCAAGAAAAATAAAGATGCGAATGGCAAGCCCCTTGATGGCATTCCGTTCCACCCTTACTACACAGTGCATGATCTGGTCGGGATTGCCGTTTTTCTGTTTGTGTTCTGTTTCATCCTGTTTTTCACTCCGGAAATGGGTGGCTATTTCCTTGAATATGCCAATTTCGAGGAGGCCAATCCGCTCAAAACACCAGCACACATTGCGCCGGTTTGGTACTACACCCCGTTCTATGCCATGTTGCGTGCAACAACACTTGAGTTGTTTGGCCTTCCCGCGAAATTTTGGGGCTTTATGATCATGGCTGGTGCAATTGCGATCATGTTTGTCCTGCCTTGGCTCGATCGTAGCCCGGTCAAGTCCTGGCGCTACAAGGGCATGTTGACCAGGATCGCGCTGTATACCTTCGCCATTACCTTTCTGGTTCTCGGCTACCTTGGTGCCATCCCGGCCGGCGGTTACTTTATGGGCAAGTGGCTTCACCATGAAGTCAGCTGGTTGGAAAACAATGATGTTGCCCAATATCTGACGGTGGTTTACTTCCTGTTCTTCCTGTTGATGCCGGTATATACATCTATTGAGAAGACCAAGCCTGAACCGCAACGCGTCACGATGAAGTGAGGAGACTGGCGATGAAAAAGATCCTGTTATCCATGTTGCTGGTCTTTCCTCTCGCTGCATTCGCGGCGGGCGGTGAAAAGCCATGTGGCACCATTGATTGCGATCCTTTCGAGCCTGACCTGCATGACAAGGCTTCGATGCAGCGTGGCGCAAAGTATTTCGTAAACTACTGCATGGGTTGCCATGCAATGTCCTTCATGCGCTATGAGCGCATTGCCACTGATCTGGATATTGCCCAGGAAGTTGTGCAGCAGAACCTTAATTTTGCTGGCGGTAATGTCGGTAGCCTGATGACCATTGCTGCGCCGGCCAAGGTGCAGAAAAAATGGTTTGGTGCGGCTCCGCCAGACCTGACGCTGGTTGCCCGTGCGCGCGGAGTGGAATGGGTATACACCTATCTGCGCAATTTTTATCAGGATGACAGCCGCCCATATGGGGTTAATAACCGGGTCTTCAAAGACGTCGGGATGCCACATGTGATGCTGGAGTTGCAGGGCATGGCCAAGTGTGCACCTGGTCCTGTGCATGCAGCGAATGGCGGCATCATGAGGGATCCCTTGACCAGGGAGGAGGTTCTGTTTGATCCAGTGTCTGGTCAGCCTCTTAATCCGTGTGGCCGTTTGACTGTTGAAAAGCAAGGCAAGATGACCGGCGAGGAGTTTGACACTGCCATTGCTGACCTTGTGAATTTTCTCGCATATGCCGGTGAGCCCTCTGCACTGAAGCGTGAGCGCATGGGCGTGTATGCATTGTTTTTCGTTTCACTCTTCTTTGTGATTGCCTGGTTGTTGAACCGCGAATACTGGAAGGATGTACACTGATCGGATTTCCTGTCAGCGGACTATTGGCATCACCAGGATGGCTGGCAATTGACGGCAGGGCGGCGCAAGTCGCCCTGTTTTTTCTGTTTTACATGAGTGAGGATTTATGGCAGTTGTTACTCGCCGTTCCACTATGGCTCTCTTTTCCGATGGCGGTAGCCATCTCAGCCATTGTGTTCGCATAGTGCTGGCAGAAAAGGATATTACGGTTGACATCATCGATACGCATCCGACCGATATCCCGGAAGAGGTTTCTGAGTACAATCCCTATAACAGTCTGCCCACACTCGTGGATCGCGATCTGGCGCTCTATGATGCCTGGATAATGATGGAATACCTCGATGAGCGCTTCCCTCATCCGCCTTTGTTGCCGGTCTATCCTGTCACGCGCGCCCACACACGTCTCTTGCACAAGCGCATGGAGCGCGATTGGGGTGCTCTGATCGAGACAATCAAGAAAGGTGATAAAGCGGCTGCAAACAAGGCTGCCAAAGAATTGAAAGATAACCTTATTGCCATCGCGCCCGTCTTCAACGAAAAGCCGTATTTCATGAATGATGAGCTGACGCTTGTCGACTGTTGCCTGGTGCCGATCCTGTGGCGCTTGCCGGCGCTTGGGATCGATATACCGAATAACAAGCAGACAAAGCCTTTACATGACTACATGGAGCGCATGTTCAAGCGGCGTGCATTCAAGGCAAGCCTTTCCGAACAGGAGAAGGAAATACGCCCTGACCGTGTGGAACACAAGTAAGCCGGATTGCGGAATGTTGTCCAGCAAGCCCTATTTATTGCGAGCAATCCACCAGTGGATTCTTGACAGTGCTTGTACGCCCCATCTTGTTATCGATGCATCTGTTAAAGGTGTCCAGGTTCCCCAGCAGTATGTAAAGAACGGGCAGATTGTGCTCAATATTTCGCCTGGCGCCGTTGTGGATCTTTCCATTGACAATGAGTGGGTGTTTTTCAGTGCCAGGTTTGGTGGGGTGCCTATGGATATCCATGTCCCGCTGGTGGCTGTCATGGGTATTTATGCCAGGGAAAATGGCCGTGGCATGATGTTCGAGCCGGAATCCCTGCCAGAAGAGCCGGAAGGTATGCCGCCCGATGATCCGGGCAGGAAGGCTGGGCCGGGCAAGCCTTCACTCCGGGTTGTGAAATAGCGATGGTTAACAAGTCTGCCAGCGTCTCGGATGAGCAGTTGGTGGCCCGTGCGAAGCAGGGGGATAATCGCAGTTTTGACCTCCTGGTATTGAAGTACCAACACAAGGTATTGGCGTTGGTACGGCGATTTGTGCGTGACCCGGTTGAAGCAGAAGACATAGCGCAGGAGGCTTTCCTCAAGGCTTACCGGGCGCTGGCAAGCTTCCGGGGTGAGAGCGCGTTCTACACCTGGCTTTACCGTATAGCGGTCAATGCGGCCAAGAATGCACTCGACAGCCGCAAGCGGCGCCCGGGTTCCGATGTCGATATCGATGAAATTGAGGAGTTTGCCTTCAGCGACAGCCTGCGCGTGGAGGAGAATCCCGAGAGCCTTTTGGCCAGTGAAGACCTGCAGCGCGTGGTGCAGGAGACCCTGGCCGGGTTGCCCGACGAATTGCGCCAGGCGCTGGTGCTGCGGGAGTTCGAGGGTATGTCGTACGAGGAAATTGCTACTGCAATGTCATGTCCGATAGGCACGGTAAGGTCACGGATCTTCCGGGCGAGGGAAGCAATAGATGAAGCAATCAGGCCATTGCTGGAATCATGAGGCCCTAGCCAGCCGCTTGGGAACCAATTCTGCCAGTGTCGGTCAGAATGGTCGATCAATGAGCAATTGCCTGCCGATCGCGGGCCAAGTTCCTTGCCGAGGTGCCATATGACTGACAAGCCGCTGAACCCTGTTCTTGGCGAAAGCCTTTCCGCACTGATGGATGGCGAGGCAACTGAGTTTGAATTGCAGCGCGTCCTGCGGGAGGCGGGGCAAGATGATTCCATGCGAGCCACTTGGTCCCGATACCAGCTGGTTTCCTCGATAATCCAGCAGCAGCCGTGCCATCCGTTTGCCTCTCCCAGGTTTGCGGATCGGGTACTGTCTTCCCTCCAGGATGATTCTAAAACGAGTGTGCCTTCAGTTTGGCACAAGCCAATGGCGCGTTTCGCCGTAGCTGCTTCGGTCGCAGTGGCTGTGGTTGCCGGAGTTCAATGGCGGCAGGGTGACCTGTCGGGCAGTGAGCAGGTCGTTGCCGAAGCAAGCAAAGCGCCCCCTGTCGTAGAGATGATGCCTGTTGCATCGCCGCTGTTTGCCAGCCAATCAACCGGCAAGTCGCCCGCGATATTGCCCGCTCACCAGGCTGCCAGTGATATGCAGTATCCGGTGAACTTTATTCCAGGGAATGGCCGTGACGCGCCCCCGGTCGTTGTGCCTGCCCGGCCTGAAAGGGCAGGCCAATAAGTGGCGAGGGTCTGGAGGTATGATTCGCCTGTTCAGATCACTAACTTTATTGGCAGCATTGATCTTACCCGCTTGGCCTTTGGCGGCCCGTGAGTTACCGGATTTCACGCTGTTGGTGGAAAAATATTCGCCAGCGGTGGTAAAAATCCAGGTCGAGAGTGATACCCGGCAAGCTATCCAGATCCAGGGTTGGCCGCCTGACCAGGAGATTCCGGAACCTTTCCGTCGGTTCTTCCAGATACCCGCGCCACAGGGGCAGGTGCCCCAGCAGGGACTGGGGTCTGGCTTCATCATTGATCAGGACGGCTACATACTGACGAACCATCATGTCATCAACGGGGCAGACAGGATTACCGTCCGGCTCAGTGACAGGAGGGAGTTCGAGGCAGAAGTGGTCGGCAGTGATGAAAGCTCCGACCTGGCTCTGCTCAAGGTGGATGCGAGGGGTTTGCCCACCCTGCGGTTGGATACGGATGACGACCTGAGGGTCGGGGAATGGGTGCTCGCAATCGGTTCGCCATTCGGCCTGGATTATTCCGTTTCGCAAGGTATTGTCAGTGCCATTGGCCGCAGCTTGCCCAACGAGCGCAACGAGAATTATGTGCCGTTTATCCAGACAGATGTCGCCATAAATCCCGGCAATTCGGGCGGCCCACTTTTCAACCTGGACGGCGAGGTTGTGGGTATCAACTCACAGATATTCACCCGCTCTGGCGGTTCGATGGGGCTGTCTTTTGCTATCCCGGCCAGTGTTGCACGCAATGTCATAGCTCAGCTGAAGGAACATGGTGCAGTGGCCCGTGGCTGGCTGGGGGTGTCAATCCAGGAGGTGGACAAGGAGCTGGCCCAGTCTTTCGGTTTGCAGCGACCAGAGGGGGCGCTAGTAGCCGAGGTCATGCCGGGTGGGCCTGCTGATGAAGGCGGGATCCGCGTTGGGGATATCATCACGGCCTTCAATGGCAAGCCGATACTTTTCTCCAGTGACCTGCCACACCAGGTGGGCCAGCTGGCACCTGGCGCCATGGCCAGGCTGGTGCTGATGCGCAATGGTAAACAACAGGAGCTGGAGCTTCGGGTCGGCCAGTTGCCTGCTGCAGATGACAGGCTTTCCCAGCGCGGTGGTGGCAAACAGCAAGGGCAGGCGGCCAGTGGGCCGCTGGGGCTGCAACTGGAGGAGTTGCCGGATCAATTCCGTCAGCGGCTGCAGTTGGCTGGCGGGGTGCTGGTTCGCCAGGTTAAGCCAGGTACTAGTGCCGCCAGGGCGGGCTTGCAGCCCGGTGATGTGATCGTCCAGCTCGGGTTTACCTCTGTGGAAAATGTGGCCGGATTTCGCGATCTGGCGCGCAAGTTGCCGAAGGACAGCGTCCAGCCGATACGCTTTTTCCGTGAGGGCAATCCGGTATTCCGATCCATTGTCATTGACTAGTCCGTTGGGAGCTGGATCGGGCGCAAGCCTTGCCTGAATCGGGTAAACTGGCGGCCGTTTTCCTGCTCCTCCCGGTAACCTTCGTGTCTGACCTCAGTCATATCCGCAACTTCTCGATTATCGCCCACATTGATCATGGCAAGTCCACGCTGGCTGACCGCTTCATCCAGGTCTGTGGCGGACTGAGCGAACGGGAGATGGAAGCGCAGGTTCTCGATTCCATGGACATCGAACGCGAGCGTGGTATCACCATCAAGGCGCAGAGTGTCACGCTCGACTACAAGGCGAAAGATGGCAAGACATACCAGCTGAACTTTATTGACACACCGGGCCATGTGGATTTCAGTTATGAAGTATCACGCTCGTTGGCAGCGTGCGAGGGTGCACTGCTGGTCGTCGATGCTGCCCAGGGAGTGGAGGCCCAATCCGTTGCCAACTGTTACACGGCAATTGAGCAAGGACTTGAGGTCTTGCCGATACTGAACAAGATGGATCTTCCCCAGGCTGAGCCAGAGCGGGTCCAGAAAGAAATCGAGGAAATCATCGGCATTGATGCCACCGATGCCTGCCGTTGCAGTGCCAAGTCAGGTATCGGCATCGAGGATGTCCTGGAGCAACTCGTCACCAGGATTCCGCCGCCGCAAGGTGACTTGGAAGTCCCGCTGCAAGCGTTGATCATCGATTCCTGGTTCGACAACTACCTTGGGGTTGTATCACTCGTGCGGGTGAAAAACGGCACCTTGCGCAAGAAAGACAAGATCCTGGCGAAAACGATAGGCAAGTCGCATCCTGTTGATATCGTCGGAGTGTTCACGCCCAAACGCAAGGAAACTGGTGAGCTCAAGGCCGGCGAGGTCGGCTTTGTTGTGGCCGGTATCAAGGATATACACGGGGCGCCAGTCGGTGACACCCTGATCAATGCCGCTTTCCCTGACACGCCAGCGCTGCCCGGTTTCCAGAAAGTTAAGCCGCAGGTATACGCCGGTGTTTTCCCGGTGAATGCCGACGATTACGAGGATTTCCGCGAGGCGCTGGCCAAACTGACGCTGAATGACGCGGCGTTGTTCTACGAACCCGAGACCTCGGATGCATTGGGATTCGGTTTCCGCTGCGGCTTCTTGGGTATGCTGCACATGGAGATTGTGCAGGAGCGACTTGAGCGCGAATATGACCTTGACCTGATCACCACCGCGCCGACAGTAGTCTATGAAGTCGTGCTGAATGGCGGCGAGGTAATCCATGTGGATAACCCGTCCAAGTTGCCTGATCCTGGCAAGATCCAGGAAATGCGTGAGCCCATTGTCGAAGCCAATATCCTGGTGCCGCAAACCTACCTGGGAAATGTCATCAGTCTCTGTGTCGAGAAGCGCGGTGTGCAGAAAGACATGCTCTTCATCGGCAACCAGGTGTCGTTGCGCTATGAGTTGCCGATGAGCGAAGTGGTGATGGATTTCTTCGATCGCCTCAAATCGGTCAGTCGCGGATTTGCTTCGCTCGACTATTCTTTCCTGCGCTTTGAGCCTGCCCGCCTGGCCAAGCTGG
>ERZ1645187.2478-NODE-2478-length-16124-cov-6.072064_pt1 | contig 16124 bp, 14 predicted proteins | sample MGYA00575352_ERZ1645187 | MGnify/ENA primary metagenome ERZ1645187 (study PRJEB40837, sample SAMN11349314) | freshwater sediment metagenome | isolation source: river sediment | host: Sediment | place: India: Wazaribad , New Delhi | collected 2017-02-21 ... | reverse complement strand
CCGCCACAGCTCGCTCGTATAGGAAAAACCGTTAAAGTACTGGGACAGTGCCATCGGTGTAAAAACCGCCCATTCGTCCGATCTGATGGCTCTGGACTGCCCGACCAGAACGCCGGTATCTTCATCCAGATTCAGAAAATGCTCCCAGTATCCGATCGAAGAGCCGTTCAGCTTAAAGATGACGCATACGACGACGAATACGACCGCAATCCAGTATCGGTATTTATAAACGAAATCCCCGATCTGCTTCCCCGCTAAAAACAGCGACTCGAAAATCGCCCCGAACAGAATAATCATAATAATCAGACTGTTCGTATAATTTCCCGCTTTTAACAGATCTGCGTACTGGGTGACAGTAAGCGTAAACGGCGTCTGATAGACGATCGTTCCCGACGCCATAGACTCAAGAAAGCTGAGAAAAAAAGCCAGAACGACCGCCATAAGGATCGAAAGCAATATAGTGATATATAGTCTTTTGTTATTCTTCGTATTATTCATAGGCTCGTTGTTCTAGATCAGCTTAAGTGCTCTGAGTATATACTCGCCGGTTCTGCGTTCCTTCCCTTTATACGGATAGGCGTGCATATGGGTCGCAGGGTTGAAGTTAAGCTCGATAATGCCGTAAACGGACTGCGTGTTCGTATAATCCTCGATGATCATATCGACACCGCAGAAAACGGCTCCGATCGCATCGGCAGCTTCTTCCGCGATCTTCTTAAAATAGTCAGGCATCTCGTCGGTCACGTCAACGCTGTCTCCGCCCGTACTGATATTCGAATTTCCGCGCAGATAGACCGTTTCGCCGTCCTCCGGCACACTTTCCGGCGTCAGTCCCTGACCCTTCAGATACAGGACGGTCTGCTGATCGACCCGCAGATTTTCAAGAGGCGTCTCGTAGTGATTCCCACGGAACGGATGGTCGTTCTTCTTCTCCATCAGTTCGCGGATTGTCGATGAGCCGTCTCCCGTCACATTCGCGGCAACACGTCTCATGACTGCCGCAGTCTTTCCGCCGATGGTCAGGAAACGATATTCGGGACCCGGCAGATATTCTTCGATGAGAATCGTATCGTCATATTTAAACGCGCCTTCCGCTGCATCGAGCAGGTCTTTTTCAGATGCGCCGTGCTCGAAAATGAAGATGCCGGTACCGTAATTCGTCGATTTGGGCTTGATGACCACGGGACGGTTCGCATACAGCGATACACGGGCCCTCGCGGCGTCCATTGACGTAAATTCCGCTCCGTCCGGTACGGGAATCCCGTGCTGTGCCAGGATCTTCTTCGTGACGACCTTGTTTTCCATCGCCAGAACGCTCGCATAGTTGTCCGCCTGCGTCTTCGTCGCCTGTTTGATAAGCTGGCCGGTGCCGTCTTTTCCGGTAACCGAAATAAAATTATCCTGGGGATCGAGTTCTTCGACCTTCAGCCCACGGGTTATCGCTTCCTTAATCAGGATCTGTGTCGACAGCTCGTAGTTTTCGAAGCCTTTGAACAGATAACGGAAATGATAACTGTCTTCCTTATAAGCTTTCGCGAATTTCATCATCGCCGGCAGGTAGCCGTCTTTACGGACAAGAGCAGCTTCGCATGCCGCGTAGGTGGTCTCCGGCTTTTCAACCCGTCCGCGCATTTCCGAAATAATTTCAGAGCATCCGAGCTCAAGGTCTGCGTCCATTTTTTCGATTGCGCCGATGACCTCCATCGCGTATTCTTTAAAGGGTATTTCGGAACCGCCTGACAGAAGCTTAAGCGCCGGAGAAAGCCCCTTAGAAGCCGTTCTGAGCTCGTTTGCGAGCCCTTCCTGCTGCCAGTCAGGATAGTCCGTTTCGTCCCTGAACAATGACCAGAGCAGGAGCAGCTGAACGAAACGCAGATCGTTCAGCGCGACCCCCGCTTTATCGAACAGATTCAAATCGATTGTACGGATCTCGAGATATTCGATGCCTGTCTGTTTCAGAGATTCCAGGACATGATCCCTGTCTTTTGTCTTAAGCCGAATCTGCGTATACAGCTCTTTCGCTTCGCTGATCAGACCTGAATCGACAAAGCTCTGTACATCTTTGACGTAAGCTTCGACAGAATCATATGACGGAAAAAAATCCACAAGGTTTTTATAGCCGCATGCGGAATTACGGAAAGACGGACCTTCGTCCGAAACGTAAGATTCGCTGTCCGCCTGGACCATCGCGCTCGTCTGGGCGCAGTCGTAGCTCGCATGCCGCGCAGATGAACAGCCTGTCAGATAGATGACAAGCCATCTGTACTCCAGATAGCCTTTCGCGATCTTCAGATAAACGCGGTCTCTGAAGTCCCGGACACTCATATCCGGAGCTTCGATCCGACGCAGTTTCTCGATAAACGCGTCTGACAGCGAATAATTGAAATGAATTCCGGTCAGCAGCTGTTTTTTACTTCCGTACTTGCCGATCAGATTCCGGCGGTATTTTTCATATTCCTTCGCCTTTGGCGAGTCCCCGTATTTCGCGATATGTATGTCACGATCGTCAGGAGACACACAGGGCATCGATCCCGGCCACAGATACTCGTCAGGCCCGATCTCATTGTTGACAATATCGCACAGCCCTTCCAGAACCGCATAGGTTCTCGGCAGAGAGTCGTAAGGCGGTGTGACAACTTCAATCTGACTTTCTGAAAAGTCTGTCGTAATGTAGGGATTATCCAGTTTACTGCCAAAAATTTCCGGATGATCCGTCTGGGCAAGGCGCCCGTTTTCAGTTACTCGCAGTCCTTCGCGTTCAATTCCGAAGCTGCCCCCGAGCAGCTCTGATCCGCTGAAATGCTGATGTACATCCTGTAGTTTCAAAACTCCCTCGTTTCCGACTGATATCAGCCAAACTTCACGGAAAAAGTATAAAAATTCGATTTTGCTTAGAAATTTCCTAGTTTATTCTAACATAAACGGGCAATAAAAAAGGACAGGTATATAACCTGTCCTGTCTTATTCAAATGGTCGGAGTGAGAGGATTTGAACCTCCGGCCTCACGGTCCCGAACCGTGCGCTCTACCAAACTGAGCCACACCCCGATTGCTGCCTTGAAAATCAACAATAGTTATTGTATGATATGAAGTGATCTTTGGCAAGTACTTTTTTAAATTTTTATACAATTTCGGAGAATAAATGAAAAATCTATCTATTAGTACCGGCAAGCGTGAAACACTGACCGACATCACAGACGACATATTGCAGTATATCACGGACGAAAGAATTCGTACAGGTTTTTTAATTGTTTCGACACCGGACAACGAATGTTCTATAATCGGATTATCGAATCAGACTGAAGGAATCGAAAAGGATTTTATCAGCAAGATCAATTTTCTATATCCGATTCACGAGGGATGGGATTTTCACGGCTATCAGACAAACAATATTCGCTCCTCCCTCGTCGGTACGACTAAGCAGTACCTGATCGAAGACGGCACGCTCATACTCGGAGCCTATGAACGAATCTATCTTGTAGATTTCAACGGTCCCTCGGACGGACGCATGGTTCTTCTGCAGGCTTTTGGAAATCCGATGGAAGACGGTGAAAAAGCTGTCGAACCCGAGTCCATTACGCAGTACAACAATGCGATAATCCGTGCAGCTGAGCAGGCAAAGATCGAGGAACAACGGGCGATTGAGGAAATGCGCCGCGAATATCGAGAACAGCATCCGGAAACCGCACAGACTTCGGATGCGAAGGATAAAGACACGGATCAATAAACCCGGTCGTTCAGGCTCTGCCAGAACGGCATTACAGTTATATTTACAGATTTAACGAAGGAATATTATGTCAAAAACACAGAAAAAATCAAAAGCAGTCTCTAATTCACAGAAAAAAAGCAGAAAAAAAGGTGAAATTCACTGGGGTTATCGAATCGGCGCTCTGGTCCTGGCCATCATGATCATTGTCTCGATGGTTGTGATGTACACATTCTGATTTGAAGATCAGGATTATCTGCGTCGGTAAGCTGAAAGAAAAGTTTTATCGCGACGCCTGTCAGGAATATATAAAACGACTCGGTCCATATGCTAAAATCGAAATTATCGAGCTTAAAGACGAGAAGGTTCCCGATAATTATTCGAATGAAGAAATCCGCAGAGCAGTTAGACGCGAAGGTGACCGGATTCTGAGCAGACTCGGTTCCGGCCCGGCGATAGCCCTCGACCTGAACGGAGATATGCCGGATTCCGTTCAGTTTTCCGATCAGATCGCCGGACTGATGCAGAACGGAAGCAGTACGATCGACTATATTATCGGAGGCTCCAACGGTCTGTCTCCCGAAGTACTGTCAGCCTGCAGCAGAAAAATTTCATTTTCGCGCATGACCTTTCCGCATCAGCTGTTTCGGGTCATGCTGCTGGAACAGCTCTACCGCGCTTTCAAGATCATGCGCGGCGGAACCTATCATAAATAAAAAGAGAAAACAGGGAGTTTCACATTGATAAATTCCCGGACAGGAACAGGAATGACTGAGAACAACACCAGTATACGCGAGAAAGGTCTGGAAGCTAAAGAAGCCGGACGCAGACTGGCGGCGCTGCCCTACGAAACACGTCAGAATGCCCTCAAAGAGATCGAACGGCAGCTTCGCGCAGACGAAGACAAGCTTCTGGCAGCAAATGCCGAAGACCTGGCACAGGCGGAAAAAGAAGGGCTTTCGGCGCCTCTGCTTAAGCGTCTGAGATTCGACGATCACAAGCTTGCCGACGTGACGGCCGGCATCGACAGCCTTACCGGTCTCGAAAATCCGGTCGGCAGGCTGCAGATGCGAACCGAGCTGGACGAAGGGCTTATTCTGGACCGGATCAGCGTTCCGCTGGGAGTTCTCGGTATCATATTTGAATCCAGACCGGACGCCTTCGTTCAGATCTCCACCCTCGCCCTTAAAAGCGGAAACGCGGTCATGCTCAAAGGCGGCCGCGAAGCGCTGCGAACGAACCGCGCGCTGTTCGAATCGATTAAAGAAGGCGGAAAAAAAGCCGGTCTTCCTGACGGATGGATCCAGAACCTCGAATCACGGGAGGAAGTCACGGAAATGCTGGCCCTCGACGACTGCATCGATCTGATCATCCCCCGCGGCTCCAACGCATTCGTCCGTTATATTATGGATCATTCAAGAATTCCCGTTATGGGCCACGCAGACGGGATCTGTCATACATATATCGATAAAGACGCGGACCTCGACAAGGCTGTCAAGATCGCAGTGGACGGAAAAACCCAGTATCCCGCGGTATGCAACGCAACGGAAACTCTCCTCGTACATCAGGATATCGCAGAGGATTTTCTGCCTGCCTTCAAAAAGGCTCTGTCGGAGAAACACACGGAGCTTCGCGGAGACGAAACGGTACAGAAAATTATCGATGTTAAACCTGCTGACGATCAGGACTGGAAAACCGAATATCTGGACTATATCCTGTCCGTCAAGGTCGTTCCGGACGAACAGTCAGCGATCGATCACATCAACAGGTACGGCTCCGGTCATACCGATGCGATCGTTACGGAAAACACGGAAGCTGCCGGCCTGTTCACAGCCGGCGTCGATTCCGCCTGCGTCTTCGTCAACGCATCGACGAGATTCTCAGACGGCTACCGTTTCGGATTCGGCGCGGAAGTCGGCATCAGCACATCGAAGCTTCACGCGAGAGGCCCCGTCGGTCTGGAAGGGCTGTGTACGTATAAATACATCCTCCACGGAAACGGAGATATTGTCGCGGATTACGCGGACGGGAAAAAGCAGTTTACCCATAAAAAAATTGCCGTTAAATAACGCTTCACTAAAAAAGCTCTTCGAAGTTTACGCTTCGAAGGGCTTTTTTCGACTGCCTGACTGTCCGCCTGATTCAGCTTTCTCTGTTTGGACATCTTTTAGATTTCCGCATTTTTTTAAAATCACCGAACATCCAGACCAGATGACGGATCCCGTCGCGGATGCTTCGCAGATGCGGCTTCCCGGATCTCCCGTCGCATCTTAACACTGTCGGAATCTCCGATACCGGATATTCCGACTCTGCAAAGGCGCCGATCATTTCCGACGCAAATTCCATACCGCTGCTCTTCATTCCGAGACTTCGGGCCGCCTCGACATTTACGCCCCTCAGGCCGCAGTGAAAGTCACCTACAGGGATGCGATAGATCATTCGCCCTATCAGCGACAGTACCGGTACGCCCAGGTATCTGTGAGAAAAAGGCATCGCTCCCGGGGCGATACCGCCGCGAAAGCGATTGCCCATCACAAGGCCGTCTCCGCTGCGAAGCTTTTCGAGAAATCCGTCCAGATGATAAAAATCGTAGCTCATGTCGCTGTCGCCCATAATGACGTATTCTCCGCGCGCATCTTCGATCCCTGCTCTGAGCGCATTTCCGTATCCTTTTTCATCAACGCTGATAACACGCGCGCCAAGGGCTGCTGCTTTTTCCGGACTCGCGTCCGTACTGCCGTTATCCGCGATCAGTATCTCTCCGTTTACCTTCCGTGCATCAAGAAAGGACCTTGCTTCCCGAATGCAGCCTTCAATCGTCTCCGCCTCATTCAGGCAGGGCATCAATATCGTTAGTTCAATCTTATTTGTCATATTCATCCGAAAAAAACTGCCGTCTCCCGACGGCAGCTCTGATTTAGTTTATTTTATTCGTACGTCTCCAGATATTCATGCGTTCCGCATCCTTAATAAGCTGGTCGCGGAAGTCCGGGTGGGCGATCGAAATGAGCGCTTCCGCTCTCTGCCAGGTCGACAGACCCTTCAGATTGATAATCCCGTATTCGGTGACGATATACTGGACGTTTGCTCTCGTATCCGTGACAACCGAGCCATCGTGAAGCGTCGGCAGGATTCTGCTCTGGAGCTCGCCCTTCTTGTTCGTGAAGGTCGACGACAGGCAGATAAAGCTCTTCCCGCCCTTTGACAGATAAGCGCCGAGGACGAAGTCCAGCTGTCCGCCGGCTCCGGAGATATGCTTGAGACCGGAAGATTCCGACGAGATCTGGCCGAACAGGTCGATATCGACAGCATTGTTGATGGACATGAAATTGTCGAGCTGTGAGATGACTCGGACATCGTTCGTGTAGCCCACCGACGTGGACATACATTCCGGATTGTCGTTCAGATAGTCATACATCTTCTGTGTGCCTGAACCGAACGCGAACGTCTGACGGAAACGGTCGATGGACTTCTTCGAGCCGTTGATCTTGCCGGCTTCAGCCAGATCGACAAACGCATCCACGTACATTTCAGTATGAACGCCCAGGTCCTTCAGATCGGATGTAGCGATAAGCTTGCCTACCGCGTTGGGCATTCCGCCGATACCGAGCTGCAGACATGCGCCGTTCGGAATTTCATCGACGATAAGCTGGGCGACCTTCTGATCGACTTCCGACGGTTCTCCCGCCGCACCCGTTACAGGAATAGGCGTGTTGTCAGATTCGACGATCATGTCGACCTGTGAAATGTGAACGCCGTTTTCGACACCGCCGAGACAGCGCGGAACCGTATTGTTCACTTCGACGATGACCTTCTTCGCTCTCTGAACGACTGCTCCGAGATGAGAAGCGGAGGGACCGAAATTGAAGTAGCCGTGTTCGTCCATCGGAGAAACCATTTCGATGGCGACATCTACAGGCTCCTTCATATCGAGATAATAGCGCGGGAGCTCGGAGTAACGCAGCGGATCATAGAAAGAAAATCCCTTTGCTACGGCTCTGCGTTCGACGCCGCCCATATGCCAGCTGTTCCATACGAGATGATCCGCCGCATTTTCGATCTTGAAAATTTCCGGTTCCCGCATCAGGATGCCGCCGCGGAACTTCACGTCGGTCAGATTCAGGTCTGCTATCCGTTTTGCAACTGCTTTATCAACTTCATAAGGAGTTGTTACACACCAGCCGTAATCGACCCACTGCCCGCTTTTTACCGCGGTTGCGGCTTCTTCAGCTGTAACCAGCTTTTCCTTGTATTCCTGCTGATAATTCATATTTCTCCCCTAAAAAAAGGCCCCGCTTTCACGGGACCTTTTTTAATTACTGTTCGTTCTTTGCTGCCTGTTCCGCCTTGATCGCTTCCGTGATCAGCGGGACGATCTTCAGACCGTCGCCGACGATCCCGACATCAGCAACCGAGAAGATCGGAGCAGTTTCGTCTTTGTTGATCGCGACGATAAAGTCAGATTCTTCCATACCGGCGAGATGCTGGATGGCGCCTGAGATACCGACTGCGATGTAGAGGTTCGGACGGACGGTTTTACCTGTCTGGCCTACCTGACGGTCTTTTTCAACCCATCCGGCATCGACTGCCGCACGAGATGAAGAGACTGTACCGCCGAGGACATCTGCGAGATCCTGGAGAACCTTGAAGTTTTCCGGGCTCTGCATGCCGCGGCCGCCGGATACGAGGACCTTTGCGTCCTGGATATCCATCTTTTCCTGGATCGTCTTGACGATTTCCAGGACTTCCGTATTGTCATGCTTATCGAAATCGTTGATATCTTCGAAGATGATCTGCGCGTGGCCCTTCAGTTCCGGATTGGACTTGAGCTTCTGCATGACGCCCGGGCGTACCGTCGACATCTGCGGACGGTTGTTGGGGCACAGGATGGTAGCCATGATGTTGCCGCCGAACGCCGGACGAGTCATCATCAGACCCTTGTCTTCCGGATTGATTTCGAGCTTCGTGCAGTCGGCTGTCAGACCCGTGTGGACTCTGGCAGAGACTCTCGGCGCGAGGTCGCGGCCGATAGCCGTAGCGCCTACGAGAACGACTTCCGGCTTATACTTGTTGATAACCGTAGTCAGCGCGTGAACGTAAGGTTCTGTCTTGTAGACGTTCAGAGCTGCGTTGTCGACAACGATCACTCTGTCTGCTCCGCGCATTTCAAGTTTTTCAGGAAGAGCGCCGACATCTGAGCCGAGCAGAACTGCTGTAACTTCAGTTCCGAGTTCTCCGGCCAGCTGCTTGCCCTTTCCGATCAGTTCATATGTTACAGGCGTGATCTTGCCGTCTACCTGCTCTGCATAGACCATTACGCCCTTGTAATCTGCGTTACTCATTTAATCAATGCTCCTATATGATGAATTTTTCCTGCAGTTTTTCGACAACTTTTTCTGCCGATTCCTGAGGATCAAGTTCGAAAACGGTCCCCGGCTGCTTGAGGGCTTTCGGGAATGATTTGAAGACCTGAGTAGGAGAACCCTTCAGACCGATGTTCGAATCGTCAATGGTGACGTCGTCACGAGTCCAGGTCTTGATGTTTCCGTTTCTGTAAGCATTGATTACGCCGCCCGGCGTCATGTATCTCGGTTCGTTCATTTCGCCGAGGCATGTGATCAGGCAGGGCATCTTGACTTTTACAATATGGTAGCGGTCTTCGAACTGACGCTTGACGATGACATAGTCGCCGTCGAGCTTGACATCTTCAGCATAGGAGACATTCGGGATTCCGAGATGTTCCGCGATCTGCGGGCCTACCTGAGCGGTATCGCCGTCAATCGCCTGACGTCCGGTGATGATCAGATCCACATCCGGGATCGCTTCGATCGCTGCTGCCAGTGTCGAAGAGGTTGCCCATGTATCTGCTCCGCCGAATTTTCTATCAGTAAGAAGAATTCCTTCGTCAGCGCCCATTGCGAGAGCTTCGCGAAGAACTTCGTCAGCCTGCTGCGGACCCATTGTCAGAACGACGACTTCGACGTCTTCGTTTCTGTCTTTGATTTCGAGAGCAGCTTCGAGGCCTGCCTTATCGTCCGGATTGATAATGGACGGGACGCCTTCACGAATGAGGGTGCCTGTTTTCGGATCCAGTCTGACTTCGTTGGTATCCGGAACCTGTTTTATACATACTACAATTTTCACTAAAACTGTCCTCCCTTACTTAAAGAGATCGCCTGCGATGACCATGCGCTGGACTTCGCTGGTTCCTTCGTAGATCTCTGTGATCTTCGCGTCGCGCATCATCCGTTCTACCGGATAATCTCTGGTGTAGCCGTAGCCGCCGAAGAGCTGTACGCATTCAGTCGTAACAGCCATCGCCGTTTCAGCTGCGAAAAGCTTCGCTGTCGCCGCTTCTACGCTGAATTTCTTCTGCGTATCTTTTGCGATAGCCGCTTTGTAAACCAGAGCGCGCGCAGCTTCGATGCGGGCGAACATATCCGCGCATTTGAACTGCGTATTCTGGAATTTCGAGATTGAACGTCCGAACTGCTTACGTTCCTTCGTATAGTTGACAGCTTCTTCGAGAGCGCCTTCTGCGATACCCAGCGCCTGCGCAGCGATACCGATACGGCCGCCGTCGAGAGTGGTCATCGCGATACCGAAGCCCTTGCCTTCTTTACCAAGAAGGTTGTCTTTCGGGATACGGACGTCTTCGAATACAAGTTCGGTTGTGGACGAACCGCGGATACCCATCTTCTTTTCCTTCGTGCCGATTGAGAAGCCCGGTGTGTCGGCATCTACGATAAACGCAGAGATGCCGCGGTTGCCCTTGCTCTTGTCGGTCATCGCGAAGATGATATACGTGTCGGCCTGTCCGCCGTTGGTGATAAAGATCTTGGAACCGTTGAGGACCCATTCGTTGGTCTTTTCGTCAAAAACAGCCTTAGTCTGCTGTCCTGAAGCGTCGGTACCGGCGTTCGGTTCTGTAAGACCGAAGGCGCCGAGCTTTTCGCCCTTGACCAGCGGCTTCAGATATTTTTCGATCTGTTCGGGCGTGCCGAATTTTCTGATCGGATCTGCGCCGAGTGAAGTATGCGCGGAAACGATAACGCCTGTTGTAGCGCAGACTCTGGACAGTTCTTCAACGAGCAGAACGTAAGCCAGGGTATCTCCTCCCTGTCCGCCGAGTTCCACCGGGAACGGAATTCCGAGGAATCCGTTGTTCGCGAGTTTTTCGACTGTTTCCTTCGGGAAACGTTCTGTTTCGTCAACATCTGACGCAATGGGTTTTACTTCTTTTTCTGCGAAATCTCTGTAGAGCTTGCGCAGCATTTCATACTCTTTACCGAGTGTGAAGTCCATACTTTCCTCCTGATATGTATACTAAACAGTTTTGTGAAAATATCTTAAGAGATTACTTCTTGCTGTAATCGTAGAAGCCCTTGCCTGTCTTGCGGCCCAGCGCGCCTGCTCTTACCATCTTGCGCAGAAGCGGTGCCGGAGCGTATTTATCCTGGCCTGTTTCAGCCTGGAGAACTTCCATGATCGCGAGAACAACGTCGAGTCCGATCAGATCGCCGAGTTCCAGCGGTCCCATCGGGTGATTAGCGCCGAGCTTCATAGCCGTATCGATATCTGCCGCACTTGCCGTGCCTTCAGACAGAACGGTGATACCTTCGTTGATGTACGGAACGAGGATTCTGTTGACGACAAATCCGGGAGCTTCATCTACCTGGACAGGTGTCTTTCCGATATCCGTAGCGATTTCGGTGATCTTATCAACAGTTTCTTTCGGTGTGTTGTACCCTGCGATAACTTCGACGAGCTTCATCGCCGGAACCGGATTGAAGAAATGCATGCCGATGATATCACGGTCGATATCCTTCGCCATTTCCGTTACAGACAGAGAAGAGGTGTTGGTCGCGAAGATCGCATCCTTCTTGACGATCTGATCGAGTTCCTTGAATACTTCTTTCTTCGCATCCATGTTTTCGAGAGCAGCTTCAATAACGAGATCGCAGTCCGCAACGTCCTTCTGAAGTCCGGTCGTGATCTTGTTCAGAATCGCTTCTTCCTGTTCCGCCGTCATTCTTCCCTTGGAAACCTGACGGTCCAGGCTCTTCTGGATCTTGGCTTTTCCGCCGTCTGCCCATTCCTGCTTAATATCTGTAAGAACTACATCATAACCGTCTTTTGTCGCAAAAACCTGTGCGATGCCGCTGCCCATTGTGCCTGCGCCGATAACGCCAACCTTCATGTTTTTCTCCTGTATAGACATACTTATTGATAAACGAACGGAAAACCGGCGTTTCTGCCAGTTTTCCGCATGCCGAAAAGAGGCGGTTAAGCCTCTTTATTTATTCTGGAAAGGTTCGTGCTTTCTTTTGTTAAGGAACGCATCCATGCCTTCCTTCTGATCGCCGCTTTCGAAGCATCCGCCGAAAAGCTTCGCTTCGAGATCGATCGCCTTGTCCATGTTCAGGTCAAGACCTTCGTTGATCGCCTGCTTGCAGTGTCTGACAGCGATCGGAGCATTCTTCGCGATCTTGCCAGCCAGCTTCTTCGCAGCCGGCATCAGTTCTTCCTGCGGATAGACGTCGTTGACGAGACCGCATGCTTTCGCCTGGTTCGCGTCGATGTTGGTCGTCGCATAAACCATCTGCTTGGCAAGCCCTACCGGAATCAGACGTGCGAGACGCTGTGTTCCACCGAAGCCCGGCGTAATTCCGAGACCGACTTCCGGCTGTCCGAAAAGCGCGTTGTCTGCTGCGATACGGATATCGCATGCCATAGACAGTTCGCAGCCGCCGCCGAGAGCGAAACCGTTGACCGCGGCGATAACCGGGATCGGAAACGTTTCGATCTTTCTGAAGACAGCATTGCCCTTGCGGCCGAAGAATTCCGCTTCTTCTTTTGTCAGAGCGGACATTTCTCCGATATCGGCTCCGGCCACGAAGGATTTCGGGCCGGCTCCGGTAATAATCAGGCATCTGACAACGTCTGTATCGACGTTGTTGAGTGTCGTATCCAGGTCGTCAAGAACCTGAGAATTCAGCGCGTTGAGCGCTTTTTCACGATTAATCGTAATGACGGCGACTGCGCCGTCCTGATCATAATTGACGAAGCTCATTTTTGCTCCTGTATCGATGGAATTTGTGAAGCTGATTATTTTTCGTCTGCGAATTTCGCGTTTTCGACGATTGTCGCAACGCCCATGCCGCCGCCTACGCACAACGTAGCCAGACCGTACTTAACGTCGTCTCTGAGCATTTCATAGATGAGCGTTACGAGGATACGGCAGCCTGAAGCTCCGATCGGATGTCCGAGAGCGACTGCGCCGCCGTTGACATTGATCTTTTCTTCCGGAATATTCAGTTCACGCTGTACTGCTACAGACTGAGCTGCGAAAGCTTCGTTTGCTTCGACCAGTCCGATATCTTCAATCGTCAGACCTGCGCGCTTCATTGCCTTGCGTGAAGCCGGGATCGGACCTACGCCCATGATTTCCGGCGGAACGCCTGCAGATGCGCCTGCTACGAACACGACCTGAGGTGTAACACCCAGTTCGTCCGCTTTTTCCTTGCTCATAACGATAACCATCGCAGCACCGTCATTGATACCGGAAGAGTTAGCCGCTGTAACCTTGCCGTTTTCCTTTACGAAGCAGGGCTTGAGCTTGGAGATGCTTTCAACTGTAACGCCGTCTCTCGGACCTTCGTCTGTATCGACGATAACGGTCTTCTTGCGGGATACGACTTCTACCGGAATGATTTCTTCTTTGAACTTGCCGGACTTGATCGCCGCTACGGCTTTCTGCTGGCTCTTCGCTGAGAATTCATCCATATCTTCACGGGTGATCCCGTATTTGTTTGCAACATTTTCAGCGGTAACGCCCATGTGGATGCCCTGGAAAGCATCGCTCAGGCCGTCTCTGATCATCGAGTCGACGAGTTTGCCGTCGTTCATTCTGTAACCGTAACGTGCGTTCGGTACGAGGTACGGAGCCATCGACATGTTTTCAACACCGCCGCACAGCGCTACATCGATATCGCCTGCCTGAATCATATCGTATGCGAGATTTACCGACTTCAGAGCTGAACCGCACAGATTATTGATTGTCATCGCCGGAACTTCGACCGGAATCCCTGAATTAACAGCGATCTGACGTGCTACATTCTGTCCCTGACCAGCCTGAAGAACGTTGCCGAGGACAACTTCATCAATATCTTCCGGTTTAATGCCGGCGCGCTTCATCGCTTCTTTAGCAGCAACTACACCAAGCTGAACAGCCGGAGTCGTTGATAATCCGCCACCGAATTTTCCGACAGGCGTACGTACAGCACCTAACAATACCACTTCTTTAGCCATCATTTACCTCCTGGGTTTTAAATGAAAATAACTATTCGTTTACAGAAAACGCCGCCGCGGGCCAGCCGAAATGCTGATGCCCTCAATGTGATCACGTTGAATCGTCAAAATCATTTGTTAAATCCGTAACGAACGAATCAAGATGATCTGTTAAATCTATAACAAGCGTAGCACATTGTTATTTTTTTTGCAAGCGCTCCGCCATATTATCATTTTATTTTCAATCTTTACTAAATCAGCTGTCGACTTATACGAACCTGCCGGTTATATCCGCCTTATTGAGGTATCTGTAAAGTCGTAACTGTTTTTTTCATTTCAATTCCGGACCGTATATAATAAACCTTACAAGTCAGAGTTCAAATTCACATCAGTAACGAATTATTACGCATTATCTAATTCGAACTATACAGCAAATTTAAAGAAAGCGGTGACAAATATGAAAATCTTTTCCTGGAACGTGAACGGCCTGAGGGCTGCGGCCAAAAAAGGCTTTGCCGACTGGCTCCTCGCAACCGGAGCCGATATTATATGCGTTCAGGAAGTCAAGGCCGAATACGAACAGCTTGATGAAGGTCTTACCCAAATTCCCGGCTATACACTCCATGTATGTGCGGCGAAGCGGAAAGGATATTCCGGCACGGCCGTCTATATGAAGGATGACTCGCCGGAGCTTCAGAACGCCTCCGTATCCTGCGGACTGCTCGATCCCGAATGGAACGACGAAGGCCGCGTCACCCGTGTGGACGGGAAGGACTTCGTTCTCTTTAACGTCTATTTCCCCAACGGCGGAGCAAGCGACGAACGCCGCGACTACAAGAACTCTTTTAACGAGATTCTCAAGGACGAGCTGACTCAGCTAAAAAACGAAGGCCGCAATGTCATCATCTGTGGAGACGTCAATATCGCTCACAGTCCGATCGATCTGAAGAATCCGAAGTCGAATGAAAAGCACTCGGGCTTTCTGCCGGAGGAACGCCGTTTCCTCGACCGCTTTCTCCAGGCAGGCTTCGTCGATACCTTCCGGAGGCTGCACCCGGAGGAAGTTAAATACTCCTGGTGGAGCTACCGTTTCGGCGCACGTTCGACGAACGCCGGATGGCGCATCGACTATTTCTTCGTATCGGAAAACCTTGTCCCTGCCCTTCGCGAAGCCGAAGTCTTCGACGACGTTCAGGGAAGCGACCACTGTCCGGTCATGCTCGATCTGGATCTTGCGGCCGCTCGATAATCTTCAATACTCCAAAAAACGCAATGAGCCGGAGACTGTGCTTTATCAGATCTCCGGCTCTGTTTATTTGATTTTAATTGTCCGTTTTCCCGAACGCTTTCATTCTACAGCCTGTATGTACAAGTGTCAACCGTCTGCAGAAAATTTTGAGATCTGCGTATTGCAGGACCCGGCAGACTGCGCTCCGCATCCTTTAACGACTGGCTTCGTGTTAACGGCTGATTAAGCGGCTGTCGATCAGAACGGATTTTCTTTCGCGAGAACGTCTTCCTGGGCATCCGCCGATACGACCGTATTCACGACGATCAGCTCGCGTTTGAAGACTCTCCTGAATTTCCGGCTGCAGTTTTCCATGATCCGGTCTGTAAAAACAGAGTGGTTCACGGAGATCGCATTGATCGTAACCGCCTGGTCTGTGACCGATACCTTCAGGTCCTTGACCGCGCTGTCCAGCGACATGTCAAGATTTTCGGCGATCTGAAGGAACAGCGAGAACTGATCAATGAGCATCCTGTCCTTTTCGTTGAGAAGCACCTGGTAAGGCTTGTCGATACGAATCTTCTTGTTGGTACGGTGATTAAGCGCGATAAACGCCGAAAGCAGCAGATCTTTCTGACTCAGCCCCTGCAGACCCGAGTTCAGGATCAGATAAAACGAATGTTCGTGATGATTTCGGTACTGGATTTTTGTCCCGATATCGTGAAGCATACAGCTCGTCACGATCACCTTCTCCGTTTCCGGAATAATTACGAGATAATCGTAAAGCTCCTTGTACAGCTTCATGACAATCCCGAGGATCTGATAGGTGTGTCCCATATCCGTTTCATAGTTAAGCATAACGTTTACGAGGGAATTATGGAAGATGTTATAGATCAGATTA
>ERZ1645187.2476-NODE-2476-length-16127-cov-6.068878_pt1 | contig 16127 bp, 18 predicted proteins | sample MGYA00575352_ERZ1645187 | MGnify/ENA primary metagenome ERZ1645187 (study PRJEB40837, sample SAMN11349314) | freshwater sediment metagenome | isolation source: river sediment | host: Sediment | place: India: Wazaribad , New Delhi | collected 2017-02-21 ... | reverse complement strand
GGCGACGGCGGCGATCGTGGTCTATGTCTGGGTGCGCTTCGAGTGGCAATATTCGATCGGCGCGCTGGCCGCGCTCGTCCATGATGTCGGCCTCACGATCGGGATCTTCTCGCTCTTCCAGATCAAGTTCGATCTGACGATCATCGCGGCGCTGCTCACCATCCTCGGCTATTCGATCAACGACACCGTGGTGGTCTTCGACCGGCTGCGCGAAAACCTGATCAAATACAAGACGATGCCGCTCAAGGATGTGATGAACCTCTCGGTCAACGAGACGCTCTCGCGCACCGTGATGACCTCGGGCACGACTCTGATCGCGCTGATCTCGCTCTTGGTGCTCGGCGGCGATGTGATCCGGGGCTTTGTCTTCGCGATGACCTGGGGCGTGATCGTGGGCACCTATTCCTCGGTCTATGTCGCCAAGAACATCGTGCTCTTCATCGGGCTCGATCGCGACAAGAAACCCGAAGATCCCTCGGCGAAATTCTTTACCGAAGGGGGGGCGAATGCCGATCCTTGAGGCCGAGTTCGGCTCCGCTCTGCCGGTCGATGGCTATGGGCCCGGGGTGTTCCGGGTCGCGGGGAAGCTGATCCGCGGCGCGATCGTGATCGAGGCGGGCGGCGTCAGCCCCTGGGGCGGCTATGACGACCGCGCCACGCTGGCCGGGCTGGCTGGCAAGGTCGAGCTCCTCTTTGTCGGCACCGGCCAGGAAATTGCCTATCTTCCCAAGGATTTCGTGGCCGAACTTGAAGCGCTCGGGATCTTTTGCGAGGCGATGGCCAGCCCCTCGGCCGCGCGCACCTATAACGTGCTGCTCTCCGAAGGCCGGCGCGTGGCCGCGGCGCTCCTGCCGCTGCCAGAGGCGCCGTGAGGGGGGCCGCATGACGCTCCTTTCGGTCGAAAACCTCACCGTCACCCGCGGCGGGCTCGCGGTCCTCGAGGGGGTGAGCTTCACGCTCGGCGCGGGCCAGGCGCTGGTCTTGCGCGGGCCGAACGGCATCGGCAAGACGACGCTCCTGCGCACGCTCGCGGGGCTGCAACCGCCGCTCGCGGGCCGCGTCTCGATGCCGCCCGAGGCGATGGCCTATGCGGCCCATGCCGATGGGTTGAAGGCGACGCTGTCGGTCGCGGAAAACCTGCGCTTCTGGGCCTCGGTCTATGGCACCGGGCCGATCGACGGCGCGCTCGAGCGGATGAACCTGCGCGCGCTCGAGACACGCGCGGCGATGAGCCTCTCGGCGGGGCAAAAGCGCCGGCTGGGGCTCGCGCGGCTCCTCGTCACCGGGCGGCCGGTCTGGGTGCTCGATGAGCCCACCGTCTCGCTCGACGCGGCCTCGGTCGCGCTTTTCGCCGAGGCCGTGCGCGCCCATCTCGCCACCGGCGGCGCGGCCTTGATGGCCACCCATATCGACCTCGGTCTCGCCGAGGCCGAGGTGCTCGACCTTGCCCCCTTCAAGGCGCGCCCGCCGCATCTGGGCGGCCATAAAGGCGCCTTTGACGAGGCCTTCGAGGAGGGCTTCGCATGAGCGCATCTGGCAGCTTCGGGACGCTCCGCGGGGGATATTTGGAGCAAGATGAAAAGCGAAGGATGTCCGACTTTCATCTTGCCATAAATATCCCCGCCGGAGGCATCCGCGGCCGGGCCGAGACGGGAGGCCGGGCATGATTGCGGTTTTGCTGCGCGATTTGCGGCTCGCGGTGCGGGCGGGGGGCGGATTTGGCCTCGGGCTTGCGTTCTTTCTGATCGTGGTGACGCTGGTGCCGTTCGGGGTCGGGCCGGAGGGCGGGGGCTTGGCGCGGATCGCGGCGGGGATCTTGTGGATCGGGGCGCTTCTGGCCTGTCTGCTCTCGCTCGACCGGATTTTCGCGCTCGATTTCGAGGATGGCTCGCTCGATCTGCTGGCCACGGCGCCGATCCCGCTCGAGGCGGTGGTGTCGATGAAGGCGCTGGCGCATTGGCTCACGACCGGGCTGCCGCTGATCCTTGCGGCGCCGGTGTTCGGGGTGCTCTTGCATTTGCCGGGGCCGGCCTATCTGTGGCTGGTGATCTCGCTCTTGCTCGGCACGCCGGCGCTCTCGGTGCTCGGCACCTTCGGCGCGGCGCTCACCGTCGGGCTCAAGCGCGGGGGGCTCTTGCTCTCGCTCCTCGTGTTGCCGCTCTATGTGCCGACGCTGATCTTCGGGGCGGAGCTGATCAAGCGCGGCGCGAGCGGGATGGCGGTGGAGGTGCCGCTTCTGATGCTCGCGGGGATCACCGCGGCGGTGGTTGCGGTGGTGCCCTTCGCCTCGGCGGCCGCGATCCGGGTCAATTTGCGGTGAGTTTGACCCTCGTCAAATGGTCGCGTTGCAAAACGTGGCAAAGGCCTTAGGCAGAAGCGCGAACGAACAGGGAAATCCGGCAGATGTCGATTTGGGAATACGCCAACCCGGTGAAATTCATGAAGACCTCGAGCTATGTTCTGCCCTGGGCGGCGGGGCTGGCGGGGGTTTGCATCGTCACCGGGCTTGTCTGGGGCTTTTTCTTCACGCCCGAGGCCACGAATTTCGGCTCCACCGTCAAGGTGATCTATGTCCATGTGCCCTCCGCGATGATGGCGATCAACATCTGGGCGATGATGCTCGTCACCTCGCTGATCTGGATCATCCGGCGCCACCATGTCTCGGCGCTGGCCGCCAAGGCCGCGGCGCCGATCGGGGCGGTGATGACGCTGATCGCGCTGATCACCGGGGCGATCTGGGGCCAGCCGATGTGGGGGACCTGGTGGGAATGGGATCCGCGGCTGACCTCGTTTCTGATCCTGTTCCTGTTCTATCTGGGCTACATGGCGCTCTGGGGGGCGATCGACAACCCCGATACGGCGGCCGATCTGACCGGGGTCCTGTGCCTCGTGGGCTCGGTTTTCGCGCTGTTGAGCCGCTATGCGGTCAATTTCTGGAACCAGGGCCTGCATCAGGGCGCGACGCTCTCGCTCGACGAGAAGGAGAATATCTCCGATGTCTACTGGTTCCCGCTGCTGATCTGTATCGCGGGGTTTGTGCTGTTCTTCGTGGCGCTGGTGCTGTTGCGCACCCGCACCGAGATCCGGGCGCGCCGGCTCAAGGCGCTTGAGCAGAGGGAGCGGATGGCATGATGCCGGAACTGGGGAAATATGCGGTCACGGTGCTGGGCTCCTATGGGGCCACGGTGGTGTTGCTCGCGGGGCTGGTGGCGGTGTCGCTGTGGCGCGGGGCGAAGGTGAAACGCGCGCTCGAGGCGCAGGAAAAACGGATGAAGAACCATGGCTAAGCCGTTGATGTTCCTGCCTCCGGCGCTGTTTGCGGCGCTGGCGGGGATGTTTGTTTGGGGGATGAACCGCGAGGATCCGAGCCAGCTGCCGACGGCGCTGGCGGGCAAGCCTGCGCCGGCGGTGCAGCTCGGCTCGCTGGAGGGCGCGCCGGTCTTTACCCAGGCCGATCTGGCCGACGGGCAGATGAAGCTGGTGAATTTCTGGGCCTCGTGGTGCGCGCCGTGCCGGGTCGAGCACCCGAACCTCGAGGCGCTCGCGCGGGATGGCGTGACGGTGCTCGGCGTCAATTACAAGGACGACCCGGAGAAAGCCGCGGGCTTTCTGGCCGAGCTCGGCAACCCCTATGCCAAGATCGGCACCGATCGCGAGGGGCGGATGGCGCTCGACTGGGGGGTCTATGGCGTGCCGGAGACTTTCGTTGTCGATGGCGAGGGCAAGATCGTGCTGCGCTTTGCCGGGCCGATCACCGAGAAGGTGATCGAGGAACAGCTCTCGCCCTATCTCGGCGGCGAGGGGGAATAATCGTTCCGGGGCAGGGGTTTCGGGGCCATTCTTGACGTAATGGGGCGCCGTGCGGCGCCCTGTTCATTTCAGATGTGGCACCGAGAGCGTGCCGCGCGGGCGCTCCATCTGCGCCCAATCGGGCCAGAGCCCCGCCCAGTCGAGCGTCACGATCACCACCACCACCGCGACCACGGTCAGCACGATGTAAAGCTGGCGCATCGAGGGCGGGTGGCGCACCCAGCGCGCCATCCGCACCAGCCACATCAGGTTCATGCGCCGCTCTCATCGGTGAAGCGCACCGTGCCGATGAACGGCAGGTTGCGGTGGTTTTGCGCGAAATCGAGCCCGTAGCCCACCACGAATTTGTCGGGGATCTCGAAGCCCGTCCAGGTGGCGCGCACATCGACCTCGCGGCGCGAGGGTTTGTCGAGCATCGCGCAACATTCGATCCGCCGGGGCCCGCGCGCGCGCAAGAGCTCCATCACCTTCGAGATCGTGTGCCCGGTATCGACGATATCCTCGACGACCAGCACATCGCGCCCGCCAATATTGCCGCGCAAGTCCTTGAGAATGCGAACCTCCCGGCTCGAGGTCGTTTCATTGCCATAGCTCGAGGCCTCGAGGAAATCGACCTCGCAGGGCAGGTCGATCTCGCGGATCAGATCGGCGATGAACAGGAACGAGCCGCGCAGAAGCCCGATCACCACGAGCTTGTCGGTGCCGCGGAAGCTCTCCGAGATCTCCCGCCCGAGGGCCTCGACCCGCGCGGCGATCTGTTTGGCCGAGATCATCTGCTCGATGACATAGGGGGGCTGCGACATCCGTTTCTCCTTGGCTGCCCGGCGGTTCCGGGCCTTGAACCCGCCCCCGGTTTATCGCAACAAGGGGCGGGAAGGAACCGGGGACGAGCGATGCCGACACATTCCGAAAAGCGTGTGATGCCGTATTCTGCGCAGCAGATGTATGATCTCGTGTCGGATGTGGCGCGCTACCCGGAGTTTCTGCCCTGGAACTCGGCCGCGCGGGTGCGCACGCGCCGCCCGGGCCCGGAGCCGGGCTCCGAGGTGCTCGAGGCGGATCTGGTGATCTCGTTCAAAGTGTTTCGCGAGCGGTTTGGCTCGCGCGCGGCGCTCTACCCCGGGCGGCACCGGGTCGAGGTCGACTATCTCGACGGGCCGTTCAAATATCTGCGCAGCTGGTGGCAATTCGCCGACCGCGCGGGCGGCGGCTGCGATGTTGAGTTCTTCGTCGATTTCGAGTTCCGCAACGCGATCTTGCAGAAGGTGATCGGGGTGGTCTTCGACGAGGCGATGCGGCGAATCGTGCGCGCCTTCGAGGAGCGGGCGGTGGCGCTCTACGGTCCCCGGGCGTAACGGAAACAATCGCGCGGGTGGGGCGGAATTGTTTCCGCGCCCCGCGTGGGCCGCGCGCCAAGCTCCTGAAATATGGCGAAAATAAGATTAACGTCCCGTTAATCCGTGATATTCTGGGCGTGGCCGTTCTGGCCGTCAGCCTGGGGGGCTGTGATCATGTATTTAGGGCTTATGTTCTTGGCGTTCCTGCCCGCGATTGTCGGGATCGGCTTTGCGGTGGATGCGCTGAATGACGACGATTCCAACGATGATAACGGCGGTGAGGAGCCGATCGAGACCGGGCAGGACCTGCTCGGCACTCAGGGCGCCGATACGCTGATCGGGGGCGATGCGGGCGATACGCTGACCGGGCTTGGCGGCGATGACAGCCTGTCGGGCAATGATGGCTGGGATCAGATCACCGGCGGCGCCGGCAATGATACGCTCTCGGGCGGCGCGGGGCGCGATACGCTGGTTGGCGGCTCCGAGCAGGATCTTCTCAACGGCAATGCGGGCAACGATTATGTCTCGGCCGATGATGGCGCCGATACGATCAACGAGTTTGGTGGGCTCGACACGCTTCTGGGCGGCGATGGCGATGATGTCATCTATTCGGATGACCTTGAGGCCGATTATATCGGCGCCGGGCCGGGGGCGGATACGATCACGCTCGGCGCGATGGCCGGGGATACGGTCAATGCGGGCGGCGGCGATGATGTGATCAGCGCGGCCGAGGGCGGCACGGGGGTGATCCGGGGCGAGGATGGCGATGACCTGATCACCGTGACGGGCGCCGACAGCGTGAGCCTGTGGGCGGGCGCGGGCGCCGATACGGTGGTCGCGAGCGGGGCCGCGACGATCTGGCTCGACGAGGCGGGCGGCGAGAGCTTTGCCGATGTGCTGGAGCTCGGGGTTGCGGGCGAGGGCGGCGTGCCGACGGTGGCGGATTTCGTGGTGGGCACCGATCTCTTGCAGCTCGCCGATGGCAGCGACCCGGCCGATCATGTGCTCGGCAGCCATGACACCGAGACGGGCGATCTGGTGGTGACGCTCGACGGCACGGAGATTGCGGTGTTCAGCGGGCTTGCGGGCACCGATCCGGCGGCGCTCTTCACGCTCGAGTCGGTCACCGAGATCACCGGCACCGCGCTCTCCGACACGCTCGTCGATACGTCGGGCGCGGATCTGCTCTCGGGGCTCGGCGGCGGCGATACGCTGATCGGCACCTCCGGCGCGGATACGCTTCTGGGCGGGTCGGGGGCGGATTTCCTCGATGACGGGATGATCCAGAACCCCGAGCATCTGTCGGATTTTGCCGCCGATGACCCGGCGGTGATCGATGGCGGTTCGGGCAATGATACGATCATCGCCTCGAACGCCGATACCGTCACCGGCGGCACCGGCGAGGACATGATCGTGGTCGAATATGGCGAGGGGACCGATCCGGTGCTGATCACCGATTTCGAGCCGGGGGTGGATGAGCTTTCGGTGCAATATGCGGGCGGCGATGCCAGCGGGATCTGGTCGACGCAGCTCGCCGAGAACGGCACCGATCTCGAGATCGTCGATGATGCCGGGCGGGTCTATGTGATCTTGCAGGGGATCACGGCGATTTCGGTCGCGGATTTCCCGCAGATGGCCTGAGCGCGAAAGGCCGCCCCCGGGGGCGGCCTTTGTCTTTCTCCTCAACCGTTTACGGTCAGGAGTTCATGTCATAGGCGCGCTCGCCATGGGTGGAGAGATCGAGCCCGTTCGTCTCGGCCTCGCGGTCGACCCGCATCGGCAAGACGAGCGCCACGGCCTTCGCGAGAAGCCAGCTCACCGCCAGCGTATAGACCCCGACCACCGCCAGCGCGCCGAGCTGCGCGACCCAGGTGCCGTGGCCGAAGACCGCGATCATCACCGTGCCGAAGATCCCGCCGACACCATGGACGGCGAAGACATCGCGCGTGTCATCGACGCCGATCCGCTCGCGGATCAGCACCACCGCCTCCTGGCACAAGATCCCCGCGAGCGTGCCGGTGACGATGCCGACGAGCGAGCTGCGGCCGAATTTGATCCGCTCCCAGGCGGCCCAGCTCAGGCTCGCGGCGGCGGCGGAGAGATGCGTGACCGTGATCGCCATCGCCGCGCCGCCATCGGCCGCGAGCTGCGAGCCGCCGTTGAAGCCAAACCAGCCGACCCAGAGCATGCCCGCGCCCATCGCCACCATGCCGGGGCTGTGCGGCGGCGTGGTGCGGTGGCGCCGCGGCCCGATCATCACCGCCAGAAGCAGCGCCGCGAGCGCCGCGGTCTCATGCACGACGATGCCGCCGGCGAAATCGCGCGTGCCGGTCGCGCCCCAGATCCCGCCATCGGCCATCAGCCCGCCGCCCTAGATCCAATGCGTGACCGGCGCATAGACGGCGAGCATCCACAGCCCCGAGAAGGTCATCACGAAGGCGAAATTCACCCGCTCGACAAAGGCGCCGAGGATCAGCGCCGGGGTGATCACCGCGAAGGTCATCTGGAAGGCGAAAAACGCGATCACGGGGAGGGTGCCGCGCAGCGTCTCGGGCCCGACGCCGAGGAGCGCGACCCGCCCGAGCCCGCCCCAGACGCCGTTCGCCCCGCCAAAGGCGATCGAATAGCCCAGAAGCAGCCACAGAACGCTCATCAGCGCCGCGATGCCGAAACATTGCATGAAGACCGAGAGCACGTTGCGCGCCCGCACCAGCCCCCCATAGAACAGCGCCAGCCCCGGCAGCGTCATGAACAGCACCAGCGCCACCATGATCCAGGCGGTATCCGCCCCGTTCATCCCCGAATCCCTCCGATTTGCCTATTGCGCAGGCAAGGCGCATGAATTGGGCGTTCGGAAAAGCGGCAGATGCGCGGATTGGGCGCTTAAATCGACGGCAGTTCGAGGAGTGCCGTTTGTTTGGGCGATATTCTGGCGCGTGGGGTGAAAATTAGGCGCCTTCCGAAGCGCCCAACGCCGCTTCCAACAGCCCGAGCGCATGATCGCGCGCCGCGGCGCGCACCGCGGAGCGGCCAAGCGCGCCGAACTCCACCGTCTCGACCCGCGTCGGCGCGCCCTTGCGGGCGAGGCCGAAACAGACCCGGCCCTCGGGTTTGAACTCCGACCCGCCGGGGCCGGCGATGCCGGTGATCGAGACCGCGAGATTGGCGAGCGACCGGGCGAGTGCGCCCTCGGCCATCTCGCGCGCGACGGGTTCGGAGACCGCGCCATGGGCGGCAAGCGTCGCAGCCGAGACGCCGAGCATCGCCTCCTTGGCGGCGTTGGAATAGGTGACAAAGCCGCGCTCGAAGACATCGGAGGCGCCCGGGATCTCGGTCAGCGCGGCGGCGACGAGCCCGCCGGTGCAGCTCTCCGCGGTGGCGATGCGGGCGCCTTGGGCGCGGGCGGCGGCGAGGATCCGAACTTCAGACATTACATGAAGAACCCGTGGTAAAGCCCTGCAAGAATGAGCGTTCCGATCCCGGCGAAGAGGCCCGCCCAGAGGTCGTCAAGCATCACGCCCGGCGCATCGCCGCGCCGATCCGCGCGGCCGACGAGCCAAGGTTTCCAGATGTCGAAGAGGCGAAACAGCAAAAAGGCCGCGACCGGGCCGGGCCAGACCATCGGCACATCGCGCATCCAGAAGCAGAAGGCCGGGAAGAGGAGCGCAAGCCACATCCCCGCGACCTCGTCGATGACGATCTCGGACGGGTCTTCGCCGGGGCGGCCGCGCAGCTCGACCCCCACCGCCCAAAAGCCGAGCGCGGTCACCGCGACGGTGGCCACCGCGAGCGGCCAGGCGCCCCAGAAATGCTCGATCGCCCAGCCAAGGAGCACCGCCACGAGCGAGCCCCAGGTGCCCGGCGCCGGGCGCATCAGGCCGACAAAGCCGAAGGTGGTGATCGCGCGCATGTTACTCTCCGATCAGGGTTGCGGTGGCGATGGCGGCGATGCCTTCCTCGCGGCCGGTGAAGCCGAGCCGCTCCGAGGTGGTCGCCTTGACCGAGATCCGGCCCGCCTCGAGCCCCATGATGCGGGCAAGTTCTGCCGCCATTTCAAGGGCATGCGGGCCGATCTTCGGGCGCTCGCAGATCAGCGTGACATCGCAGTTCGAGATCCGGTAGCCCTTGGCCGCGGCGAGTTTCACCGCATGATCGAGGAAGATCCAGCTCGCCGCGCCCTTCCATTGCGGGTCGGAGGGCGGAAAATGGCGGCCGATATCGCCCTCGGCCAGCGCGCCATAGATCGCATCGGTGAGCGCATGCATCCCGACATCTGCATCAGAATGGCCCAGCAACCCCTTGGAATGCGGGACTTTTACCCCGCAGAGCACGACATGGTCGCCCTCGCGGAACGCATGCACATCATAGCCATTGCCCAGTCGCACATCCATCGCGCGCTCCTTTCTGGCCCGCAAGATCGCCTCGGCGCGGGCGAAATCCTCGGGATAAGTGATTTTCAGATTGTCCTCCGAGCCCGCGACGATGTCCACCGCGAGCCCCGCGGCGCGCGCGACCTCCACATCATCGGCCGCGCCGCCCGGATGGGCGCGATGCGCGGCGAGGATCGCGTCGAAGCGGAAGCCCTGCGGGGTTTGCGCGCGCCACAGGCCCTCGCGCGATTGGGGGCCCGCAACGCGCCCTTCGGCGCCACGCCAGAGCGCATCCGAGACCGGCAGTGCCAGCGCCGCGGCGGGGCCCCGGTCGCGCGCCTCAAGCACGCGCCGGGTCACCTCGGCGGGCACAAGCGGGCGCGCGCCGTCATGGATCAGAACCTTGGAAATATCCATGATTTCAAGGGCTTCGAGTGCGTTCTTCACGCTCTCCGAGCGGCTTTCCCCGCCCGCGACCAGGGTCGCCGAGCCGCCGAGCAACGCCGCGCCGCGCGCCATATCCTCGGGGTGCAGCACGACCACGATCCGCCCCAGCCCGCGAAAGGCCGCGACGGTCCGAGCGAGCACCGGCAGGCCCGCCAGATCGCACCATTGTTTGGGCTCGGCCGTGCCCGCGCGCGTGCCGCGCCCCGCGGCCACGATCACCACTGCCACCGTCATCCCCGACTCCTCGCTGCTCAAGCCTTGGGCTACAGGCTTAGGTCATGCGCGCATCCCATGCAATCCGCGCCTTTCGGTCGCAGTTTGGCGCGCTAACAGGGCTTGCATGCTGAAATATTAGGCTGATGCTGATTTTTGCCGCCGTTTTCGCGCGGCCGGAATTGTGATTCCCCCGCGAAACCGTTAGCGAGAAGACACATCAACCCAAGGTAGCCTGCGTGACCATTCATCTCGACGATCATCGCCTCGATCCGCCGGTGCTGCTTGCGCCGATGGCGGGGATCACCGATCTGCCGTTCCGGCGGATGGTGGCGCGGTTTGGCGCGGGGCTCGTGGTGTCGGAGATGGTCGCTTCGGGCGAGATGCTGACGGCCAAGCCTTCGGTGCGGGCCAAGGCGCGCAGCGAGCTCGGGCTCGATCTGCCGTCTTCGGTGCAGCTTGCCGGGCGCGAGGCGCGGCCGATGGCGGAGGCGGCGAAAATGGTCGCCGACATGGGCGCGCGGATCATCGATATCAACATGGGCTGCCCGGCGAAAAAGGTCACCGGCGGGGCCTCGGGCGCGGCGCTGATGCGCGACCCGGACCATGCGTTGCGGCTGATCGAGGCGGTGACGGCGGCGGTTGACGTGCCGGTGACGCTGAAGATGCGGCTCGGCTGGGATGACGAGAGCCGCAACGCGGCCGATCTGGCGCGCCGGGCCGAGGGCGCCGGGGTCAGGATGATTGTCGTGCATGGCCGCACGCGGATGCAGTTTTATCAGGGCCAGGCCGATTGGTCGGCGATCCGCGAGGTGGTCGAGGCGGTTTCGGTGCCGGTGGTGGCCAATGGCGATATCACCGATGCGGCGAGCGCGCGGGCGGCCTTGGCGGCGAGCGGCGCGGCGGGGGTGATGGTCGGGCGTGGCGCGCAGGGGGCGCCTTGGGTTCTGGCGGAGATCGGTCATGCGCTGCATGGCGGGCCGGCCCCGCGCATCCCGCGAGGCAACGAGCTTTCTGACCTGATTTCAGAGCATTACGAGGCGATGTTGAGGTTTTACGGGGGCGATGTCGGGCTGCGGCTCGCGCGCAAGCATCTGGGCTGGTATGCCGACCGTCTGGGGGCGCCCTTGCGCGCCGAGATGATGGTGGCGCAAAGCCCGGAGGCGGTGCTCGCGCTGATCCGGGCGGCCTTTGGCGAGAGGGCTGCCGCATGAACCTGCCGCCGCCCGGGATCATCTGGAACTCGCTGCCGACGCCGGCGTTGTTGATCGACGAGAACGACCGCATGGTCGAGGTCAATCCGGCGGCGGAGCTTTTCTTGAATCTGTCCGCCAAGTCCTTGAAAGGGCAGTCTATTCTCGAACGTCTGGCGATCACCGCGCCGCTGGAGGAGATCTTCTTTCGGGTGCGCAAGAACCGCGCCTCGCTGTTTGTGAACGATGTCGATGTCACCACGGGCGAGAAGGCGCCGGTGCAGTGCAACCTGCAGGCGGCGCCGGTGGGCGAGGAGCCGGGCACGGTGCTTCTGCTGATCAGCCCGCGCGAGATCGCCGACCGGCTGGGCCGGGCGAGCATGGTCAAATCGGCGGCGCGTTCGGCGATCGGGATGGCGGAGATGCTGGCCCATGAGATCAAGAACCCGCTCGCGGGGATCGCCGGGGCGGCGCAGCTCCTGAGCATGAACTTATCCGGCGAAGACCTTGAATTGACAGATCTTATTGTCGATGAGACCCGGCGGATCGTGAAGCTGCTCGAACAGGTCGAGCAGTTTGGCAATGTCCGCCCGCCGGAGAAGAAATCAGTCAATATCCATGACGTTCTCGACCGGGCGCGCAAATCCGCGATGGTGGGCTTCGGCGCGCATATGACGATCCTCGAGGATTACGACCCCTCGCTGCCGAACACGCTTGGCGACGCCGATCAGCTCACTCAGGTGTTCCTCAATCTGCTCAAGAACGCCGCCGAGGCGGCCAAGGGCTCGGGCACGATCCGGCTGCATACCTTCTACGATTTCGGGCTGCGGCTGCGGCGCGCCGATGGCAAGGGCCAGGCTCTGCCGCTGCAGATCGAGGTGATCGACGACGGCCCCGGCATCCCGCCCGATCTCGCCAATTCGATCTTCGAGCCCTTCGTTTCGGGGCGCGAAAACGGCACCGGCCTCGGCCTCGCGCTGGTGTCCAAGATCATTTCCGAACACGACGGTTGGATCAGCCTCGATTCTGTGCCTGTGCGCACCGTGTTCCGCATTTCACTCCCTGTCGCCCCGAAGGAGACTTGACCGATGGACGGCACCGTTCTTGTAGCTGACGACGACCGCACGATCCGCACCGTGCTGACCCAGGCGCTGACGCGCGCGGGCTGCAAGGTCCATGCGACGGCGTCGCTGATGACGCTGATGCGCTGGGTCGAGGAGGGCAAGGGCGATCTTGTGATCTCCGACGTGATGATGCCCGACGGCAACGGGCTCGAGGCGCTGCCGAAGATCGCGCAGGAGCGGCCCGGGCTGCCGGTGATCGTGATCTCGGCGCAAAACACGATCATGACCGCGATCCAGGCGGCCGAGGCGGAGGCTTATGACTATCTGCCCAAGCCTTTCGATCTGCCCGATCTGATGAAACGCGCCGCGCGCGCGCTCGAGCAAAAGCGGCGCGCGCAGGTGGCGCCGAAGGTGATCGAGCCGCGCACCGAGGGGGGCGATCTGCCGCTCGTCGGGCGCACGACCTCGATGCAGGCGCTCTACCGGCTCGTCGCGCGGGTGATGAACGCCGATCTGCCGGTGTTGATCCTTGGTGAAAGTGGCACCGGCAAGTCCTTGATCGCGCGGGCAATTCACGATTTCTCCGACCGGCGGACGCTGCCTTTCGTGGTGGCGCAGGCGGCCGATCTCGCGGGCGCGGACGGCCCTTCGAGCCTTCTGGCGCGGGCCAAGGGCGGCTCGCTCGTCTTTGACGAGGTGGGCGATTACGACGACGATACCCAGGGCCGGATCGTGCGGATGCTCGACGCGCTGCCCGACCCCGCGCCGCGGATCATGGCCACCACCCAGATCGACCTCTCGGCGCAGATGGAGGCGGGCAAGTTCCGCCAGGATCTCTTCTATCGGCTCGGCGGCGTCACGCTTGCGGTGCCGAGCCTGCGCGAGCGGGTCGAGGATATTCCGCTGCTCTCCGACCATTTCCTGACCCGCGCCGAGCGCGACGGGCTCGGCACGCGCCGCTTCTCGGCCGATGCGATGGCGCTGGTGCGGGCCTATGCCTGGCCGGGCAACGTCCGCCAGCTCGAGAACACGATCCGCCGCCTCGTGGTGACCTCGTCGGAGGAGGAGATCAGCCGCGCCGAGGTCGAATTCGTGCTCGGCAACCAGCCGGCGATCGAGCCGTTGCGTCAGGGCGGCGAGGGGGAGAAGCTCTCCGCCTCGATCGCGCGGCATCTGCGGCGCTATTTCGACCTGCATGGCGGCAACCTGCCGGCGCCGGGGCTTTATGACCGGATCCTGAAGGAAATGGAGGGGCCGCTGATCGAAATCGCGCTCGATGCGACCGGCGGGAACCAGGCCAGATGTGCCGATTTGCTGGGCATCAACCGCAATACCTTGCGCAAGAAGATCACCGATCTGGATATTCAGGTGACACGGCGCCGCAAACTGATGTAAACCCGCAACAGGGGGTTGTGGCAAATCTGCCCGTCGGATTCGCCACCCGCCCTGTTGTTGGGGGGTCGCTTGAGCGCGCTTGCACATCGTTCCGTGTGGGACCAATTCGTTCGTTTGCGCCGTCAGCGGCGCTTTCAGAACGCGGCCACGCTGGGCCTCGTCGGGCTCGGGCCGGTGCTCGCGCTTGGCACGTTCACGGTGCTCGGCCCGTTCGGCCAGGGCGCCGATTCGACCGCGCTGCGGCTGATCCTGCTGGGCGATTTCATCTATTTCCTGCTGCTCGCCGGGCTGATCGTGATGCGCGTCGTGCAGATGCTGGCGGCGCGGCGCGCGCGGGCCTCGGGCTCGCGGCTGACGCTGCGGCTGACCGGGGTTTTCGCCGGGATCGCGCTGGTGCCGACGGTGCTTGTCGCGCTGTTTGCCGGGCTCACGGTGAATATCGGCCTCGAGGGCTGGTTTTCGGACCGGGTGCGCGAGGTGGTGGGCACCTCGCTCACCGCCGCCGAGGCCTATCAAGATGAGCACCGCCGCGATCTGATCTCGGATGCCGAGGCGCTCGCGGGCTTCATCAACCTGCGCGGTCAGGCCGCGACCTTCATGTCGGATGGCGATCTGCGCGAGGTGCTCGTGGCCGGCCAAGCGGGCATCCAGCGTGGCCTCAAGGAGGCCTATGTCATTGATGGAACAGGCGAAATCATCGCGCGCGGCGATCGCTCCTATCTCTTCGACTACGAAAAACCCGCCCCCGAAAAGCTCGTCGCCGCGCAAAAGGGCGAGACCGTCCTGATCGAGGATTGGCCGAACGGCGAGTTCCGCGCGCTGATCCAGCTCTCGGCCTTCGTCGACCGCTATCTCTATGTCTCGCGCTCGGTCGACGGCAAGATCCTGTCGCTGCTCGACGACACGCGCGCCACCGTGCGCCTTTACGAACAGCTCGAGGCGACGCGCGGGCGGGTGCTTTTTGAATTCGGCCTCGTCTATATCGGCTTCGCGCTGATCCTGATTCTCGCCGCGGTCTGGATGGGGCTGTGGTTCGCCGAACGGCTCTCGCGGCCGATCGGGCGGCTCGCGGCGGCGGCCGAGCGGGTCGGCGCGGGCGATCTCGACGCGCAGGTGATCGAGGCGGAGGGCGATGACGAGATCGCGACGCTGGGCTCGGCCTTCAACCGGATGACGCGGCAGCTGAAGGGCCAGCGCGTTGCGCTCGTCGAGAACCACCGCGCCACCGAGGAGCGCCGGCGGCTCTTTGACTCGGTGCTCTCCTCGGTCACCTCGGGGGTGATCGGCCTCGACGCCGAGGGGCAGGTCGATTTCCTCAACCGCTCCGCGATCCGGCTGCTTGGGCTCGAGCGGACCCGCGACCACGACCGGGCGCTCGCCGAGGCTGTGCCGGAGTTTGAAAGCCTTTTCAAGCGCTTGCAGGACGGTCTTCACGAGGTGGTTCAAGAAGAGGTGCGGGTCTCGCGCGGCGGGCGGCTCGAGAGTTTGCTGGTGCGGATGGCGGTGCGGCGCGGCGATGATGGCGCGCCCGAGGGCTATGTGGTGGCCTTTGATGACGTGACCGAGCTCGTCTCGGCGCAGCGGCTCGCGGCTTGGGGCGATGTCGCGCGGCGGATCGCCCATGAGATCAAGAACCCGCTGACGCCGATCCAGCTCTCGGCCGAGCGGATCAAGCGCAAGTTCTCGAAAGGTCTGGGCGCGGAGGATGCCGAGGCGCTCGATCAGCTTACCGGGGTAATCGTGCGCCAAACCAATGACTTGCGGCGCATTGTTGATGAGTTTTCGCGGTTCGCGCGGATGCCCGAGCCCGACCGGCGCGACCATGATCTCGCGCAGCTCCTGCGCGATGCGGTGACGCTGCAAGAGGGCGCCTTGCATGGCGCGACGCTTGCCGCGACGATCCCGGCGGGGCCGGTCACCGTCGAGCTCGATGCGACGATGATCTCGCAGGCGGTCACGAACCTTATCAAGAACGCCGGCGAAGCCATTGAATCGCTTTATGAAAAGGGCGCGCCAGAGGGCTATGTCCCGCAGGTGCGGGTGAGCCTCGAGGAAAGCCCCGAGCAGGTCTTGATCCGCATCGCCGACAATGGCATCGGCCTGCCGCCCGAGCGCGCGCGGCTCTTCGAGCCCTATGTCACGACGCGCGCCAAGGGCACCGGGCTCGGCCTGCCGATCGTGAAGAAGATCATTGAGGAACATGGCGGGACGTTGAGCCTTCTCGACGCGCCCGTCTTCGAGGGCTGCGCGCATTTTGGCGCATTGGCCGAAATCCGGCTGCCGCGCGCGCGCGCGGTC
>ERZ1645187.2475-NODE-2475-length-16147-cov-48.140256_pt1 | contig 16147 bp, 13 predicted proteins | sample MGYA00575352_ERZ1645187 | MGnify/ENA primary metagenome ERZ1645187 (study PRJEB40837, sample SAMN11349314) | freshwater sediment metagenome | isolation source: river sediment | host: Sediment | place: India: Wazaribad , New Delhi | collected 2017-02-21 ... | reverse complement strand
CGGGAATTCTGGCGCGACCGGTTGTCCGCCGTGCGCATTCAAACGCCCAGCCCGGCGCTCGATCTGATGGTCAACGGCTGGCTGGCCTATCAAACCCTGAGTTGCCGGCTGTGGGGCCGCTCGGCGTTTTACCAGTCGGGCGGGGCGTTCGGGTTCCGCGACCAGTTACAGGACGCCGCCGCGCTGATTTACCACGACCCGGAACTGACCCGCCGGCAACTGCTGCTGCACGCCGCCCACCAGTTCCAGGAAGGCGACGTGCTGCACTGGTGGCATCCTCCCACCAGTTGCGGGATTCGCACCCGATTCAGCGACGATTTGCTGTGGCTGCCGTACCTGGCGGCTTTCTACGCCCGCACCACCGGCGACTGGACTCTGTTTGCTGAACCGGTGCGCTTCCTCAAGGCGCGAGAACTGGAGCCGGGCGAGGACGAGACCTTCCTGACGCCGGAGGAATCCGGCGAAGTCGCCAGCCTGTACGAGCATTGTTGCCGGGCGCTGGATCGGTCGTTGACCCAGGGCGCGCACGGTCTGCCGCTGATGGGCACCGGCGACTGGAACGACGGCATGAACCGCGTGGGCCGGGAAGGGCGCGGTGAAAGTGTCTGGATGGGCTTTTTCCTGTACACCATTCTCGGCGAGTTCATCCCGGTGTGCGGCCAGCACGGCGATCACGACCGGGCGCGGCGCTATGCCGCGTTCCGCCGCCATCTGGCCGAGGCGCTCAACGAACACGCCTGGGACGGCGAGTGGTACCGCCGGGCCTGGTATGACGATGGTGCGGTGCTGGGTTCCGCCGCCAGCGATGAATGCCGGATTGACGCCCTGGCGCAGGCCTGGGCGGTGATTTCCAAGGCCGCACCTTGGGCCAGGGCCGAAGCGGCGCTGGATGCGGTCGAACGCCATCTGATTTCGGAATCGGATGGCTTGATCCGGCTGCTGACGCCGCCGTTCGAGAACACCCCCCACGATCCCGGCTATATCAAGGGCTATGTGGCCGGGGTGCGGGAAAACGGCGGACAATACACCCACGCGGCGCTGTGGGTGGTGCGGGCGCTGGCGGAACTGGGGCGGCGCGACCGGGCGGCGAAGCTGTTGGAGATGCTGACGCCGATCCATCACACGCTCACCCCGGAAGCGGTGGCCGTTTATCAACTGGAGCCCTTCGTGGTCGCCGCCGATGTCTACGGCGCAGCGCCGCATGTCGGGCGCGGCGGTTGGAGTTGGTACACCGGCGCGGCGGGCTGGATGCTGCGGGTGGTGCTGGAATCCATCCTCGGTCTGGAACAGGTCGAGGGGCATACCCTGCGGCTGCGGCCCTGCATCCCGGATGAATGGCCGGGTTTCCAGCTACATTACCGACTGCCGGCTGGCGATGGGGTCTATGACATCGAAGTCCGCAATCCCGACCGGCGCGCGGAGCGGGTTGCGGCGGTGATGATTGACGAGACGCCAGGCACGGTCGAGGCTGGCGCAGCCCACATTCCACTATGCCGCGATGGGAAAACGCACCGAGTCGTGGTGACGCTGCAACCACACCGGCCCATTCCCTGAAGGCTATCCAGCCTGCATGGTAAAAATGAAATCCACCGGGAATTGATGTTTCTTTTTTTAAATCAATTTTTTGATGGGTGCTTCAACCCAACTCAGCCGCTGCCCCAGCATTTCGTTAAATATATTCTATAGTTGATTGTCCAAGTTGCTCGAAGCCGCGCAACGCCACTGATCCCGTGCCTGCCACGCTACCCAAGCCAGTCGCTTTCCAGCCATCCGTGCACTCTGGAAACCGCCTGATCCGTTAACCCCGACCGTTTACCCACGCTAGCCACCATCATCCGCTAAGCATCACGCCGAGGAGCCGAAGTATGGAGATCATCAAAACCGACGTTGCCATCGTCGGCGCGGGAGGGGCGGGACTACGCGCCGCCATCGCGCTCGCCGAAGCCGACCCAAAGATTCGCGTCGCCCTGATTTCAAAGGTCTATCCGATGCGCAGTCACACCTGCGCCGCCGAAGGCGGGGCCGCTGGCGTCATCAAACCCGACGATAGCCTCGACCTGCATTTCAACGACACGGTCGGCGGCGGCGACTGGCTGAGTGATCAGGACGCCGTCGAATACTTCATCAATGAAGCCCCCAAGGAACTGACTCAACTGGAGCATTGGGGCTGCCCGTGGAGCCGCGAGCCGGATGGCTCGGTCGCCGTGCGCCCCTTTGGCGGCATGAAGATCAAGCGCACCTGGTACGCCGCCGACAAGTCGGGCTTCCACATTCTGCACACCCTGTTTCAGACCTCGCTGAAATATCCCAGTATCCAGCGCTTCGATGAATATTACGCCACCGACCTGCTGGTCGAAGACGGGCGCTGTCAGGGGCTGACCGCGCTGGAAATCCGCAGTGGCGAAATGAAGCAGTTCCAAGCCGGCGCCGTCATTATTGCCGCGGGCGGTGGCGGGAAGATGTTCCCGTTCACCACCAACGGCAATATCAAGACTGGCGACGGCATGGCCCTGGCCTATCGCGCCGGCACGCCGCTCAAGGATATGGAATTCGTCCAGTACCATCCCACCGGGTTGCCGAATAACGGCATCCTGCTCACCGAGGGCTGCCGTGGCGAAGGCGGCGTTCTGTTTAACAAGGATAACCGCCGCTATTTGCAGGACTACGGTATGGGACCGGAAACGCCCATCGGCCAGCCGGTACTCAAGACGATGGAACTGGGTCCCCGCGACCGGTTGAGTCAGGCATTCTGGCATGAGCAGCAGAAGGGCAACACGGTCAAAACTCCGTGGGGTGACTGCGTCCTGCTCGACATGCGCCATCTGGGCGAAAAGAAGATTGATGAACGGCTGCCGCTGGTGCGCGATCTGTGCATCAGCTACCTGGGCATGGACCCGGTCAAAGAGCCGATTCCGATTCGCCCGGTCGTCCATTACATGATGGGCGGCATCCATACCGATGTACAGGCCGCCACCCGGCTGCCCGGCCTGTTCGCCGCCGGCGAATGCGCCTGCGTCAGCATCAACGGCGCGAACCGTCTCGGCTCCAACTCGCTGACCGAACTGCTGGTGTTTGGCCGGCGGGCGGCGCTCAGCGCCATTGCTCATCTGCAATCCAATCAGGTACCCAGCAGCGACGCGGCGCTCGCGGCGAAGGCGAAAGCGTCGCAGAACCGCATCCAGGCCCTGTTCGACAAGAGCAACGGCACGGAAAGCATCTCTGGATTGCGGCAGGAAATGATGGACACCATGGAAGAAAACGTCGGCATCTACCGCACCGGCGAAGGTCTGGCGGCGGCCTGCGCGAAGATTGCCGAACTGCGGCAGCGCTACGCCAACATCACGTTGACCGACAAGACCCACGTCTACAACACCGACCTCATGCAAGCGCTGGAACTGGGGTCAATGCTGGATTGCGCCGAAGCCGTCACGGTGGGCGCCCGGGATCGCAAGGAATCGCGGGGCGCACATCAACGGCTGGACTTCACCGCCCGCGATGATGAGAACCTGCTCAAGCATTCGCTGGCCCATTACCATCCCACCGAGCCGCCGCGCATCGAATATCTCGATGTCGTCGTCACCAAGTCGAAACCCGGTGTGCGTGACTATTCAGGAGCCAAGAAATGAGCGAACTCCAGAAACGCCAGATTCAACTGGAGGTGCTCCGCTACAACCCGGAGACCGATACCGCGCCCCGGTATCAGACCTATTCCGTACCCTGCCTGGAAGAATGGGTGGTGCTGGATGCGCTGAACTACATCAAGGACCACCTCGACCCGACGCTGAGTTATCGCTGGTCCTGCCACATGGCGGTCTGCGGCAGTTGCGGCATGATGGTCAACGGCGAGCCGAAGCTGGCTTGCAAGGCGTTCATCCACGAATACAAGGAGGGTCAGATCAAGGTCGAGCCGATAGCGAATTTCCCTATCGAGCGCGATCTGGTCACGTCAGTCGAGGACTTCATCACCAAGCTGGCCAGCGTCAAGCCCTACCTGATTCCCAAGGAAGACAAACCGGTCAGCGCCGGCGAGTTCAAGCAGACGCCGGCGGAACTCAAGAAGTTCAAGCAGTACACGCTGTGCATCAACTGCATGTTGTGCTACGCCGCGTGTCCGCAATACGCCCTGGTGCCGGAATTCCTCGGCCCCGCCGCGATCTCGATGGCGCACCGCTACAACCAGGACTCCCGCGATGGCGGTCGGGATCAGCGCCAGGAAGTGGTCGCCTCCGATGAGGGCGTGTGGGAATGCTCGTTCGTCGGCGCCTGCTCCGAAGTCTGTCCCAAGCATGTCGATCCAGCCGGTGCCTTGCAACAGGTCAAGGTGGCCAGCACCATCGACTGGTATAAAGAACATCTGATGCCCTGGATGAAGAGATGAACAGCAAACCCTATGTCCGTGAGGTCTCCAAAACGACCTGGTTTCTGAGCCATCCGCGCTACCAGCGCTACATGGCGCGCGAAGTCACCTGCATTTTCATCATGGCCTACACCTTCCTGCTGATCTGCGCCCTGGGCAGCCTGGCGGACGGGCCGGACGCCTTTCAGGAATTCCTGAATGCGCTGCGCGGCCCGTGGGGCGTGCTGTTCAACGTGGCGGTGCTGGCGGCGACGGTGTATCACAGCGCCACCTGGTTTAACGTGACGCCCCAAGCCATGCCGATTCAGCGGGGCGAAGAGTTCGTGCCAGGCCACCTCATCGTCGGGGCGCACTATGGCGTCTGGGCGGTGGTCTCGCTGATCATCCTGGTCTGGGGAATGTAAGATGGCCAAATCCAACAAACCGATCTTCTGGGGCCTGTTCGCTGCCGGCGGCACGGTCACCGCGTTCGTGACCCCGGCGCTGGTGCTGGTCACGCTGTTCGCCGCCATGCGCTTCAACATGGATATGTTTACCTATGAAACGATCCATGCGTTCGCGGCCCACTGGCTGAGCAAGCTGATCATTTTCGGCGTGATCCTGGTCTCGCTGTGGCACGCCGCACACCGGTTGCGGGTGACCGCCCACGACTTCGGCATCCGCGCCGACACGGTGGTCGCGTATGTCGTGTATGGACTCGCGGCTCTGGGCACGCTGATGACCCTCGTCTACCTGCTGCGGATTTGACAAGAGCATTCCGATCCGCCGACCCTGTCAACCCTTAAGGCGATTTCCATAAAGACCGACCTCTGTAGGGACACGGCGCCGCCGTGTCCCTACAGGCTGGCTCACAGGTATAATCTTTCCAGGAAATCACCGAACCTGTCATCGCCAACCCCTCTCCCATCACGCGAGAGGGCATTTTTTTACCGGCTCCAAGGAAGCTTTTGCAGCCATGAGTTCCCCATCTGATCAATGCACGGCCACCCTGCCCCGACCCAAGTCGTTGAATCACGGCGCGGGCCTGGAGCCGGCGCCCGCCCGCGTTACGGACACGGCCCAGGTTGAGGTCGGTCGAGAGGACAATGTTGCCGCATCCGTTCCCCTCCCCGCCTATCTTCAGCAAACCTACTGGTGGGCCTATCTGCATCCCGCCGCGGTGCGCTTCTTCGAGCGGCAATGGCTGGTCAATCTGATCCTGTGGGGTAACTTCGCCCGGCTGCGCGATCTGGCCCTGGACGAAATCGGCCCTTCCATTACGGGCAACGTATTGCAAGTCGCGTGTGTTTACGGGAACTTCACCGAGCGACTGATTCAGCGGCTGGCGCCGACCGGGCGGCTGGACGTGGTGGATGTCGCCGAGGTTCAGTTGGCGAATCTGAAAGCCAAGCTCAAGGATCCATCCCGCGTTGGCGTTTACCATCAGGATTCCACCGATTTACGGTTTGCGGACGCCAGCTATGATTGCGTCGTCCTGTTTTTCCTGCTGCACGAACAGCCGGAAAACGTGCGCGCGCAAACCGTGGCCCAGGCGCTGCGCGTGGTCAAGCCCGGCGGCAAGGTGATTTTCGTGGATTATCACCGCCCGAGCTGGCTCAATCCGTTCCGCTACGTGATGACGGCCATTCTCAAAACCCTGGAACCCTTCGCCATGGACCTGTGGCGTCAGGAAATCACGGACTGGCTGCCCGACCGGGGACGCGCGCTGAACGTTGTAAAAGAAACCTTTTTCGGGGGGCTGTATCAGAAAGTGGTCGTGACCCGGCCTTGAGGAATGGGCGGCATTGAGAATTCACAACTCCACGGGGTCAAAGTTGATGGATAATGCTGCTACACGCCACTCAACGGAGGTTAACCGCCATGAACATCACCCCGAACGTCGGCTCGACCGACAAGATTGTCCGCATCGCAGTCGGCGCTCTCCTGATTCTGCTGGCGCTGTTCGGAACTATCGGCTGGTGGGGCTGGATCGGCGTGGTGCCGCTCGCCAGCGGTCTGATGAACTGGTGCCCGGCCTACAACCTGTTCGGTATCAACACCTGCCCGACCAGCAAGTCCCCCGGCGCCTAGCCGTTCCTGCTTGAGGTTCCATCCCGACCGGCCGCCCTGAGCGGCCGGTTTTTTCTTGGGCGATCCGTCCTGATCTCATCTCGCAGTAGAGTATTCCGCGTACCGGCGCGTGGTCAGCGTGGGAGTTCCAGCACCGCCTCCAGCCCGCCTTCGGGATGATTGCGCAAGGTTAATTCGCCGCCATGGGCGCGAGCGATGGTGCGGGCAATGCTCAATCCCAGCCCGGAACCCCCGGTGTCGCGGCTGCGCGAACCTTCCAGCCGATAGAACGGTTCAAACACTTTCTCCAATTCAGTCGTGGGGATGCCAGGGCCATGATCGCGCAGAGTGAGCGTCAACCGCCCTGGTCCGTCCGCGATCGTGATTTCAACCCACTGGCCGTATTTCAGGGCGTTATCCACCAGATTAGTCAGGCACCGCTTCAACGCCAATGGCCGAAACCGCACCGGCTGGCGGGCTGAACCCACAATGCGCACCTCATGGCCGGCATCCTCGGCATCTTCCTGCAACGACTCCAGCAGGGCGTTCAAATCCAGCGTCGCGATGGGTTCGCTGTCCCCGCCGCCGCGCAGGAAATCCAGCGCCGCCTGCGCCATCCGTTGCATGTCGTCGAGATCCGCCTGAAATTTCTCGCGTAAGGGCGAATCGTCCAGCAGTTCGGTGCGCAACCGCAACCGGGTGATCGGCGTCTTGAGGTCATGCGAGACCGCCGCGAGGATGCGGTCGCGATCCTCGATGTAGCGGATCAGCCGCTCCTGCATGGTGTTGAACGCCTGGGCGGCCCGGCGCACTTCCAAGGGTCCGGTTTCAGGCAGCGGCGGTCGGCGGATGTCGCGGCCCAGCTCACCGGCGGCGTCGGCCAGCACCGCGAGCGGCCGGGTCAGCGCCCGCACCGCCAGCGCCACCAGCACCGCAACCGATACCAGCAACACCAGCAACATCAGCAACAACCGCACCGGCCAAGCGATCACGTCTTCCGGCAGCACTTGCTGGAAGGTGACCGTCGCGCCATCCCGCAAGCGCACTTGCACCACAAAATTGCGCAATCCCAGCATCATGGCGTGCCGGCGCCAGCGCGGCGGTTGCCCGTTCCATTCTCGTGGTGGTAACGGGGGTGGGGTCGGGTCGAGCCAGCGCGGCCGTTCCGCCGGCGGCGGTGGGGGCGGCAAATCGTCGTTGATTTCCAATTGGAACGGACGATCCGGCCCCAACTGGCGTTGCAACAGGGCGCGGAACAGAGTGGTGTGATAACGCTCGTCGGGCGCTGTTTCGGTTTGCCAGGGCGCATCGAGGCTCAGACGGGTGGGCGGCAAATCCAGCGCCGTCACCAGGCGCTGACGCTCGCCGGGGTCCAGATCATCGAGCAGGTTGACGATAGCGGCGATGCGCTGTGCGACATGGCCGCCGATGGCGTGATAGAGCGCCTGGTCGCGGTCTTGCAGCAGAATGGCGGCGCTCAGCAACTGGGCCAGCACCAACCCGCCGGTCAGGAACAGTAACAACCGGCCGAACAGGGATTGCGGCAACCCACGCATCAGAATTCCCGGTTGACCTGGGCCGCCAGCAGATAGCCCTCGTTGCGAACGGTCTTGATCAGGACGGCGTCGCGGGGGTCATCGCGCAAGCGCCGCCGCAGCCGGCTGACCTGGACGTCAATGCTGCGATCAAAGGGCGCCGCCTCGCGGCCCTGGGTTAAATCCAGCAACTGATCCCGGTTCAGCACCCGTTGCGGATGATCCAGAAACACCCGCAACAGCCGGTAATCGCTGGCCCCCAGCGCCACCAGCACGCCGTCCGGCGCGATGAGCTGGCGGGCGTCCACATCCAGGGTCCAGCCGGCGAAGTGAAAGCGCCGCGTCTCGCCCGGTTCAGCGGGGGCGCTGCGGGCGCGACGCAGAATGCTCTTGATCCGCGCCAGCAACTCGCGCGGATTGAATGGCTTGGGCAGATAATCATCCGCTCCCATTTCCAGGCCGACGATGCGGTCGGTGTCATCGCCGCGCGCCGTCAGCATGATGATCGGTATGGGCGAACGGGCGCGCAGGGTGCGGCACAACACCAGGCCGTCGTCACCGGGCAACATCAGGTCCAGAATCACCAGATCCACCGGCTCCCGCTCCAGCGCCGCCCACAAGCCGCGACCGTCGGCCACGCCGCTGACCCGAAAGCCATTGCGGCCCAAATAGTCAGCCAGCAGTTCACGCAGGCCGGGATCGTCGTCCACGATGAGAAGATGGTCAGTCATAAGGGCCGGGTTTGGGCGTTGGAAAGCAGAATTTTAGAGAGTTAACAGGCCATGGGAGTGCTGTGATACAAATCGTTACAAAATTCTCCTCCCGGCAAAATCCCGGTTACAAGGTTGGGGTCTAATACTCGCGTGTTCGATGCAACCCAGGAGTTCAATGATGAAAACACTGCGTAAGAATCTGTTAGCCGCCGCGGTTGTCGCTGGTGTAGGTCTGTCCACTATTGCCCTGGCGGGTCCGTGGGGTGGACATGGCCCGATGGGCGGCGGCGGCATGGGCGATTGTCCGATGATGGGTGGATACGGTCCCGGCATGGGACGCGGTCCCATGGGTGACGGTCCCGGCTACCGGATGGAGAGGATGCGGCAGTTCCACGCCGAGCGCATGGAATTGCTGGAAGCGCGGCTCAAGCTGAAGCCCGATCAGCAGAATGCCTGGAAAGGCTTCCTCGCCGCCCAGGATGTGCATCACGCCGAAAAAATGAAGATGCGTCAGGAGCGGCGTGACCGGGATGCCACCGCCATGGCCCATTTCGAGGAACAAACGCAGGCCATGGAACAGAATCTGGCCAGCATGAAGGCCCTGACCAAAGCCGCTGGCGATCTGTACGCCACGCTGGACCCGGAGCAGAAGCAGGTGATGGACAAGTTCTTCACGGACCGGCCCATGCGCCGGATGATGCGCGGTGCGGACGCCCCGCCAGCCCCGCCAGCCCCGCCAGCCCAATAACAGCCAGTCAGTTTCCCGTCCAGCGAGGGGTGGCGCTTCTTTAAGCGCCACCCTTGTTTTTTTGCGGAATCGCGCCGTTTTCCTTACTCTTTTCTGCCGGTTCAGCCTCCGGCTGTTAGAATAAATCCGTAAATTTGTTGCGTTAATCCAACTGGCGGCACTACAAAGAAGGTAAGGGCGATGCTGGAAGAACAGATTCGGAAACTCATCGAATTGCGCCACGATGCGCCTTACGCGATTCTGGGGCCTCATTACGTTGAAGCGGAGCGGGCGCTGGTCATTCGCGCCTTCCTGCCATGGGCTGAGCGGGCTTATGTATTGCCGGCGGCGGGCGCTGGCCAACGCGAAATGCAACGCTTCCATCCGGACGGCCTGTTCGTCGCCCGCTTTCCCGGAATCAGAGAACTGACCTACCGGCTCGTCGCCGTCGCGGCGGGCGGCCAGCCGGTCACCTTCCACGACCCCTACGCCATTCATGACCCCTCCTTCAAAAGCGCCGACGGGCAGGCGCTCCAGCGGGGGACGCTGGAAAACCTGTCCGCCAGGCTGGGCGCGCACCTGCGGGTTAGGGAAGGCGTCATGGGCATCAATTTCGCGCTCTGGGCGCCCCACGCCAGCCGGGTCAGCGTAGTCGGAACTTTCAATCAGTGGGATGGCCGCCGACATCCGATGGAACGGCACGCATCCGGGGTGTGGGAACTGTTCATCCCCGATCTTGGCCTGGGCGAACTGTACAAATACGAAATTCGCAACGCCGAAGGCGCGGTGTTTCTCAAAACCGACCCGCTGGCGTTCCAGACCGAGGTCTATCCCAACACAGCCGCGCTCACCTGCGACGTGCAGCGCCGGCACGACTGGGGCGACGGTCCCTGGATGGCGCGCTCTGCGGAACCTTCCGGCTGGAAGTTGCCGGTGGCGATTCACCGGGTCGTCCTCGGCGAAACCGCCGAACCCGGCCCGGAGCAGGTCCCCAGCTACCGCCAGTTGCCAGACCTCGTTCTCCCCCATCTGCTGGAGCGGAAATTCACCCACGTCGAACTGGCGTTCTGGGCCGAGGGCGAAACGGTGGCCAGCTATTACGCCCCCAATCCGCGCTACGGCCAGCCCGAGGACTTGATGGCCTTTATTGACGCCTGCCACCGGCGCGACATCGGCGTGATCCTCGACTGGATTCCGCCGCTGCTCCCCAGCGAGGGGCAGGAATTGACCTGGTTCGACGGCAGCCGAATCTACGACGCCGACGTTCCAGGCCAGCCGGAGCTGCTGGCCTTTGCGCTGGAACGCCCGGAGGTGCGCAACTTCCTGGCGGCCAACGCCCGGTTCTGGCGACAGATCTACCACGTGGACGCGCTGCGCACCGACGCGCGCACCCACGCCGCGCGGCTGGAAGGACAAGTGGTGGCGGGATTGCGGTTCCTGCTGCGGGACCCTGTCGTCGCGCCGACTCTGGCGGTGGCGGAAAGCGTCGTGCTCACCCAGGGGCGGCATTCCGATCCCCACGCCCTGCTGGGACCGCACCCCCTGGCGGGAGAGACCGCGATGACCGTGGTCCGCGCCCTGCTGCCCGATGCGGAATCACCCTGCCTGTTCCGTGAAGACCGGCCCGATTTGCTGTATCCCCTGCAACCGGCGTATGAGGGCGGACTGTTTGAAACGGTCATCGCCGCCAGCCCGGCCGCACTGCGTTACCGGCTGAGCGCAACCGAGCACGGCCAGCCCCAGGTCTTCGCCGATCCCTATGCGCTGACCTTCTCGATCCTGGGCGACCAGGATTGTCATCTGTTCGCCGAGGGCAACCACTACCAGATTTTTGAAAAGCTGGGGGCGCATCCCTGCCAGGTGGCGGGTTTGGCCGGCGTCAACTTCGCGGTGTGGGCGCCCAACGCCCAGCGGGTCAGCGTGGTCGGCGCGTTCAACCACTGGGATGGCCGCCGCCACCCGATGCGGTTGCGGCCAGGCTCAGGCATTTGGGAACTGTTCGTACCCGGCCTCGGCGAGGGCGATCTGTACAAGTTCGAAATCCTGGCCCGCAACGGCAATGTCTTCCTGAAAACCGATCCTTTTGCCTTCCACACCGAAGTGCCGCCCGGCACCGCCAGCATCGTCTACGACCGGGCCGGCAAGCATCAATGGCGCGATGGCGAATGGATGCAACAGCGGGCGCGAACCAGCGCCTGGCAACAGCCGGTGGCCATTTACGAAGTCCATGCCGGTTCCTGGCGGCGCACGCCGGAGGGCGAGTTCCTGTCCTATCGGGAACTGGCCGATCAGTTGATTCCCTACATGGTGGAGATGGGCTTCACCCACATCGAATTTCTGCCGCTGGCCGAACATCCCTACGGCCCGTCCTGGGGCTATCAGATTTCCAATTTCTACGCTCCGACCGCCCGCTTCGGCCGGCCCGACGACCTGATGGATCTGATCGACCGCTGCCACCAGAACGGTATCGGCGTCATTCTCGACTGGGTGCCGGCGCACTTCCCCAAAGACGCCCACGCCATGGCCTGGTTCGACGGCACCTGTGTGTACGAACACGCCGATCCGCGCCAGGGCGAGCATCCCGACTGGGGTACGCTGATCTTCAACTACGGTCGCCACGAAGTAGAGAATTTCCTGATCGCCAACGCGCTGTACTGGCTGGATACCTTCCACTTCGACGGGCTGCGGGTGGATGCGGTGGCTTCGATGCTGTACCTGGACTATTCCAAGAAGGACTGGATTCCCAACAAGTACGGCGGCAATGAGAACCTGGAGGCGATCGAGTTTATCCGGCACACCAACGCCGTGGTCCATGCCCGCTTTCCCGGCGTAATGATGATCGCCGAAGAATCCACCGCCTGGCCGAATGTCTCGCGGCCTACCGACATCGGCGGGCTGGGGTTCGGTTTCAAGTGGAATATGGGCTGGATGCACGATGTGCTGTTCTACCTGCAGAAAGAGCCAGCGCATCGTCGCTACCACCACGACAAGCTGACCTTTAGCATCGTTTACGCCTTCAACGAAAACTTCATCCTGTCGCTGTCGCACGACGAGGTGGTGCATCTGAAAAAATCGCTGCTCGGCAAGATGCCGGGGAGCGAGCGCCAGCAGTTCGCCAATCTGCGGTTGCTGTACGCCTTCATGTACGGTCATCCCGGCAAGAAGTTGCTGTTCATGGGGGGCGAGTTCGGCCAGCCGGGCGAATGGAACCATGATTCCGGCCTGGACTGGGCGCAACTGCGCCAGCCGCTGCATCAGGGCTTGCAGCGTTTTGTCAGCGACCTCAACCAGCTCTATGCGCAGGAGCCGGCGCTGCATCAGGTGGATTTTCACGGCGCCGGCTTCGAATGGCTGGACGCCGGCGCCGCCGAGACCGGCGTGCTGGCCTTTGTGCGCAAGGCCCGCGACCCACGCGACGCCCTGGTGCTGGTGCTGAATTTCTCGGATGCGCCGCGCCCGCACTACCGGATTGGCGTGCCCTATCCGGCGGAGTATCGGGAGTTATTGAACAGCGATGCGCGGGTGTATGGCGGTTCCGGTCTCACCCAGCCCGGGGGCAAGGCCAGCGCCGAAGAGTATTCCAGCCATGGCTTCCTCTTCTCCGTTGTCCTTGACTTGCCGCCGCTGGGCGGTCTGGTGTTGAAGCCGGCGCCGTTGAAGTTGGAGTAAGCGCGGGCGAGGCCCGGATGAAGGCTGGGTTTCTGCGGCGCGCTAACCCAGCCTGCCGGTTCCGAAACAGCTTATTGCAAACGGGTGGCCCGCCCCCGGTTTCAGACCTGCATGTCGCGGATGTGGTGGGTCAGCCGGCTCTTGTGGCGGGCGGCCTTGTTGGCGTGAATCAGGCCCTTGCGCGCCATGCGATCAATCACCGGCACCGCAGTCTGGTACTCGGATTCGGCTTTGGTCTTGTCGCCGGAATCAATCGCCTTGATCACCCGCTTGATGTAGGTGCGCAGCATGGAGCGCATACTGGCGTTGTGCTGGCGATGCTTTTCCGCCTGACGGGCGCGCTTCTTTGCTTGAACGGTGTTGGCCAAAACTCAAAACTCCTTGGAAATAGGCGATGGGGATAAACGCAGCGGCGTTTGGAGGCTAAAAAGGTTAATAATATTGGCACTTTCCCGCTCCCTGTCAATCCTTGACCGCCACCGTCGCTGACAGCCCCGCCGGTTCCCGGCTATCATCCGCGCCTTTCCGAACCGTAGCGCAGGATCGCCTCCCATGAGCAAGGCCCTTCTCAAGTCCACCGGCATCGTCAGCGCCATGACCTCGCTGTCCCGGGTCACTGGCTTCATCCGTGACATGGTGTACGCCCAGATGTTCGGGGCGGGGTCCGGCACCGACGCCTTTTTCGTCGCCTTCCGCATCCCCAACCTGCTGCGCCGGCTGTTCGCTGAGGGGGCGTTCTCGCAGGCCTTCGTGCCGGTGTTCTCGGAATATCAGGCCCGGCGTTCCCGCGCGGAACTCGAGGAACTGGTGGATCAGGTGGCCGGCACCCTGGGCGCGCTTCTGTTGCTGGTCACGGCGATTGGGGTAGTGGCTGCACCCGTGCTGATTCTGCTGTTCGCGCCCGGCTTTACCGCTGACGCCAACCAGTACGATCTCACGGTGGAAATGTTGCGGATCACTTTTCCCTATCTGTTTTTCATCTCGCTGACTGCCTTTGCCGGCGGCGTGCTGAACAGTTGCGGCAAGTTCGCCGTTCCCGCCGTGACTCCCGTGCTGCTGAACCTGACCATGATCGCCGCCGCGCTTTGGCTGGCGCCCCGGATGGAACAGCCGGTGATGGGCCTGGCCTGGGGTGTGTTCATTGCGGGCGTCATCCAGTTGAGCTTTCAGGTTCCCTTCCTGCGCCAGGTCAAGCTGCTGCCACGCCCGCGCTGGGGCTGGGCGGCCCGGGGAGTGCAACAGATTTTGAGATTGATGCTGCCGGCGCTGTTCGGCTCCTCGGTGGCGCAGATCAATCTGCTGCTCAATACCGTACTGGCGTCGTTTCTGGTCTCGGGCAGCGTCAGTTGGCTGTATTACTCGGACCGGCTGGTCGAATTTCCGCTGGGCATTTTCGGGGTGGCCCTGGGCACAGTGATCCTACCCAAACTGTCCCGTCAGCACGCCGACGCTGAAACGGAAGGCTTTTCCCAGACGCTGGACTGGGCGCTGCGCTGGGCGCTGCTGATCGGGGTTCCGGCGACGGTGGCGCTGATCATTCTGTCCGGCCCGATCCTGTCGGCGCTGTTCCAGTACGGCGCGTTCGACGCCCGCGATGTCATCATGTCGGCCTACAGCCTGATGGCCTTTACTCTCGGTCTGATTGCTTTCATGCTGATCAAGGTGCTGGCGCCGGGTTTCTACGCCCGGAAGGATATCCGCAGCCCGGTCAAGTATGGTTTGATCGCGGTAGGCGCCAACACGGTTCTGGTATTGATCCTGGTCTGGCCGCTGGCCCACACCGGGCTGGCGCTGGCGACTTCGCTGGCGGCGCTGCTCAACGCCGGGCTTCTGTTCATCAACCTGCGGCGGCGCCAGATTTACCAGCCGCGCGCCGGCTGGGGGAAGTTTCTGGCGCAATTGACAGCGGCGAATCTGGCGATGGGACTGGTGTTGTGGTTCGGCGCGGGGAACCTGGAGCAATGGCTGATCGCCAGCGCCCGCGACCGGCTTTGGCATCTGAGCGGGTTGATCGCGGCGGGTGGCGGGACTTATCTGCTGGCGGCGCTGGCGGTGGGAATCCGGCCCCGGCAATTACTGCATGAGTAGGCGCGCGATGACCAAACTCCCCGTCGGCATCCAGACCTTCCGGGAAATCCGCGATAATAAGCGTTCAGACCCCTCCCCCAGCGTGGGGAGGTTAATTCGCCGCCGAACATGCTGACGCCCGCCTGCTCGGCGCGCCGCCCGGTCCGCGACCTCCGGGAGCAGGATCAGGTCTATACCATTGATCTGGCATAATCACCCGTGTTTACCCCTGCTGACTCATCGTCGGCAGACTGCTCCTGATTAACGGAAGGAGTCGCCATGCCCCGACCGGCTGAACAATTCATTACTGCCGCTGAATATCTGGCGCTGGAACGCCAGGCCGAAACCAAAAGCGAATATTGGAATGGCGGCATCTACGCCATGAGCGGCGCCAGTCGCAACCATAATCGGATTACCTTTAACCTCGCGCGGCGTATCGGCAATCAGCTCGATGGCAAGCCTTGTGAAGGCTATGCCAATGACATGCGGGTCAAGGTGAGTCCTACCGGTCTTTACACGTACCCGGATGTGATCGTGGTTTGTGGCGAACCCCGGTTTGAAGATGACCAACTCGATACGCTGCTCAATCCCCAAGTGATTATCGAAGTGCTGTCTGAAAGCACCGAAAAATATGATCGGGGCGATAAATTCGCTCATTACCGGATGCTGGATTCACTGACCGATTATCTGCTGGTTGCCCAGCATCAGCCGCTCATTGAACATTTCCAGCGGCAGACCGATGGATCATGGCGGTATTCCGTGGCGCAAGGTCTGGAAGCGGAGATCGCCATCCCGGCGATTGGGTGCGTGTTGCGGTTGGTCGAAGTGTATCAATGGGTCGAATTTCCTGAACCGCGCGGCCCGCTGCGCTTGGTATGAATCCACTCCCCACCACCCTGATCCGACTCAATAAAGCCCACTTTCCCGTCACAGTTCCCGGACCCCAGAAATACGCCGGCCAGCCGGTGACCCTGATCGGGATGGAGTTCAGCCGCGCCGAGCGCAATCTGGTCGGGTTCGAGTGGCGGCG
>ERZ1645187.2474-NODE-2474-length-16148-cov-8.242839_pt1 | contig 16148 bp, 15 predicted proteins | sample MGYA00575352_ERZ1645187 | MGnify/ENA primary metagenome ERZ1645187 (study PRJEB40837, sample SAMN11349314) | freshwater sediment metagenome | isolation source: river sediment | host: Sediment | place: India: Wazaribad , New Delhi | collected 2017-02-21 ... | reverse complement strand
CCGTTGCAGCCAGGAGCACCCTGAAACGATACCGCGCGCGCCGGATCAGCAGCGGCGGCCTGAACCATTTCCTGAACGCGGGCCTGAGCGGGGGCGGGATAGCTGTGCATGGGGCCAAGCCCCTAAGCCGCGCGCGCCCGTTCCGCAAGCTGGCGGCGTGTCCACGGCAGCGCGGGCGCGGTGCGCGGCGGGGGCAGCAGGGACTGGGCCAGTGCCTTGGCCACGAACCCCAGCTTTGCAGCGGTGCTGGTGGTGACGCGGTGGTCCCACGCGTGTTCCTTGGCGCGCGCCACTTCGCGCCCGATCGCGCCATAGATGCCCGCAGCCGACAGCACTGCCCAGCGCGAGCGCAGCGGCAGCCGCGCCGCGCCGATCCGGGCGGACACTTCGTAATCCTGCGCCAGCGCGCACATCCGCGCGACAATCGGCACCAGCGCGCGGCGGAAATGCGGCTTCATGTGCTCGCCGGGGGGAATGTCGGCCTCCACCAGCCAGTCGAGCGGCAGATAGCTGCGCCCCGCTGCGTCATCCTCGTCCAGATCGCGGGCGATGTTGGCCAGCTGGAACGCCAGCCCCAGATCGCAGGCGTGATCCAGCGTTTCCTCGTCGGTGGGGGACACGCCCATCACCACCGCCATCATCACGCCGACCGCGCCCGCCACGTGGAAACAGTATTGCAGCAGGTCCGCCTCGCTGCGCGGACGCCAGGCATCGGCATCCAGCGCGAAACCGCCGATCACGTCGTCCGCCATCGCGCGGGTCAGCCCGGTTTCGCGGGCGACCACGCCCAATGCATCAAACGCTGCGTCGCCGGTCGCCTCGCCCGCGAAGGCCAGTTCGGTCAGCGTGCGGATCGTGGCCAGCCGGTCCTGCGCGCCAGCGGCGGGGCCAAGCACGCCGCCATGGTCCTGATCGTCGGCCAGATCGTCGCAGCGGCGGCACCAGGCATAAAGCAGCCAGACCCGTTCGCGCGTCTGCGGATCGAACAGGCGCGAAGCGGCGGCAAAGCTTTTCGACCCGCGCATGATCGAATCTCGCGCCTGCGCGACGAGCGCGGTGCGGTTAACCACGCGGCTGCCCCCCCGCGCAAAGCTCACAAATCGGTGACCTTCATCGCGAAAATCGGCGTGTGCGGCTCATGCGCGGCCATGCGGGTCAGCAGCAGGTCCAGTTCCGGCTCCGCAATCAGGATGCCCTGATGCGCCGGACGGATGAAGCCGACCTCGATCATGTGGCGGTTGAACGCCAGCAGGTGATCATAGAACCCGAAGGCATTGAGCAGCCCGACCGGCTTGGCGTGATAGCCCAGCTGCGCCCAGCTGACCGCTTCCCACAGTTCATCCATCGTGCCGACCCCGCCGGGGATGGTCAGGAACCCGTCCGACAGGTTCGTGAAGGCCAGCTTGCGTTCGTGCATGCCCGAAACCACGTGGAGTTCGGTGCAGTCGTGATTGGCGACCTCGCCGCCCTTGCCGCTGGCCCCGGCCAGGGCTTCGGGGATGACGCCGATCACTTCGCCGCCCGCGCCCAGCGCCCCGGCGGCGACCGCGCCCATCAGGCCCAGCCGGCCGCCGCCATAGACGACGCCGATCCCGCGCTCCGCCAGCGTCCGGCCCACGTCATGCGCCAGCTGGAGATAGCGCGGATCTTCGGGTGAGGCGGAGCCGCAATAGACCGCGATGCGCTTCATTGCAGGTCTTCCAGCATCAGCTTGGCCGTGGCCTTGGCGCTGCCAACCACACCCGGAATCCCCGCACCTGGATGGGTCCCCGCGCCGACCAGATAGAGGTTGCCGATCTTGTCATCGCGGTTGTGGCCGCGGAACCACGCGCTTTGCGTCAGGATCGGCTCAAGGCTGAAGGCGCTGCCCATATAGGCGTTGAGGTCCAGCGCGAAATCGCGCGGGGCATAGTGGAATTTGGTGACGATCCGGTCGTGGATGTCCGGGATCAGCCGCCGCCCGACTTCATCGAGGATGCGCTTTTCCAGCATCGGGCCAACCGTTTCCCAGTCAATCGGCAGCTTGCCCTGATTGGCGACCGGGATCAGCGCATAGAACGTCGATTTGCCCGCCGGGGCGACGCTGGGGTCGGTCACGGTCGGGTGGTGCAGATAGATCGAGAAATCCTGTGGCAGCACCCCGTGTTCATAGATGTCGTCCAGCAGGCCCTTATAGCGCGGGCCGAACAGGATCATGTGGTGCGGGATGCCCGGCCAGGTGCCTTCCAGCCCGAAATGGACCACGAACAGGCTGGGCGAGAACCGCTTGCGCGCCAGGCTGCGCGCCGCCTGCGCGCCACGCGGGTTGTCCGACAGCAGTTCACGATAGGTGTGCATGATGTCGGCATTGCTGGCGACCGCGTCGAACCGTTCCTTCCAGCCGCTCTGCGTTTCCACTTCGGTCGCGCGGTTGCCGACGGTGTGGATGTGAACCACCGGATCGTGCATCCGCACGGTGCCGCCGATCCGCTCGAAATGCTTCACCATCCCGGCGATCAGCTGGTTGGTGCCGCCCTTGGCCCACCACACGCCGCCGTCCTTTTCCAGCTTGTGGATCAGGGCATAGATCGCGCTGGTCGTCATCGGGTTGCCGCCAACCAGCAAGGTATGGAAACTCAGCGCCTCGCGCAGCTTCTCGCTCTTGATGAAGCTGGAAACCATCGAATAGACGCTGCGCCAGGCCTGATACTTGGCCAGCGCGGGCGCGGCCTTGATCATGCTGGCGAAGTCCAGGAAGGGCACGTGGCCCAGCTTGACATAGCCTTCTTCGAACACCCCGGCGGAATAGCGCAGGAATTCCTCGTACCCGGCCAGATCGCCGGGGGCGACGCGGGCAATTTCGCGGGTCAGACTGGCTTCGTCGTTCGAATAATCAAAGTTGGTGCCGTCCGGCCAGTTGAGCCGGTAAAACGGCATGACCGGCATCAGTTCGACGTCTTCGGAAATGTCATGGCCCGACAAGGCCCACAGTTCCTGCAAGCACGGCGGATCGGTGATGACCGTCGGCCCGGCGTCGAACGTGAAGCCGTCCTTTTCCCAGTGGTACCCGCGCCCGCCGGGCTTGTCGCGCGCCTCGACCACGGTGGTCTGGATGCCGGCGGATTGCAGGCGGATGGCCAGGGCCAGCCCGCCAAAGCCAGCGCCGATTACGCAGGCGCGGCGCGGGGCGAGCGGATCGAGCGGAGCCAGCGCGCTCATGCCGCGATCTCCAGCCGGGCGCCGGGGGTGCGCAGTGCATGGATCGCGCGGCCGATTGGCACGGGCGGCTTGCCGCACAGCACGCGGGCCTTGTCCAGCGGGGTGGAGCGGGCGGCATAGAACCGCTCGATCAGGGGTTCGCTCAGGCGATAAAAGCGTTCGAACACGCGGTAACGTTCCTCTGGTAGAGCTGCTCCGAACAGCATGGCGCCAAGTTGGCGGTAAAAACGGGTGCCGCGCCAGTGGGCGGTGGCGCGGGCTTCGATCAGGGCGGCCAGCTGCGCGCCGGGCAGATCGGCATCGGCGGCGATGGCCAGTGCGGTTTCGATCGCTTGCGGCAGGCTGTAGCTGGTCAGCGGGTGGAAAAAACCGCCCCGCGCGCCCGCCACGGCCACGCCGGGAATGCGGTGCGCGGCCTGAAACGCGGCGAAGTTCCCGCCGGTGACGACCGGCAGTACGCCCGTCTCGTTGCCCAGGATGTCACCATCCCAGCCCTGCGCATCGCAATAGGCCTGGATCCGGCTGCCCAGCATCCGGCGGTCCAGATCCGGGCTGTCGGCGTAGTAGGTGTCCTCGACAAACAGCTCATCCAGCCCCAGCGGCAGGACATAGACAAAACGGTAGGCCCCGTGCTGCGCCACGGCAGCGTCCATGATGACCGGCCGGGTCAGCCCGTGCGGGCGGGCGGTGCGCAAGTGGCGGCCCATGAACACCTGCCAGCCGCCGGTCAGCTCCGGCGCGGCAGTAATGCCCCGGCAATCGATCACCGCGCGGGCGCGGATCGTCTCGCCGCTGGTCAGCTGGACGCTGCCCGCATCGACGGTTTCGACCACCGCGCGGGTGCGGATCGTGCCGGCAGGCAGTTCGCGCCGCAGACCAGCGTCGAAATCTTCGGACGAGAGCGAGTTGTAACGGGCCTGAAGCGTGCGCGCGTGAGCCGGAAAGCGCACGTCATAGCCCTGATCCCAGCGGGTCCGGCGCAGCGGCGCCAACAGGCCAGTCCCGGCATCGGACAGATCGGACGAAAACCAGCTCCAGCGGTGGTTGCCGCCCAGCGTTTCGCCCTGTTCCAGCAGGCACAGCGACAGGTCCGGCCGCGCGCGGTGCAGCGCCAGCGCCGTCAGCCCGCCCGAAAGCCCGCCGCCCAAAATCGCGAAATCATGCCTGCCACCGTTCATCGCGCGCAGACTTAGGCGCTGGCGCGGTTTGCCGCAATCCAAAGCACTACCGCATTTTGGACCGGATGCGGCACGCCGCCGATTTGCCAGCCGCTTATTTGTCCGCCGCCTTGCCCGTGGCTGCGGCGATATGCCTGTCGAGCGAGGCGACGATCGAATCGCTCAGCGCCTGCTGCTCCGCCTCGGTCAGGGGCTGGTTTTCCATTTCCGCCCGGATCGGGCCGAGCGCCTCGCCAATCGCGCCCAGCTTCATCAGGCCAGGCTGGCGCTGCGCCAGTTCGCCCAGCGCGACAAAATCATCCTGGCTGAACTGCGCCAGCGCGCCGCGCACCGCCGCGTCGGTATCGGCCTTGACCGCCGCGGCGCTGACTTCCTTGTCCTTGAGCGCGCTGGTGATCGTCGCCCTGGCGTCAAAGCTGTCGACCACCCCGCCCAGCAACCGCTTGCCCATGGGTGAGCGATAGAACGCCGCGACGTCGCGCGCCTCGCTCTCGCTCAACCGTTCACGGAACACGGCCACCATGCGCGGGCGAAAGCTGTCCCGCACGCGGGCCGAATACCCGGCAAGGACCGGCCGGAACCCTTCGACCATCGCCTTCGACAGCCCCGGATAGCGCGCCTCGGCGATCGCCAGGCTGGTGTCGGCGCTGGCGATCTGCTGGGCAATCGTGTTGGACAGCTGGCTCAGCTGGCGCTCCATGTCCGCCGATTCCTGGATGGCGGCATAGATGTCCTCGAACGGATCGACCGTTACCGGCGCGGCAGCGGGCGCTTCGGCGGCCTGAACAGGCAGGGCGGCCAGCGGCGTGAACGCAAGCAGGACGGCGGCAACGGCGATTCGGGACATGGGCAAGGCAGGCTCCACAAGCGGACAATCGCACCTGCCTAACACAAGCCCCTGCGCTGCCAAGCATTTTGGGCCAAGCATTTTGGGCCAAGCATTTTGGGCCAAGCATTTTGGCGCCGCCCACCGCCGCAAACCGCAACCCTGCCGCGCTTGGCAGTTGCACTTGATCGCGGTCAATGTTTCAATCGCGTTTCGAGTCGAAACTGACTTCAATGGCGTAACAGCGCCAAGTGGTGACACAACCGGAGAGAGAGTGATGGCAACAGCAGCAGTTCAGGCCCCAGATTCGTCCACACATGTCGATGTGCTGATCGTCGGCGCAGGCATTTCGGGCATCGGGTCGGCCTATCACCTCCAGCAGCAATGCCCCGGCAAGAGCTATGCCATCCTCGAAATGAAGGACACCTTCGGCGGCACCTGGGAAACGCACAAGTATCCGGGTGTGCGGTCCGATTCAGACCTTTACACTTTCGGTTACCGGTTCAAACCGTGGGTCGGCGCGCCCATCGCCAGTGCCGAGGAAATCCTGAAGTACATGGGCGACGTGATCGAGGAGAACGGGATCGGGCCCAACATCCATTACGGCCACCGCATCACCGGGTGCAGCTGGTCCAGCAAGGACAACCTCTGGACGGTACAGGCCGTGCGCAAGGCCGATGGCGCGACGGTGACGTTCACCGCGAACTTCCTGTGGATGTGCCAGGGCTATTACGACCACGAAACGCCCTATATCCCCGACTGGGCGGGCATGGACCGGTACAAGGGCCTGTTCGTCCACGCGCAGAAATGGGACCCGTCGATCGACTATACCGGCAAGCGCGTGCTGGTGATCGGTTCGGGCGCGACCGCCGCCACCGTCATCCCGGCCTTCGCCGAAAAGGCCGCGCACGTCACGATGCTGCAACGCTCGCCCACCTACTTCTTCTGCAGCGAGAACAAGAACGAGCTGGCCGACCGCCTGCGCGAAGTGGGCGTGGAGGAGGAGATCATCCACCACGTCGTGCGCAAGCAGGTCATGTACGATCAGGATCAGATGACCAAGCGCTGCATCGAGGAACCCGATGCCGTGTTCGAAGATCTGAAGGAACTGGTTCGCGCGTTCAGCGGCAAGCCGGACTTCCAGTTTGAACCGCACTTCACGCCCAAGTATCGCCCGTGGCAGCAGCGGCTGGCATTCTGCCCCAATGGCGACATCTTCCAGGCCGCCGCGCAGGGCAAGCTGACCGTCTATACCGACACGATCGACACCTTCACCGAGAAGGGCGTGCGCACCGCGTCGGGTGACGAGATCGAGGCCGACATCATCGTCGCCTGCACGGGCTTCCGCCTGTCGGTGATGGGCGACATTCCCTTCAGCGTGGATGGCACCCCGGTCGACTGGTCGAAGACGGTCAACTATCGCGGGATGATGTTCACCGGCGTGCCCAACCTGGTTTGGGTGATGGGCTATTTCCGCGCCAGCTGGACGCTGCGCGTGGACATGCTGGGCGATTTCGTCTGCAACTTGCTCAACCACATGGACGCCAAGGGCGTGAAGCGCGTCGACGTGGCCTTGCGCGACGAGGACCAGGACATGCCGCTGATGCCGTGGATCGAGGCGGACAACTTCAACCCCGGCTACCTGATGCGCGGGCTGGACCAGCTGCCACGTCGGGGCGACAAGCCGGAATGGCGGCACAATCAGGATTACTGGGCCGAAAAGGACCAGATCCCCAAGACCGACCTGGAAGGCAGCGAATTCGTTTACGATGGCGTGCGCGCCGGATCGAAGGCCAAGGAACCCGTAGCCGCCTGACCTCGTTTACACGCGTCCCGCTTTGCGCCAGAACCAGTTGCCATGAGCAACGCATCAATCTGGTGGGGCGGGACGCGCCCTGACCTCGAAGCCATGACCCAGGGCGGCGCCGGTTCGATGAACGGCTGGCTGGGGGTTGAATTCATCGACTGCGGCGATGACTGGATCCGCGCACGGATGCCGGTGAATGACCGCACCCGCCAGCCGTTCGGGCGGCTCCACGGCGGGGCATCCGTGGCCTTTGCCGAAACAGTCGGTTCGGTCGCGGCGGGCTGGTGCGTCGACCGCACGAAGTTCGTCGGGGTGGGGATGGAAATCAACGCCAACCACATCCGCCCGGCCTATGACGGGTTCGTCTATGCCACCGCGCGCGCGGAATCGCTGGGCCGCACGACGCAGGTCTGGACGATCCGGATCGAGGATGAAGGCGGCAAGCTGGTCTGCCTGTCGCGCTTCACCGTCGCGGTGATCCCGCTGGAGCGCAAGTGACGCCGCCGACGCAATCGGTCGCCGTGCTGGGCGCGGGCGACCACATCGGCGCGGCGATCGTGCGCAAGTTCGCCGCCGAAGGCTTTGCCGTTCATGCCGGGCGCCGGGGTGGTGACAAGCTGGCCCCGCTGCTGGGCGGAGCCGTGACCGGGCGCTCGCTTGACGCGCGCGCGCCGGACGATGTCGCCGCCTTTCTGGTAGAGGCAGAGGCGATTGCTCCGCTGGCGCTGGTCATCTTCAACGTCGGCGCAAACGTGCAGTTCCCGCTGCTGGACACCACCGACCGGGTGTTCCGCAAGGTCTGGGAAATGGCCTGCTTCGCCGGGTTCGTGACCGTGCGCGAAGCCGCGCGGATCATGGCGCCGCGCGGCGCGGGCAAGATTTTCGTCACCGGTGCAACGGCCGGCCTGCGCGGCAATCCCGGCTATAGCGCGTTTGCCGCCGCCAAAGCCGGCCTGCGCGCAATGGCGCAATCCGCCGCGCGGGAACTGTGGCCGCAGGGCTTGCACGTGGCCCATCTGGTGATCGATGCGGGCGTCGATACCGCGTGGGTCCGCACGATGCTGACGACGCGCGAAGGGCCGGACGCACTGGCCGATCCGGACCGGCTGATGCCGCCCGCCGCCGTGGCCGAGGCGTATTGGGCGCTCTACAACCAGCCGAAACCGGCCTGGACGTTCGAGCAGGAAATCCGGCCCTATGGGGAGAAATGGTGATGCCGCGCGAGATTGAGTTCCTGTTCGATTACGGCAGCCCCAACGCCTATCTGGTTCACCGCGCGATTCCCGCGGCAGAAGCGGGCGGCGCGGTGACATTCCGCTATGTCCCGGTGCTGCTGGGGGGCATTTTCAAGGCGATCGGCAACCAGTCGCCCATGACCGCCTATGGCCATATCGGCGCGAAAGTGGCCTATGACCGGCTGGAAATGCAGCGCTTCATGGCCGCGCACGGGATCACCGAATTCGTGATGAATCCGCATTTCCCGGTCAACACCCTGCTGATCATGCGCGGCGCGGTGGCGGCGCAGGAACTGGGCTGCGCGCGGGCCTATAACGATGCGATGTTCAGGGGCATGTGGGAACAAGGGTTGAAGCTGGACCTGCCCGACGTCTGGGACCGGGCGGTGACCGCCGTCGGCCTGCCCGCCGCGCAACTGGCGGACCTGGCCGCCAATCCGGAGATCAAGGCCCGGCTGGTCGCCAACACAGAAGCCGCCGTCGCGCGCGGGGCGTTCGGATCGCCCACGTTCTTGCTGGGGGACGAGATGTGGTTCGGCAAGGAGCGCCTGCGCGACGTGGTGGAAGCGGCGAGCCGGTAAGGCCCGCCGCCGCCCCGGTCAGTGCGGCTGGTCAGTGCGGCTGTGCTGCCTTCCAGTCGCGCTTGATCTTCTTGGCCAGGCTCCACTTGTGGACTTCGGTCGGCCCGTCATAGATCCGGAACGCGCGGACCTCGCGGAAGATCTGTTCGACGATGGTGTGGTCGGTCACGCCCATGCCGCCCATCACCTGCACGCAGCGATCCGCGATCCGCATCAGCGCCTCGGACACCGCAACCTTGGTCATCGAGCTTTCGACCGTGCCGAGCGAGCCGGTATCGAGCACCTCGGCGCACCACCGGATCATCAGTTCGGCCTGCTTCAGGTCGATCAGGTTTTCCGCCAGCATGAAGCCCACGCCTTCATGATCGATCAGCTGCTTGCCAAAGGCCGAGCGGCGATTGGCATAGTCACTGGCGATTTCGTGCGCGCGTTCGCAGCAGCCATGCCAGCGCATGCAGTGCGACAGGCGCGCCGGGGACAGGCGGATCTGCGCGTACTTGAACCCCTCGCCCGCCTCGCCCAGCATCTGGTCGGCAGGCACGCGCAAGTTGTCGATCACCACGGTGGCGTGGCCGCCAGGCATCGAACTGTCGATGGTGTTGGGCACGTGCTCGATCCGGATCGCCGGGTTGGGCAGGTCGACCAGGAACATGCAGGCTCCCTGATCCGCCTTGGCCATGACAATGCCCACCTTGGCGCCGTCCGCGCCGGTGATGAACGCCTTGCGCCCGTTGATCACCCAGTGGTTGCCATCAAGCTTGCAGGTCGTCTGCATCATCGACGGATCGCTGCCCGCGCCGCCTTCCAGCGCCGGTTCAGTCATGAAAAAGGCGCTGCGGGCGCGCCCTTCGACCAGCGGCTTCAGGAACCGTTCCTTGATTTCCGCGCTGCCGACCTTGCCCAGCAGGTACATGTTGCCTTCGTCCGGGGCCATCGTGTTGACCGCCAGCGGCCCCAGCGGCGAAAGGCCCGATTTTTGCAGGACATAGGCCGTTTCCAGCTGGGTCAGATGGCCGCCATCGGGGAAGACATGCGGGGTCAGCACGCCCGCCGCGCGGGCCTGTTCGCGCATTTCCATCACCAGTTCATCCAGCGGCGCGCCGTGATGATCCCGCCGGGGATCGGTTTCGTAAGGGATCACCACATCGCGCACAAAGCGTTCGACGCGTTCCCCGATTTCCAGTGCGCGGCTTGAGATCATCGCTGCATTCCCCTGCTTGCCAAGGCCGGTCTGGCCGTTCATCGTGCAATTTAACCGCGCGATTGAATTTGCGCCAAGCACAATGGGACGGGGAAATCCAGCATGTTCGAACACGTGAAGCCCAAGGCGGACCGCACCATGCCCCCAGCCCGTCGATTCGCCGCCCAATGGAGCAACTGACATGACCGATTATCCCCTGCCCTACACTACCGACGACCTGACCGGCCGCGTCGCCCTGGTCACCGGCGCATCCTCTGGCCTGGGCGCGCGTTTTGCCCGCGTGCTGGCGGCCAGGGGTGCCAAGGTGGCGCTCTGCGCCCGCCGGATCGACCGGCTTGAAGCGCTGGCGGCGGAAATCAAGGCTGCCGGGGGTGAGGCGCTGGCCGTGCAGATGGACGCCACCGATGCGGATTCCGTGATCGCCGCCGTCGCCGCCGCCGAAGCCGCGTTCGGCACAGTCGACATCCTGATCAACAACGCCGGGATGCCCGACGCCCAGCGCGCTCACAAGATGAGCGTGGAACTGATCGACCAGGTGCTGGGCGTGAACCTGCGCGGACCGTGGATCCTGGCCTGCGAAGTCGCGCGGCGGCTGATCGCGGCGAAGCTGCCGGGCCGGATCGTCAACATCAGTTCGGTCGCGCACTTCCGCTATGACGGCGGCGGCGCGGCGCTCTATGCCGTAACCAAGACCGCGATTGCCCGCATGACCGAGGCGCTGGCCGTGGAATGGGCGCACTACAACATCAACGTCAATGCCATCGCGCCGGGGATGTTCGTTTCTGAAATGACCGACGGAATGTTCGCGCGGATGGGCGGCAACCCGGCCGAACACCTGCCGCGCAAGCGCGTTCCGGTGCCAGAGCAGATGGATTCCACCCTGCTCTACCTCGTCGCGCCGGCCAGCGAATGCGTCACCGGGGCGACAATCCGGATCGACGACGGCCAGAGCGCGCGGACGCGGATGTGACGGGAGACAAACCAATGCTGGTAACGATTGAACGCGACGGCCCGGTGGCGGTGGTAACAATGAACCGCCCGGAAGCTATGAACGCCCTGTCCAAAGGCCTGCGGGCCGAACTCGCCGCCGCGATGGTGGAAGTGAACGATGACGACACGATCCGCGCCGTGGTGCTGACCGGTGCGGGGGCCCGCGCATTCACTGCCGGGCTGGACCTCAAGGAACTGGGCGCGGACACCTCCAACCTCGGCGCGGCCAATGCCGAAGACGCGCTGGCCAATCCGGTAAAGGCCATCGAGCAGTGCAAAAAACCCGTGATCGGCGCGATCAACGGCGTGGCCATCACCGGTGGGTTCGAAGTGGCGCTGGCCTGCGACATCCTGATCGCGTCGGAAAACGCCCGGTTTGCCGATACCCACGCCCGCGTCGGGATCATGCCGGGCTGGGGGCTGTCACAAAAGTTGTCACGCATGATCGGCATCAGCCGGGCCAAGGAACTGTCGTTCTCCGGCAACTTCCTCGATGCGCAAACGGCCTGCGCGTGGGGCCTGGTCAACCGCGTGGTCGCGGCGGATGAACTGCTGGCGGCGGCGAAACAGCTGGCCGGAGACATCGCCACGGCCGATCCGGGAATGATCCGGGCCTACAAGGCGCTGATCGACGATGGCTATGCCGCCGCGTTCGGCGAGGGGATGACGCTGGAACACACCCGCTCCAGCGCCGCCAACGGCCAGGTCAGCGCGGACGAGGTGGAGGCGCGCCGCCGCGCCGTGATGGACCGCGGGCGCGCGCAGGTTTAACGGGTCAGGGGCGCGCGGGCGGCGGGACTAGTCTCGCCACCGCATTTCCGACCAAACGCGGCAGGAAATAGCTCCACCCCATCTTGCACCGCGCTGTTCAACCGAAAACACCGGCTCCGCCCCCCCCCCCAGCATGCTCGTTTTCGGTTTGCAGCCAGTTGACCACCCTTTGCCACCGTGGCAAGGGCCGTTGCGACCCCAGCGGGTGTAGCTCAATGGTAGAGCAGAAGCTTCCCAAGCTTACGACGAGGGTTCGATTCCCTTCACCCGCTCCAACTTTCCCCACATCGTGATCAGCAGTCGTCAGGCGGCGGCTCGTGCCTTTGTGGCACCAGGACCAGCGCCGACGCTGGAGATCAGCGGCTCGCTGCGGGCGGCCCGCCGGTTTTGTCTGGTCAAGGTCGCGCGCCACGGGTGATCATGCGCATAGCGGCGTGGCGCAGCGTTTCAAAGGCAGGCGAATTGTCGAGCTTTCCGGCCATGCGCAACATCACCAGCCCGTGCAGCGACGCCCAATAGGCATGGGCAATCAGCTCGGCATCGCCAGCCAGCAGGCCGGCATCGACCATTTCGCGGACGTACAGCGTCAGCGTGCGGTTCGAGCGTTGTTCGGCGCGCTGCAATTCGGCTGATTTTTCGCCCTGTTCCGGGGGATAGGCGAACATCAGCTGATAGGCGGCCAGTTCGGTCTCCGCAAATTCGAGATAGGCATCGCCGATGGCGCGGCTGCGGTCCCACAGATCATCCGTGGACGCATGCGCCGCCTCGATCAGGTCGGAAAAGCGGTCATGCGCAGCGATCCGCATGGCTTCAAGCAGCTGCGCCTTGCTGGCATAGTATCGATAGAGCGCCGCCGCCGTCCAGCCAAGGTCCGCCGCGATCGAACGGAGCGAAATCGCATCGGGACCGTGCACGGCGACGTGCCGTTCAGCCACGGCGCGAATGCGCGCGCGCACTTCCAGCACCTGTTCGTCGGTTAGCAATGCAGCCATCGGCTTGTCATACTTAACACCGTTCGCTATGCAAGGTGCTAAACGGTGTTTAGGACTTGGAGGTGCGGGATGCGTGAGAGTTATCGGACGATCAGGGTTGAAAAGCGCGGCGCGGTCGACTGGCTGACGCTCAACCGGCCGGAAGCGATGAATTCGATCAGTCTTGAAATGGTCGGGGAGCTCAACGACTATTTCGGCCGGCTCTATCACGACGGTTCCGTCCGGGTGGTGGTCATGCGCGGCGCGGGCAAGGCCTTTTGCGCCGGACTGGACATCAAGGAACACCATGACCGGGGCGAAGTGCCATTCGGTGGCGGGTTCGGCTTTCAGGGCTATCTCGCAGACGTCTACATCAAGATGCGGCGCTGCCCGCAAGTGATCGTTTCGCTGATCCACGGCCCGGCATGCGGCGGCGGTTTTGCTTTTGCGCTGGCCAGTGACATCCGTATCGCGGGCCAATCCGCCCGCATGAATGCAGCCTTCATCCGCATCGGCCTGTCATCCTGCGACATGGGGGTGAGTTATTTCCTCCCCCGCCTGGTGGGCGGTTCGATCGCGGCGGAACTGATGCTGACGGGGCGCTTCATCGCCGCAGAGCGCGCGCTGGCCGTGGGCCTGGTTGCCGAAGTGGTGCCCGATGATCAGCTGGAAGCAGCAGCCCAGCCCTGGGTCGACGATCTTCTGCACGCCTCGCCGATGGGCCTGCGGATGACCAAGGAAGGCCTGGCGGTGGCGATCGATGCCGGCAGTCTGGAGGCCGCGATGGCGATCGAGAACCGCAATCAGACCATGACGGGAAGAAGCCCGAATTTCGCGGAAGGGATGCGCGCCTTCATGGAAAAGCGCGCGCCCAACTATCTTCCCGAATAATCAGGCCAGATCGACCGCCCGACCAGCAGCAGGACCAATCCGCATGACCGCTCACGCCAAGTATCCGCACATCTTTTCGCCGCTCAAGGTTGGCCATACGACGATTCGCAACCGCATCCTGATGGGCTCGATGCATACCGGCCTTGAAGACCTGCCCGATGCGGCGGAGCGGCTTTCGGCCTATTTCGTCGAGCGCGCGAAAGGCGGGGTGGGCATGATCATCACCGGCGGAATTACCCCGCACCCGACCGGCGGCAAAGGCGCAAAGCTGTCCGAACCGTCGGAAGTGCCGTTGCACCGCCAGGTTACAGATGCGGTCCATGCGGCCAGCCCGGAGGTGAAGATCTGCATGCAGATCCTGCATTCCGGTGCGCTGGCGGCGACACCGGATTGTGTCGCCCCTTCCCCGATCAAATCGCGGATCGGCGCCTACACCCCGCGCGAACTGGATGAAGCGGGGATCGAGGAACAGATTGCCGCTTTCGCCAATTGCGCCGCGCTGGCCCAGCAGGCCGGTTACGACGGCGTCGAAATCATCGGCTCCGCAGGTTATCTGATTTCCACGTTCCTGGTGCAGAAGACCAACCTGCGCACCGACCAGTGGGGCGGATCGTGGGAAAACCGGATGCGCTTCCCGGTTGAGGTCGTGCGCCGGGTGCGCGCGGCGGTGGGGCCGAACTTCATTCTGGTGTTCCGCATTTCGGCCATGGACATGCTGCAGGACGGCCTGGCCTGGGACGAAGTGGTCAGCCTGGCCAAAGCACTGGAGGCCGAAGGGGTCGATGTCATTTCCACCCATTTCTGCTGGCACGAAAGCTTTGTACCCACCATCGCGACGATGGTTCCGCGCGCCGCCTTTGCCGGGGTGACCGGGCGGCTCAAGCGGGAACTGTCGATCCCGCTGATCACGTCCAACCGCATCAACATGCCTGACGTTGCAGAGACCGTGCTGGCGCGCGGCGATGCCGACATCGTCTCCATGGCACGCCCCATGCTGGCCGACCCGGAACTGGTCAACAAGGCCCGCGACGGCCGCGACGACGAGATCAACACATGCATCGGATGCAATCAGGCCTGCCTCGATCACACGTTTACCGGCCAGCTCACCAGCTGCCTGGTCAATGCCCGCGCCTGCCGCGAGACGGAACTGAACTTTCCCCCGGTGACCACACCCAAGCGAATCGCGGTGGTCGGTGCCGGACCTGCGGGCCTCGCATTCTCAACCTTGGCCGCGCGACGCGGCCACCGCGTGACGTTGTTCGATGCCGCGGCCGAGATCGGCGGACAATTCAACCTCGCCAAGCGCATTCCCGGCAAGGAAGAGTTCACGGAAACCCTCCGCTATTTCGCGCGCGAAATCGATGTGACGGGGGTAGAACTGAAACTCACTACCCGCGTAGATGCCGCCGCGTTGCAGGCGGCGGGCTTTGACGAAGTAATCGTCGCCACCGGGATCGAGCCCCGCACACCGGTCGTGGACGGGATCGATCACCCCAAGGTGGTCAGCTATATCGACGTGATCACGGGCAAGGCAAAGCTGGGCCGGAAAGTTGCCATCATGGGCGCGGGCGGAATCGGCTTCGACGTGGCCGAACTGATCACGCACGAAGGCAAGTCGGCGGCGCTGGATATCGATGTGTTTGCCAGGGAATGGGGCATCGACTTCAAGAATCACCCGCGCGGCGGTGTAACCGGGGTGGAGCCCGTCGTGGCCCATAATGACCGCGAAGTGACCCTCCTGCAACGCAAGACCAGCGCCGTCGGGCGCGGCCTAGGCCGCACGACCGGGTGGACCCACCGCATCACCTTGCAACGCCGCGGCGTGCAGATGGTCGCCGGGGTTGACTATCGCCGGATCGACGATGCCGGACTGCACGCCACGGTCAACGGGGAGCCGGTGCTGTTTGCAGTCGACAATGTGGTCATCTGCGCCGGGCAGGAGCCGGCCCGCGGCCTTTACGACGACCTTGCCGCCGCCGGGCTGTCTGCGCACCTGATCGGCGGGGCGCTGGAAGCGGGCGAACTGGATGCCAAACGCGCCATCAAACAGGCCTCGGAACTGGCGGCGGCGATCTGAACCGAAGGCGCGAACGGGAGAGCGGCGTGCAGCAACGCCCGTGCTGTCACCGCCGCCGCCCGGACGGAGCCTAAACGGCGCCTGGATGTAATGATCTGACACATCGGTGTGTGCGACAGCCGGTCTCATCCGGAGGTTGGACCAGCTGTCACGCCCAACGTTTGATGATGGTGTGGGCAAGGTTGGGCGCGGTTTCCGCGCGCATTGCGTACCGCATGCCCCGACCCCTGCGCATCATGCGCTTTTGGCGTGGCGTTTGCCTATATGTGAGTGATATTTTTGTTGGTTGCGGGGGTAGGATTTGAACCTACGACCTTCAGGTTATGAGCCTGACGAGCTACCGGGCTGCTCCACCCCGCGTCACCATTTCGGGCTTTTTGCGTCAGCCCGGAGAGTTTGTGTGCCGGTTTGCGGTGCAAATC
>ERZ1645187.2473-NODE-2473-length-16150-cov-17.753153_pt1 | contig 16150 bp, 1 predicted proteins | sample MGYA00575352_ERZ1645187 | MGnify/ENA primary metagenome ERZ1645187 (study PRJEB40837, sample SAMN11349314) | freshwater sediment metagenome | isolation source: river sediment | host: Sediment | place: India: Wazaribad , New Delhi | collected 2017-02-21 ... | reverse complement strand
CCGACACCCTGGTCCTCGCCGCCCTCGGAGGCATCTCCCAGATCGATCTCGGGGTGCCGGCGACGCTCGACCAGACGACCGGCGACGGCGTCACCCTGCTCAACTTCGAGAATGTCGACGCCGGGGTGCTGGGGTCGGGCGAAGGCATCGGCATCGCCGGTTCGACCGGTGCCAACACGCTGATCGGCGGCGCCGGCAACGACACGATCGACGGCGCGACCGGGGCCGACGTGATCGTCGCGGGCGCCGGCAACGACCGGGTGAGCTATCGCGGCTCGGAAACCTCGATCGCCGGCGGCATCGGCACCAACACGCTGGTGCTGCAGGCGGCGGTGGCGGTGGATCTCGCCAATGCCGATCAGACCACCGGCGACACCACGACGGTCGGCGGCTTCCAGGCGGTCGACGGCTCGGCGCTGGCGAGCGGACTGTCGCTCAAGGGCACGACCGGGGCGGACACGCTGACCGGCGGCTCGGGGGCCGACACGCTCGACGGCCGCGGCGGGGCCGACGTGCTCGCCGGCGGGGCCGGGGCCGACCGCATCCTGTGGACGGGTTCGGAGGCGACGATCGCCGGCGGCGCCGACGTCGACACGCTGGTGCTGCAGGGCGCCGGCATCACCACGGTCAATCTCGGCGTGGCGGCGGGTGCCGACCAGACGATCGGCGACGGCGTCGCGGTCTCCGACTTCGAAAACGTCGATGCCGGCGTGCTGGGAGCGAGCGAGACGATCACGCTGATCGGCTCGTCGAGCGCCAACGTGCTGACCGGCGGCGCCGGGGCCGACACGATCCGCGGTGCCGCCGGCGCCGACGTGATCGCGGCGGGGGCGGGCGATGACCGGGTCGACTACTGGAGCTCGGAGACGTCGATCGCCGGCGGCTCCGGCACCAACACGCTGGTGCTGCAGGCGGCGGGAACGCTGAGCGCGATCAATCTCGGCGTCGCCGCGGGGGCCGACCAGACGGTCGGCGACACCACCACGGTCACCGACTTCCAGAACGTCGACGCCTCGGCCTTCTCGTCGGCGCAGCCGATCGTCATCACCGGTTCGGCCGGGGCGAATGCCATCACCGGCGGCGGCGGCGCCGATACGATCGACGGCGCCGGCGGCCTCGACGCGATCGGCGCGGGGGCCGGCGACGACCGGGTGACCTATCGCGGCGGCGAGGCGAGCGTGGCGGGCGGCGGCGGTACCGACACGCTGGTGCTGGCGGCGCAGGGCGGCATCACGACGATCAACCTGTCGGTGGCGGCGGGCACCGACCAGACCACCGGCGACGGCGTCACGGTCTCCGACTTCGAGAACGTCGACGCGAGCGTGCTCGGGGCGGCGCAGGCGATCACGCTGATCGGCTCGTCGGGCGCCAACGTGTTCATCGGCGGCGCCGGTGGCGACACGATCCACGGCGGTGCCGGTATCGACGTGATCGACGCGGGCGCGGGCGCCGACGCGGTCGACTACTGGGGCTCGGAGGCCTCGATCGAAGGCAACACCGGCACCGACACGCTGGTCCTGAAGGCGACGACGACGGTCGATCTCACCCAGGCCGACCAGACGTCGGGCGACATGGTGACGGTCGGTGGCTTCGAGAACGTCGACGCTTCGGCGCTCGGGGCGATCCAGGGCGTGGCGCTGACCGGCAATTCGGGCGCAAACCGGCTGGTGGGCGGCAGCGGCGGCGACACGATCACCGGCGGCGCCGGGGCCGACACGATCCAGGCCGGCGACGGCGCCGACACCGTGCGCTACGGCGGAACCGAGACGTCGATCGACGGCGGCACCGGCGTCGACACGCTGGTGCTGACGGCGGGCGCGACGCTGTCGGTGGTCGATCTGTCGGTGGCGGCGGGCGCGGATCAGACGACGGGCGACGGCGTCACGGTCAGCAATTTCGAGAGCCTCGACGCCGGCGTGCTCGGGTCGGGCCAGGCGATCACCGTCACCGGTTCGAGCGGCGCCAACGCGCTGACCACCGGTGCGGGCGACGACACGATCCACGGCGGCGGCGGTGCGGACGTGATCGCCGCAGGCGCCGGGGCCGACCGGGTCGACCACACCGGCACCGAATCGGCGATCGACGGCGGCACCGGCCTCGACACGCTGGTGCTGACCACCACCACCGCGATCAATCTCGGCAACGCCGACCAGACCACCGGCGACCTCGCCTCGGTGACCGGGTTCGAGAACGTCGACGGCGGCGGCCTCGGTTCGGCGCAGGGTGTGGCGATCACCGGCTCGGCGGGCGCGAACACGATCACCGGCGGCGCCGGTGCGGACACGATCCGTGGCGCCAGCGGCGCCGATGTGATCGCGGCGGGCGCCGGCGACGACACCGTCGACTACTGGGCCTCGGAGACGACGATCGCCGGCGGCAGCGGCACCAACACGCTGGTGCTGCAGACGGTGGCGACGGTGCGGCTCGGCTCGGCCGACCAGACGTCGGGCGACGGCGTGACGGTGACCGGCTTCGCCAATGTCGACGCTTCGGCGCTGGGCATCGGCGTCGACGTGCTCGGCGGGGCGACGGTCAACGTGATCACCGGCTCGGGCGGCGCCGACACGATCGACGGCGGCAGCGGGGCGGACGCGATCACGGCGGGCGGCGGCAACGACCTCGTCACCTATCACGGCACCGAAGCGACGCTCGACGGCGGCGGCGGCAGCAACACGCTGGTGCTGGCGACGACGACGACGGTCAATCTCGGCAACTCCGATCAGACCTCGGGCGACGGCGTCGGCGTCACCAACTTCCACAACGTCGACGCCTCGGGGCTGTCGGCGATCCAGGCGGTGTCGCTGACCGGTTCGACCGGCGACAACACCCTCGTCGGCGGCGCCGGGGCCGACACGATCCACGGCGCGGGCGGTCTCGACGTGCTGACCGGCGGCGCCGGCAACGACGTGATCGACTATTGGGGCACGGAAGCCTCGGTCGACGGCGGCGCCAACACCGACACGCTGGTGATGAAGACGGCGACCACCGTCGACCTCGGCAACGCCAGCGACCAGACGACGATCGACGCCACCGCCGTCCAGGGCTTCGACAACGTCGACGCCTCGGGGCTGTCGGTCGACGTGCAGATCACCGGCAACGCCTCGGTCAACGTGATCACCGGCGGCGTCGGGGCGGACACGCTCGACGGCGGCGGCGGCGGCGACACGATCGACGGCGGAGCGGGCGACGACACGATCCGCTTCCAGGGAACCGAAGTGCGGCTGGCCGGCGGCGCCGGCGTCGACACGCTGTCGCTGGCGGTGGCCGGCGGCATCACGGCGATCGACCTGTCGGTGGCGGCGGGTTCCGACCAGACGGTCGGCGACTCGGTGACCGCGGTCGATTTCGAGAGCGTCGACGCCACGGTTCTGACCAGCGGGCAGGCGATCACGCTGACCGGCTCGGCCGGGTCGAACCGGCTGGCGTCGGGCGCGGGGGCCGACACGATCCACGGCGGCGGCGGCACCGACACGATCCTGGCGGGCGGCGGCGACGACCGCGTCGACTACTGGGGCACCGAAGGGACGATCGACGGCGGCACCGGCACCAACACGCTGGTGATGAAGGCGGCGACGATCGTCGATCTCGGCGCTTCCGACCAGACGGTCGGCGACTTCTCGACGGTCACGTCGTTCCAGAACATCGACGGCAGCGGCCTGACCGCGCTGCAGAGCGTGATCGTCACCGGCTCGGCCGGGGCCAACGTCCTGTCGACCGGCGCGGGTGCCGACACGGTCGACGGTGCCGGCGGGCTCGACGTGATCGCGGCGGGCGGCGGCGACGACCGGATCGTCTATCGCGGCAGCGAGACCTCGATCGACGGCGGAGCGGCGGCCGACACGCTGGTGCTGGCGGCGCGCGGCGGCATCACGGCGGTCAACTTCTCGGTGGCGGCCGGGGTCGATCAGACCACCGGCGACGGCGTTTCGGTCGTGGCGATGGAGAGCCTCGACGCGTCGGTCCTGACGGCGCTCGAAGCGATCACCGTCACCGGTTCGAACACGGTCAACGCGATCACCACCGGTGCCGGCGCCGACACGATCGACGGCAACGGCGGCGCCGACACCGTCGACGCGGGGGCCGGCGACGATCTCGTCACCTATCGCGGCAGCGAGGCGTCGATCGCCGGCGGGCTGGGCACCAACACGCTGGTGCTGCGGACGGCGACCGACGTCAACCTCGGCAACGTCGACCAGACCACCGGCGATCTGACCGGCGTCTCCGGCTTCGCCAACATCGACGGCGCACTGATCTCGAGCGGCATGGAGATGACCGGCTCGACGCTCGCCAACGTGCTGACCGGCGGCTCGGGCGCCGACACGATCGACGGGGCGACCGGCGCCGACGTCATCGTCGCGGGCGGTGGCGACGACCGCGTCACCTATCGCGGCACCGAGACCTCGATCGCCGGCGGCAGCGGCACCAACACGCTGGTGCTGGAGACGTCGGTGACGGTCGATCTGGCGGCGGCGAGCGACCAGACCACCGGCGATTCGAGCACGGTGACCGGCTTCGCGGCGGTCGATGCGGCCCATCTGGTGGCCGGCTTCACGCTGTGGGGTACCACCGGCGGCGACACGGTGATCGGCGGCGCCGGCGGCGACACGATCCACGGCCTCGGCGGCGCCGATTCGGTTCTGGCGGGCGCCGGCAACGATTCGATCGAATACAACGGTACGGAAGCGACCCTCGACGGCGAGGGCGGCACCAACACGCTGGTTCTGAAGACGGCGGTGACCATCAATCTCGGCAACGTCGATCAGACGGCCGGCGATTCGGTTTCGGTGGCGAACATCCAGAACGTCGATGCTTCGGCCCTGTCGACCGGCGTCACCCTCAACGGCAGCCTCGCCGACAACATCCTGACCGGCGGCGACGGCAACGACGTCATCAACGGCATCAGCGGCGCCGACCTCCTGGCGGGTGGCGCGGGCAACGACTCGATCAGCTACTGGGGTTCGGAAGTCTCGATCGACGGCGGGTCCGGCAACAACACGCTCGCCATGGCCGGGATCTCGCTGGTCAATCTCGGCAATACGGCCGACCAGACGATCGGCGACTCGGTCGTCGTCACCAATTTCCAGAACGTCTCGGCGGCCGGCGTCGGCGGCAACGTCACGATCATCGGGTCGAGTGGTGCCAACACGATCACCGGTGGTTCGGTCAACGATTCGCTCGACGGCGGCGGCGGCGTCGACGTGATCGCCGGTGGCACCGGCAACGACACGATCTACGAATACGGCACGGAAACCTCGATCGACGCCGGCGACAACTACGACTACCTGCTGGTCAAGGCCGGCGTGACCGTGACGGCCGTCGATCTGACCCTCACCGGCGCCGATCAGACGGTCGGCGACTCGGTCACGACGATGAATTTCGAAGCGGTCGACGCCAGTCTGCTGTCGACGTCGATCCTGGTCACCGGCAACGGTCTGCAGAACATCATTGCGACCGGGTCCGGCGCCGACACGATCCGCGGCGGCGGCGGCTACGACACGATCACCACCGGCATCGGCGACGACACGGTCGACTACTACGGCTCGGAATATTCGATCGACGGCGGCGCCGGCAACAACACGCTGATCCTGAAGACCGGCGGCACGTTCACGCTGACCGACACGGTCGATCAGTCGGCCGGCGACACCACGACGCTCACCAACTTCCAGAACCTCGACGGCTCGGCGCTCCTGTCGACGGCGGCGATCGCGGTGACGGGTACGAGCGGCGCCAACGTCCTGCGCTCGGGCGCCGGAACCGACACGGTCTACGCCAGCGCCGGTGCCGACACGATTTCGACCGGCGCGGGTTGGGACTGGGTCTATTTCCAGGGCACGGAAGGGTCGGTCGATCTCGGCGCCAACACGGATTCGCTGATCCTCACCAGCACTGCGACGATCACCGGCCTCGATCTGTCGAGCACCACCGACCAGTCGATCGGCGACAGCGCCGTGCTGCTGGGGGCGGAATGGCTCGACGCCACCGCCTATGCCACCGGCATCACCTTCGTCGGGACGACCATCGGGACGCAGGCGCTCTTCGGCGCCGGTGCCGACACGATCGACGGCAACGGCGGCAACGACTGCTTCTACGGCGGCGGTGGCGACGACCGCATCACCTATCGCGGCACCGAGACCCTGCTCGACGGCCAGACCGGCACCAACACGCTGGTGCTGGGGGCGGCGGCGACGGTCTATCTCTACAGTTCGGCCGACCAGACGTCGGGCGATTCGACGACGGTGAAGGGCTTCACCCACGTCGACGCGTCGGGTCTGTCGACCGGCGTGTCGATCCACGGCTCCAGCGGCGCCAACTCGGTCCTCGGCGGTGCGGGCGGCGATTCGATCTATGGCAACGGCGGTGCCGACACGATCGACGGCGGTGCCGGGGTCGACACCTATTCGATGTACACCGGAACCTCCGGTCCGACGGCGATCGACTTCACGGTGGCGGCCGGCACCGACCAGACGGCCGGCGACACGGCGGTGGTCAAGAATTTCGAGAACATCTACGCTTGGTACGTCACCAACGGCATCCGCGTGACCGGCGCGGCATCGGCCAACTCGGTGACGACGGGCACGGGCAGCGACACGGTCAACGGCGGTGGCGGCGGCGATCAGATCTCGACGGGCGCCGGCAACGACATCGTCGACTACTGGTCGACCGACCTGGGGATCGCGGCGAGCTCGGGCACCGACACGCTGGTGATCAAGTCGGGCGGATCGCTGTCGTCGATCGACTTCTCGGTGGCGGCGGGTGCCGACCAGACCGGCGGCGACACGCTGTGGGTCAGCGACTTCGAGAACGTCGACGGCACGCTGCTGTCGAGTGCGGTGACGGTGGTCGGCTCGAGTTCCGCCAACACGATCACGACCGGATCGGGCAACGACACGATCCGCGGTGGCGGCGGTTTCGACGTGGTCTCCGCCGGCTCCGGCGACGACACCGTCGACTACTGGGCAACGGAGGCGTCGATCGCCGGCGGCACCGGCACCAACACGCTGGTGATGAAGGTCGGCGGCGTGGTCGATCTGACCGCATCGGATCAGACCACCGGCGACACGCCGACGGTGACCGGCTTCTCCAGCATCGACGCCACGGTTCTGGGCAGTCTGGTGACGATGTCGGTTCTGGGAACGACCGGCGTCAACACGCTGCTCGGCGGCTCGGGAGCCGACACGATCGACGGCAACGGCGGTGGCGATTCGATCGTCGCCGGTGGCGGCGCCGACATCCTCAGCCTCTACGGCGCGGAGACGACGATCGACGGCGGGGCCGGATCCGATCTGCTGACCCTCAAAGCGGGTGCATCGATCACGGCGATCGATCTGACGGTCGTCGGCGCCGATCAGACGACCGGCGACGGTGTCGCCGTGCTCAACATGGAGAGCGTCAACGCCGCGGTGTCGAGCGCCAATCTGACGATCTCGGCCGGCTCGGGTGCCAACACGATCACCGGCGGCTCGGGTGCGGACACGATCCACGCCGGCGGCGGCGCCGACGTCATCGCCGGCGGCGGCGGCAGCGATCAGGTCGACTATTCCGGCGCCGAGACGTCGATCGACGGCGGTGCCGGCACCAACACGCTGATCCTGGCGACCAATGCCACCTTCGACCTGTCGCTGTCGGACCAGACCAACGGCGACGGCGTCGCGGTCTCGAACTTCCAGAACATCAACGGGGCGTCCCTGTCGGCGGCTCAGGCGCTGTCGGTGACCGGCACGTCGGTGGCCAACGTGCTCATCGGCGGCGGCGGCAACGACACGTTGTTGGGCGGCGGCGGCGCCGACTCGGTCGACGGCGGGGCGGGCGACGACCGCATCGAATATTGGCGGACCGAGACGGCGGTGGTCGGCGGATCGGGCGTCAACACGCTGGTGCTGCGCTCGAATGCGATCATCGATCTGACGGCCGGCGACCAGTCGAGCAGCGACACCACCACCACGTCCGGCTTCAGCCACATCGACGGCAGTCAGCTGTCGGGTGCGCAGACGGCTTCGATCGTCGGCACGACCGGTGCCAACACACTGACCGGCGGCTCGGGCGCGGACACGATCGACGGCAACGGCGGCGCCGACACTCTGGTCGGCGGCGCGGGCAACGATCAGATCACCGAGCGCGGTGCGGAAAGCGGCATCGACGGCGGGACCGGCTCCGACATGCTGGTGCTGGCGGCGACGAGCGGGGCGACGACGATCGATCTGTCGATCACCGGAGCCGATCAGACGACCGGCGACACGGTCTCGGCGATCAATTTCGAGAGCGTCGATGCGAGCGCGCTGTCGGCGCTGCTGACCCTCGCCGGGTCGTCGGGGGCCAACACGATCACCGGCGGCTCCAGTGCCGACACGATCCACGGCGCGGCCGGCAACGACATCCTGATCGGCGGCGGCGGCGACGATCTCATCGACTACTGGGGCGGCGAAGCGACGATCGACGGCGGCTCGGGCTCCGACACGCTGGTGCTGCAGACCGGCGCCACGTCGGTGACCTTCGACTTCACGGTCGCGGCCGGCACCGATCAGTCGAGCGGCGACACGGTCATCGTCAAGAACATGGAGAGCGTGATCGGCGCGGGCATGACCGGCGACGTGCTGTTCAACGGCACGGCGGTGGCCAACACCGTGACCACCGGCTCGGGCAACGACACGATCCACGGCGGCGGCGGGGCGGACGCGATCACGACCGGCGCCGGCAACGACATCGCCGACTACTGGGGGTCGGAAACCTCCATCGCCACCGGATCGGGCGTCAACACGCTGGTGCTCAAGACGGCGACGACGGTCAATCTGACGGCGACGAGCGACCAGACCACCGCCGATTCGACGACCGTGACCGGCATCACCCATGTCGACGGCTCCGGTCTGACGTCGGCGGCGTCGATCACCGGCGACGCGTCGGCCAACCTGATCGCCGCCGGCACCGGCGCCGACTCGCTGACCGGCGCGGCGGGCGCCGACACGATCCGCGGCGGCGGCGGGGCAGATTCGATCGACGCGGGCAGCGAAGACGACATCGTCGACTTCTACGGCACCGAAGCCGCGATCGCCGGCGGAACCGGCAACGACACGCTGGTGATGAAGGCGACCGGGACGATCAATCTCGGCAATGCCGACCAGTCGAGCGGCGATTCGACCAATCTCACCGGCTTCGAACACGTCGACGCCTCCCTCATCGGCGTCGGCGCGTCGATCACCGGCTCGTCGGGCGCCAACACGATCACCGGCGGCTCGGGCGCCGACACCATCGCCGGTGGCGGTGGCGCCGACAGTCTGCAGGGCGGCTCGGGGGCCGACCGCATCACCGTGGCGGGCGGCGAGAGCACCGTCGACGGCGGCGCCGGCGGCGACGTCCTGGTGGCGGGCGCCTCCTCGGGCATCACCGCGGTCAACCTGACGCTCGTCGGCTCCGACCAGACGACCGGCGACACCGTCAATGCGATCAATTTCGAAGGCTTCGACGGCTCGGCGCTGTCGGCCGCTCTCACGGTCACCGGCACGGCGGGGGCCGATACGGTCACCGGCGGCTCGGGCGGCGACACGATCACCGGCGCCGGTGGCGGCGACGTCATCGATGCCGGCTCGGGCAACAACCGCGTCGACTTCTGGGGCACGGAAGCCTCGATCATCGCGGGCGCCGGCACCGACACGCTGGTGATGAAGACCGCCTATACGGTCAATCTCGCCAATGCCGACCAGACCAGCGGCGACACGCCGACCGTCTCGGGCTTCGACATCGTCGACGGCTCGGGCCTGTCGAACAACCTGACGCTGACCGGCGCGTCGGGCGCCAACACGATCACCGGCGGCTCGGGCGCCGACACCATCGCCGGCGGCGGCGGGGCCGACAGCCTGCAGGGCGGTCTGGGCAACGATCAGATCACCGAGGCCGGGGCCGAGGGCACGGTCGACGGCGGCGGCGGCACCGACATGCTGGTGGCCGGCGCGGCGTCGGCGATCACCGCGGTCAACCTGTCGCTCACCGGCTCCGACCAGACCACCGGCGACACGGTCTCGGCGCTCAACTTCGAGAGCTTCGACGGCTCGGCGCTGTCGGCGACCCTGACGCTGACCGGCTCGTCCGGCGTCAACACCATCACCGGCGGTTCGGGCGCCGACACGATCACCGGCGGTGGCGGGGCGGACAGCCTGCAGGGCGGTCTCGGCAACGACCAGATCACCTATACGGGCGTCGAAGCGACGCTGGACGGCGGCGGCGGCACCGACCTTCTGACCTTCTCGTCGATCGGCTCGGTCTCGGCGATCGACCTGACGATCTCCGGCGCCAACCAGCTGACCGGCGGCACCACCTCGGCGCTCAACTTCGAGAGCGTCAACGCCGGCGTCGCCGCGAGCGCGCTGACCGTCACCGGCACGGCGGGTGCCAACGGGATCACCACCGGGTCGGGCAACGACACGATCACCGGTGCCGGCGGGGCCGACGTGATCAACGCCGGGTCGGGCAACAACCGCGTCGACTTCTGGGGCACGGAAACCTCGATCACCGCGGGTGCCGGCACCGCCGACGTGCTGGTGATGAAGGCGGCCTACACGGTCAATCTGGCCAATGCCGACCAGACCAGCGGCGACACGCCGACCGTCTCGGGCTTCGAGATCGTCGACGGCTCGGGCCTGTCGAACAACCTGACCCTGACCGGCGCGTCGGGCGCCAACACCATCACCGGCGGCTCGGGCGCCGACACCATCGCCGGCGGCGGCGGTGCCGACAGTCTGCAGGGCGGAGCCGGCAACGACCAGATCACCGAGACCGGCAGCGAGGGCACCGTCGACGGTGGCGCCGCCACCGACCTGCTGATCGCCGGCGCCTCGTCGGCGATCACCGCGGTCAACCTGTCGCTCACCGGCTCCGACCAGACCACCGGCGACACGGTGTCGGCCCTCAACTTCGAGAGCTTCGACGGCTCCAGCCTGTCGGCGACGTTGACGCTGACCGGCTCGTCGGGTGCCAACACGATCACCGGCGGCTCGGGCGGCGACACGATCACCGGCGGCGGCGGCGCCGACAGCCTGCAGGGTGGAGCCGGCAACGACCAGATCACCGAGACCGGCAGCGAGGGCACCGTCGACGGCGGCAGTGCCACCGACCTGCTGATCGCCGGTGCCTCGTCGGCGATCACCGCGGTCAACCTGTCGCTCGCGGGCTCCGACCAGACCACCGGCGACACCGTCTCGGCCCTCAACTTCGAAAGCTTCGACGGCTCGGGCCTGTCGGCGACGCTGACGCTGACCGGCTCGTCGGGCGCCAACACGATCACCGGCGGCTCGGGGGCCGACACGATCGTCGGCGGCGGCGGCGCGGACAGTCTGCAGGGCGGCCTGGGCAACGATCAGATGACGGTCGCCGGGGCCGAGGGCACGGTCGACGGCGGCAGCGGCACCGACACGCTGGTCGTCACCTCGGCGGCGATCTCCGCGGTCAACTTCTCGGTGGCGGCCGGGTCCGACCAGACCACCGGCGACAGCGGCACGGTCAAGAACTTCGAATATCTCGACGCCTCGGCCGTGGCGCAGACGATGACCATCACCACGGCGGCGACCGCGACCTCGATCATCGGCTCGACCGGCGCCAACACGATCACCGGCGGCAACGGTGCCGACACGCTCGACGGCTACGGCGGCGCGGACTCGATCAACGGCGGTGCCGGCGCCGACCTGATCAGCTATCGCGGCACCGAGACCGGCGGTCTCAACGGCGGCACCGGCACCAATACGCTGGTGCTGCGGACGGCCGTGACGATCGACATGACCAATTCCGACATCACCAGCAGTGATTCGGTCAGTGCGACCAACTTCCAGGTGGTCGACGGGTCGAGCCTGGGCTCGAACCTGACGATGCTCGGCTCGACCGGCGTCGACACGCTGATCGGCGGCTCGGGGGCCGACACGCTGACCGGCAACGGCGGCGCCGATTCGGTCGACGGCGGCTCGGGCAACGATCGCATCACGGTGTCGGGTGCCGAATCGACGGTCGACGGCAATGCCGGCACCGACATTCTGGTGGCGGCGGCAGGCAGCGGCATCACGGCGGTCAATCTGTCGCTCGTCGGCTCGGATCAGACCACCGGCGACAGCGGCACGGTGAGGAACTTCGAGAGCTTCATCGGCACCGCCCTGCCCGGCGCGGTCACCGTCACCGGTTCGGCGTCGGCCAACACCATCCTCACCAATGCCGGCGTCGATTCGATCGACGGCGGCGGCGGATCGGACTCGATCGACGGCGGCTCGGGCGACGACACGATCGCGGTCTACGGCGGCGAAACCTCGGTGGCGGGCAACACCGGCAACGACACGCTGCTCTTGAAGAACGCCTATACGGTCAATCTGAACGCCGGCGACCAGACCTCCGGCGACACGGCCAGCGTCACGCAGTTCGAACACGTCAATGCCTCCGGCCTGTCGAGCGGCATCTCGATCACCGCGACCTCAGGATCGAACAACCTGACCGGCGGCTCGGGCGGCGACACGATCGACGGCGGCGGCGGCAACGACACGATCAACGCGGGCGGCGGCAACGACACCGTCAACGAATACGGCGCGGAAAACACCATCGACGGCAGTGGCGGCAGCGACATGCTGATCCTCGGCGCCTCGACGGGCACCAATGCGGTCAACCTGTCGCTCGTCGGCTCCGACCAGACCGCCGGCGACGGCGTCTCGGTGCTCAACTTCGAGAGTGTCAACGCCTCGGCGACGAGCACGGCGCAGACGATCACCGGATCGTCGGCGGCCAACACGATCACCGGCGGCTCGGGCGCCGACACGATCACCGGCGGCGGCGGTGCCGACGTGCTGGCCGGCGGCTCAGGCAACGACACGTTCATCATCGACGGCTCGTCGCTCAGTCTCGGGGCGACGATCTCCGGCGGCATCGGCACCGACACGGTGCAGATCGCCTCGGGGTCGGGGACGATCACCGCGTCGCAGCTGCTCACCGCGCTGACCACGGTGGAGACCATCGACTTCACCCAGGCGAGCGTCACCGCCAACCTGACGCTGTCGGGGGCGCAGATCAGCCAGATGGACGGCGGCGCGGCCAACACGCTGACGCTCAACTTCAATTCCGGCGACACGCTGACGATCTCCGATCCGGTGGCGAACTACACCTCGTCGACGGTCGGCAACACCACGACCTACACGATCTACGACGATGCGGTGCACACCAACGTCGTCGGCCACGTCGCGGTGGTGACCTGACGCCGCGATCGGCGCGCGATTAACCATGCGTTAACCCTGTCGGGCGACCGTTCGGACGGTCGACGGCCTGCTTCGCGCCGGAGCGTGCGGCGGCCACATCGATCGGGAGACGTCGGCGATGAACCAGCACACGGTCGAAGGGCGCGTCGCGGCGCTGGCGGCGAGCGCGCGCACCGCGCGGGCCCAGGGGCGGCTCGACGAGGCGGCGCTGCGGCTCGAAGCCTCGCTGCGGCTGGCCGAAGTCGAAGGGCTGACGCCGTCAGCGGAGACCCGGTTGGAACTGGCGACGATCCTGCGCGACGCGAGGCGGCTGGAAGAGGCCGAGCTGGTGGTTCGCGAAGGCATGGCGCAGGCACCGGACGTGAAGCTCGCCGTGTTGCTCGCCCAGATCGAGCGCGGCCGCGGACGGATCGCCGAGGCGCGGGCGGCGCTCGACGCAGCCGCGGCGATCGATCCGGACGCGACCGAAATCGCCGTGCATCGCGGCCTGCTGCTGCTCGACGAGCGACGCGCCGACGAGGCGGTCACGGTGTTCGAGGCGGTGGCGAGCCGGGCGCCGGAGGTCGGCGAGCATCAGCGGCTGGTGGCGGTGGCGCGGCGGCGGGCCGGCGACTTCGCCGGGGCCGGAGTGGCCTGGGAGGCGGCGCTCAGGCTGATGCCGAAGGACGCCCAGGCCTGGGTCGATCTCGCCGCCCATCGCGAGGAGGCGCATCGACCGGCCGAGGCGCTGGCCCTGATCGAACAGGGCATCCGCGAGGTCGGGCCGCATCGCCGGCTGGTCGAGGCGCGGATCGTGGCGCTCCGGCGCCGGGCCCGCCACGCCGAGGCGGTGGCGTGGATCGAGGCGCTGATCAAGGACAATCCCAAGGTGGCGTGGCTGCATCTGCAGCTCGGCACGACGCTGCAGACGTTCGACCGCGAGCGGGCCAATCGGCACTACGGCGAAGCGGTGCGACTGGCGCCGAGCGACCCGCGGGCGCTGGTGGCGTTGGCGGAGAGCCTCAACCGGACGCGGGGGCCGCGCGAGGGCGAAAACATCGCCGAGGCGCATGCCTTGGCCCGGCGGCGGTTGGCGCTCGGCGGCGATCTCCGGCCGGACGCCCGCGCGCTCTACGGCATCTTTCTGCGCACCGCCGACTACGACGCACTGACGACGCTCGGATCGTTCGAGACGCTCGGCGAGCACTGGGCGGCGACCAATGCCGACACGGCGTTGCAGCTGTTGTTGTCGCAGGTGGAGACGGCCGAGCACCGGCGAATGATGGTCGGGTGGCACCGCCGGGCGACCAAGCGGATGGACGAGGAGGCGGCACGGGCACCGCTCGAGCCGCCGGTGGCTGCGCCGGCGATCGGCGGACGGGCGAAGATCCGCATCGGGCTGATGTCGTCGGATCTGCGCGACCATCCGGTCGGCTATTTCGTGCGTTCGCTGGTCGAGCACTACGACCGCGACCGTTTCGAGCTCCACGCCTATTCCTGGTACACGCGGCCGCCGGATCAGGTGCAGGCCTGGATGGCGAGCCGGATCGACGCCTTCCGCCACAAGGCGCCGATCGGCGAGCGCGACGCCGCCCGGCTCATCGCCGACGATCGGCTCGACGTGCTGTTCGATCTCGGCGGCACCACCGACATGAACAAGCTCGGGGTGATGTCGTGGCGGCCGGCGCCGCGGCAGGCGAGTTGGCTCGGCTATCCGCATTCGGCCGGGATCGGCACCATCGACCGCATTCTGGTCGATCCCTACATCGAGCCGAAGGACCCGGCGCTCCTGATCGAGAAGCCGCTCAGGGTGGCCAACAGCTGGGTGGCGTTCGAGCGGCCGGGGTTCGGGGCCGATGTGCCGATCGAGCCGACCACGCCGGAGGAGCGCAACGGTTACGTCACCTTCGGCACGATGAACAACCCGTTCAAGTACAATCGGGCGATGTTCGAGACCTGGGCGGAGATCCTGCGGCGGCTGCCGTGGTCGCGCTTCGTGTTCGTGCGGCCGGAGGGGGCGGTGGCGCCGTTCCGCGAGCATGTCGAGGGGCGGTTCGAGGCGCTGGGGGTGACACGCGACCGCATTTCCTACGTGCCGGTGCGCGGCGTCCACCTGCCGCACTACGATCGCATGGACATCGCGCTCGACACGTTCCCACAGACCGGCGGCACCACGACCTGCGAGACGCTGTGGATGGGCGTGCCGGTGGTCAGTCTGGTCGGCGAGGCGTTCTTCGAGCGGCTGTCCTACTCGAATCTCTCCAATGCCGGGCTCGGCGACCTCGCGGTCGAGACGCGCGAGGCCTATGTCGAGACCGCCGTGCGGCTGGCGCGCGACACGCGGCGGCGCGGCGAGCTGCGGCGGACGATGCGCGAGCGGCTGCGGTCGCATCCGCTCGGCGACGCCGCCGGCTTCACCCGCGACTTCCAGGACGCGATCGTCGGCTGGATGGACGAGAGCCGGACCTGACGGCGGGCCTCGCGCGATCAGGCGCGACGGCCGACGACGCCGCTCGCGGCCAACCGCGCGATCTCGGTCTCGTCGAGACCGAGGCGGGCGAGCACGGCGTCGGTATCCGCCCCCAAAGCCGGCGAGGCGTGGGCGTAGGTGAGTGGCGTGTCGGAGAGCACGATCGGGTTGCGGATCGACGGCACCGTTCCGGCCGCCGCCTCCGGACAGGGCAGATCGAGGCGCATGCCGCGGGCGACCACCTGCGGATCGGCGAAGACCTCGGCGACCGAATTGATCGGCCCGGCGGGGACGTGGGCGGCCGCGAGCCGTGCCAGGAGGTCGTCGCGGTGGAAGCGACGGGTGGCTTCGGCGAGAATCGGGATCAGCTCGGCGCGATCGGCGACGCGGGCGGCGTTGTGGACGAAGCGCGGGTCGAAGGCGAGGTCGTCGAGGCCGAGGATGGCGCAGGTGTCGCGCCACTGGCGGTCGTTGCCGGTGGCGATGACGA
>ERZ1645187.2472-NODE-2472-length-16151-cov-343.947005_pt1 | contig 16151 bp, 19 predicted proteins | sample MGYA00575352_ERZ1645187 | MGnify/ENA primary metagenome ERZ1645187 (study PRJEB40837, sample SAMN11349314) | freshwater sediment metagenome | isolation source: river sediment | host: Sediment | place: India: Wazaribad , New Delhi | collected 2017-02-21 ... | reverse complement strand
TTTCAGATAATTGGCAAATAAAAAGCCGAAAACTCGAATACGTCTACTATACAACGAACAGGGTCGCTTTACCGGATCATCGCCGGCGCGGTAATTCCGCACCCTGTGGCCCAAGCGGAGCCGTCAACCAGCGACCAGGGGCCATCCTATACCGGCCCCTCACCCTGGTTGCCGATTTGCCCCTTCCGCTTGGGCCGCGGTCACTGGGCGCCTGGTCAGCGACCCTGACCAGGCAGATAAAATGATTGCCGCCGGCGCAAGCGTAAAGGGTCCGCACTTTTGCGCCGGCGGTCTGGGAAAGGTACACACCAAGGGTGAAGTTATACAGCGTCCAACCTCTGGCGGTTTATGATCTTTTGTGTCGTGAAGGTCTTTTTCACTCCCGGCCCCAGAATTATCCGGATTCAGCGCTGAACCTCTTTAACGACGATTTTAAGTTCGCGGTGGCCTACCAGTGGCTGATCGAGAGAATGATCGAGCGTGGTCTGGCCAGACCCCATCCCGAAGTCTTTCCGGTCTGGGCCTATTTGTATTGGATTAACCGCGCCAAGCCAAAACCTGATTTGCGGTATACCGCGCTCAAGCGCTGGGGCAAGAGTGGACGGCAGGTTTTATTGACCATGATCATCCCAGATGACCGGGTGCTGCTCAGCGATTACGATCAGTGGTTCAGTTGTCTTTGCTATGGCCCAGCCGGGTCGGTCCGGGACATGGAAGCCTTTTGGCGGCGAAGCGAGAAGCTTGGCCCACGTCCGTATGATCAGCCTTACCCCGAGCCCTTCCATCAGGAATTGCTCGACACTTGGCGGCTGGTGCTCGACCTCGCCGCGGCCAGAAAGAAAAACCGCATCTCCAAGGCCAATCAATGCATCCAGGCCACCTTCTGGGAACTGACCGCGGATCAGGTCACTGAGGCTGTGGCCTTTGGCGATGGCCGGCCACGGGAAAGGTTGCCCTTGCCGGGAAGGAGGAAAGGGCCTCGGCGAGGCTATCCGAGGCTGGATGGATAACCACAGATGGCCTGATCCGCGATTTACCAGGCATACCGGCATACCCCTCCGTTTTTTGAAGGACAAGATTCCGCAGGACGGGATGGGGCCTGAGACGCACCCGCAGGGGGGGGGGAAGCGCCCGGTCTTGGCTAACTTTCTGCGATTGGCTGTCTGGTGAACCTCTGTAGGTTAACATGACCTGGAGCTTGGCCATGTTGGTGCGCTGCGCTTTCACGGCTTGGGGCATCAGCGAGAGGCACCGTGGTGATGGGTGGTAACGCTTGCAAGGGTTTCTGGTCAGCTCATCAGGATCGCTGTACGGGGTATAGAACACAGTTCCCTTGAAGCACTTATGCCAAACATATTCAGGAGATTAGATAATGAAAATTGCCGACCATATTGATGACATAAAAAATTTACCTATCGAAAACCAGGCATTCAGGTCAAGAAGAGCTACATGGGAAAATAAATTAATTAATGTCGAAGTGCCAAAATTAGTAACTGATGCTTTTAATTCTCTTTTTCCTGATAACAGGGAAGAAATAAGCATTTCCAGGGGTGATCTTAGAGAATACGCAAAAAACCTTAACGACGACCCAGGTCGCGCCAAGTTAATAATCGCTACAATTATGTGGGGTTACCCTAGAGGTATGCGAGACGACCACTTTCCGAATATCGTTAGAGAATTTCAGCTCATATTGGACAGCACACGTAATAATGTGATTCGCGATTGGGTTAGTCATTGGGAAAGGATAAAAAAAATAAATGGAATGGGCTTATCAACTTACAGTAAAATATTATGTTTTTCTTCCATCCATGTGATGGGAGATTCGGAATTAAAGTCTTTGATGCTCGATCAGATAATAATTCGGGTTATCGCTAGCCGCAAATTAGATGAACTCGAACAGCTTAACGAGCCTAGACCATTGGCATATAATAGCGCGCCACTCCGTTATGTAAATTACCTATCCTGTCTAGATAGTTTGAGTAAAGACTATAAAGTGCCAGCGGAGAACATTGAACTATTTCTATTTCAATATGGTAAAAATTTGAAACCAATAGCAGGATAGATTATTGCCCATTCATCGGCGGCTAATTCTCTACGGTGTTTGAGTGTTGTGGATCTGTTGAAGAGCCTTTTAGGTTAGGTGCGTAGCCCTATGCGGCCACTTGGCGGCGGTACCATGTAATGACGACCGCCGCCAACAGATTGATCTTTCTAAGGAAGACATAGGATGTAACGGCGATAACCCCAATGCCAGCCTGACCTTCAGTTACCGTCACTCACCGGAGTGGGATGAGTGAGGAGATGGTGGTTGACCAAGGTCCCCCCCGACTCGTCGCCCTCCAAGCCGAAGCCCTTGGCCGTCAGCATGTCTCTGACGCGCTGATTCTCGGCGTAGAACTCCGCCGCGATGCGCGCGGCCTCCTCCGGATCGTCTGAGTGGGAATAGGCCCATTTAAGGGACGGCAAGGTTTTGGGCCGGCGGTGGTCCCGCAACCGGACGTGCTCGTCGCCCCCCCAACTGCCGACGGTGTAATAGTCCAGGTACTCGCCCTGCTTATCCGCACCGAACAGGTACCAGACGATCTGACCAAGCCCGCGCAGGCGCCCCCGGCGGCGCAGCGCGATATCCTCCGGCGGCAGGCGAATTCTCCGGGAGCCGAAGCGTTGGTTGAATTGCTCTTCAATCGTGGGTATGTGGGACACGGGCTCCTCCGCTGGTCACGGTGATCAAGAGCGTCATTGTGCCCCAGGGACGCGACGAAACGGGTCGTTATGCCAGGCCTGCGGCCGGGTATCATGCCACCTGGTTGACCGCCGGGATTGACTTGGCCGAAGACGGGGTCCGGCGCCTCAATCCTGGGTCGCGTATTGGGCGGCCGCTTGCGTCAAGCCCTGACGCAGTTCCTCCCGCAGGCTCTCGGGGGCCATCACCACGGCATCGGCGCCCAGGGAAAAGAGCCAGTTGCGCAGTTGCTGGGTGTCGGGCACCTTGACCTGGACCGCGTGCCAGTTGTCGGCCAGGGGCTGGATTTTCTGGCCCTTGGCCAGGGGCGTCTCGGCCAGGTAGGCGGCCAGGATGCCCCGGACCCGCAGCACCAGCTTCAGGGGGGCTTCACCCCGACGGATGCCGAACTCCCGGGCGATGAAGGCGTCGAGGTCGAAGCCCGGTGGGCGGCGGGCCGGCTGGTCCAGTACCCGGGCGCCGACGATGCGGTGGAGGGCGAGGTAGCGCGGGTCCGGATAATCCCGCACGATGCACACCAGGTACAGCACCTGTTCCATCACCACCAGGCCCAGGGGATGCACCGGATAGGTCTTGGTCTCCCCGCCGGTGGCGAGGGCGCAGTAGCTCACCTCTATCTGGCGATCCTGGAGCAGGCCCTCGTAGAGGCTGGCCTGGATCGCCGGATCGATCGCGGGTGGGAGTTTGGTCAGGGTGCGGGCCACCACGCGCACCTTGTGTTGCCACTGGGTGACCCGCGAGACCTCGGCCGCCACGACCCCGCGGGCGGCCTCGAACCAGGGGGCCAGGTCGGCCAGGGTGGTGGGCGGCAGCAGGGGTTGCAGATGCTGCTCGACCAGGTGGAAGGTCAGGGCGGCATGGGGGTCCATGCTGGGGATGTCCATCTGCCGCGCCCCCGGGCACCAGCACCAGCCCTGGGGCCGGCCGGGGGTGGCCTCCAGGGGGAAGGTCAGGGCCAGGGCATTGAGGTCCCGCTGGACGGTGCGCAGGGTGACGGCGAGGCCCATGCCATCCAGCCGGGCCTTGAGGCGCGCGGGATCGATCCGGCGCGGGTGGCGGGGGATGAGTTGCAACAGGGTCCACTGACGCAGCAGGGTGTCGATCATCGGCGGCTCCCGGTCAGGCGGCGCTGGCCACAGGGCGCAGCGGGATGCGCGTAGGAGCGATCATAGCAAAGCGCCTGGCGGGGACGGACAAGCCCGCGCCGGGCGTCAGGTGAGGGCAGCGGTCCGCGCTCAGGGTCGGGGATGGGTCTGTAGATAGCGATTGATCGCGGTCATGGGGGGCTCGTCACCCTGCAAGGTAAAGCCCTTGGCCGCCAGCAGGGCCGAAATACGTTGATTCCTGGCGCCGTACTCCGCCAGCAGCCGCTTGGCTTCCTCGGGATCGTCGGAACTTTGAAAGATCCCCTCAATGGCGGGCAGTTCTTCCGGCGCGCCATGTTCCCGCAGCCGGGTATGGGTGTCGAAGGTCATGCGGTGGCTGGCATAGACATCCAGGTACTCCCCCTGGTCATCGATCCCGAACAGGTACCAGATGGTCCAGCCCGCCTGGAGGAGGCGGCCCCGTCGGCGTAGCGCGATGTCCTCCGGCGGCAGGCGGATCTTCCAGGTGGCGAAGCGGTTGTTGAAGCGGGATTCAATGCTGGGGAGGTCAGACATCTTTTAGGTGGTCCGGGGTTGTTGGGGGAGGACCATGATGCGGGCATGAGGCGACAGAATGGGTCGTTGTGGTTTTCCCCTGGTCCCTCAGTGAGCGGCCGCACCCACAGGACTGTTCGCGGAGGCCACGGTTGATGCGGCCGCCGCCACGCCGGTACCGGCGCCGCCCAAAAAGCGCTGGCGCCCGCGCAAAGGCGAGGAACGGCCCAAGGAGTTGACCGTCATTGAGCGGCAAGTGGACCAAAGCGCGGCGGAGCGAGCCTGGCGCAACTGCCCATCACCGCCTGCGACGTGGGCAGCAAGAAAAATAGCATGGGTTTCAAGGAAACCTGGACCAGCTACAAGTTACCTATCGACACCGCGGACGATGACATACCGATAACGGCGATCCTGACCTCTGCCGCCGTGCATGATAGCCAAGCGGCGATCCCACTGATGCGACTGACCGGTGAGCGCGTCACCTAACTCTACGATCTGGTCGACGCGGCCTATTGCAGCGGGGTCATCCGCTGGCTATGGTGAGCCTATAAGCGAAACTGCTTCGGCGCGATCTCAGCATTGCACTGATTGCAGCGATACTTGGGATTCAGTATTTCACCGACATGCAAAATCAGGATGACGGCAAGCCAAAAACCACCCGTGAGGAGTGCAAGAATGACCACACCCAGCCAGGTTAACAACCCCCATTGTTGAATGAAGTCAAATCTCCCCTGGCCAATAGCCAGCACGGTTTCGGTTTCGGAATTACCTTTGCATTTGCAAACCGCCTTGATCATTTTCATGATAAATCCTGTTCCAGCCGTTCCAGCCAAACACGTTCGTTGATGGGGGCTATCATTACCTTAGATGAGCTAAGTTATGCTTTGCATTGAACATAATCGAGAAACCCACCGTTCGGCGGCCATGCCTCAAGGGCTACCAGCTCCGAAACAATGCACTCGTTGATTATCCCATACCTTGCCATCAAGGAACCAGAGACTGATTAGCTACCAGCTATCCTTCAAACCATTTCAGCCGATGAGGTGAACTATTCCGCCAACCCATTCTGCTAGAAAAAATGGGTCACAGATCACGGGAATTATTTCTTTAACCGATCAGTCCACCGAGAAAAGCACAATGAATAAATATTCACTCCTGACTGGCCTTCTGATTGCCTTACCGAGTTTTGCCGCCAACTACCCCGACACCCTGCGCGGTAACTATGTTGAAAACAGCAACGCCGATAGCCGTGCCTGCGACAATCCCTATTTAACCGTTGAAAAAGAGATGCGCTTTAACTTCGCCTATGCTGAGTGCAGGCCGGTGAAAATCTCCGGCCCGCCGGACAAATATGTCATCGATGAAAAATGTGAGCGGGAGGACGCTCACTGGCAGCAGCGGTCAACGTTTGAGCCCAGTGGGGCAAAATTAGCCCTGACGGAAAGCAGCGCCATCCATGACACCCGCACGGATATCCTGAGGAAATGCGGCAGCGCAAACCAACCCGTCTCCGGCTCCACCTGCAAGGCGGGCGCGGTTACCCTGTTTTTCTGTCTCACCGCCAAGGGCAAACGGATTCAGTTGTGTGACGAGGGCAAAGCCCTCGAATACTCCTTTGGCCCTCCGGATAAGCAACCGGAGATCGTGGTACGCGTACCCCGGGCCAAAGCCTCGACCACCCAATGGCAGGGCGTTGGACGTTACAAATCCGAGTCGGTGGAAATACCCAACGGCAAGACCACCTACAGCGTATTTTTTGGGGCTGACCTGGTTTCGGATGCACACCCCATCGAGGCCGGTGTCAATGTCCTGGTGAACGGTGAACACAAGGCCACCGTCAAATGCGGCGATGAGAAAACGCTTGTCAATAATCTGGAAGGGGTGGAACTGAAGCCGACGGAGTAGACACGGAACGGCTCAAGTCCTAACTGGGTACCTATCCTAATTTTCGTGCAATGGCCCGAATTCACCAAGGGGGCCTCAGCAAATCTCAGGAATTTTTAGCTGAAGGCCCCTTGGGAAGATCGCGACGCCGAGGCCCGTTAAGTTGCCTCGGCAGCCAAATGAGCTGCTCATAAACAGTGAAAGCATTTACCATTCAGCCCTTGGGGGTTTATGGTCATCTTGCTGATCATGCCTCGATGAAAACCTTGGCCTTTATCTTCTATAACGGGCCGGGCCATATCTTGGATGCCCTTTCTTGAGCGCTAGTGGCGAAGGCTTCTTAGCCACCTTCACAAAGAAGGATGTCAACAGCCTCCGCATAGTCCGCCGCATTGTTCAGTTGATGCCCCCCATGGGGCAGAACCACCAGCCGCGCCGAACCGGCCAGGTCCTTGGCTAGGCGATAGTCGAGCACCTCGTCATCCTCCGCGAGTATGAGCAAGCCTGGCAGATCCGAGGGCAACTTAAACTGCTCCTCCGCTACATAGGCCGCGCAATCCGCCACGGTCCAGGTGAAGGCTCCGCCCGTATCGAAGCGGGTATTGGGGCCGAGGTACCGGCACAGAGACTGGGAGGGTTGGATTGCGGGGTTCAGGGCAATCCACGGCTGGCCGAGTTCCTGGCCCAACCGCCGCGCCCAGAAGCCCCCCAGACTGGTCCCCATCAACACCAGCGGGACGGCGGGGTCCAGACCCAGCCGAGCAAAGGCCGCCCGATAGCCGGCGGGCCGGTAGTCGCCCTCGGTGGCGATCAGGGCCACCTCGTGCCCCAGCTCACGGATCAGGTCCGTTTTGGGACTGGGACCCTGGGGACCGCTGGCGAATCCGTGGAAATACACGACGGTCGTCATCGGACTGGCTCCTGAGGATGGTGGGCCAGATATGACCCCGCGTGCAAGACAGCGGAGAAAGGGTAGCAATCCCCTCCGGATCAATGGAGGGTGCGCGCGGCGGCGGGATTACCCACCGGCACCGGGGTTGCACCCTCAACCCCTTCCACGGCGGGGTCGTCCTCGGTTTCCGGGGTGGTCATCTCGGCGAGGACCGCCGCCGCCGGGCGGCCGCTGATCGCCACCGCGGCCAAGGCCCCCATCCAGTGGCTGAGGAGGGCCTGCCCACATTGCAGCATGCGCACCACGAAGAGGCCGGTGGGGTTGGCGCCCTCGACATCGGCGGACACCACCAGGCGGATGCGGCCCGAATCCGCCACAATCTCCAGATGACCGTGGCGGGCAGCGGTGTTGATGGCATTGACCAGCATGCACGCCTCGGGATAGTGCGCCGCCTTGACGCAAAAGGGCAGGTAGAGGAAGACGCTGATCGAGTCCGACGCTTCGTGGGTGTCGATGTAGACGGGGCAGGACTGGTCCTCGAGGTCGACCAGGGTCTTGAGCTGGCTGGTGCCCGCGGCCTCGTCGACGCTGATCTCGTCTTGCCACTCCAGTTGATCCAGGGCGTCCTGGACGATTAAGGCCAGTGGGGTCATGGGTTACCTGCCTCTGCAACGTAGGTGCGGGTGACGGGGGGGACAGGTGGTTAGCATAGCGGACGATGGCGACAGACTGGGTCGCATGCGTGGCCCCCTGCGCCTGACCAAGGCCAACGGTCAGGCACGGGTGTCCCGTAGCGGGTCACCCCGTGCAGGCCGCGCCTTCCTCCTCGGCTGGCGCCGTGGGCGGTACTGCGTCCAGTTCCAGTTCCGCCAGGACATCATCGGCCCGGCGATTACCCACCGCCACCGCGGCCAGCTCCCCCATCCAGTCCGACAGGATATCCGCCCCGCAGCGCATCATTTGCGCCACGAAGACCCCAGTGGGGCTGGCACCCTCGACATCGGCGCTGACGACCATGCGCAGGCGGCCGTTGCTACGCAAAATCTCTAAGTGGCCATGGCGGGTCCGGTTGTTGATGGCGTTGATGAGCAGGCAAGTCTCGGGGTAACAATCGGCCTTGGCGCGAAAGGGCGGATAGTAATAGACCCCAATGAAGTCCGACTCCTCATGGGCGTCAATGAAGAGTTCACAGGGTTGATCTTGAATCAGGATCATCGAGCTAAACCGGCTGGTGCCTGAGGCCTCGTCGAGGGTGAGATCGCCTTGCCAGCCCAGTTGATCCAGGGCTTCCTGGACGAGAGCGCCAAGTCGGGTCATGGGCTTACTCCTCCGCACCGGCGGTGCGGGTGCTGGGTGGGGATGGTAGGTCCGGTGCGGTTGCGCTGGCCGGGGTCAGCAAACTACCCCAAGGGCGCCGGGTTGCGGGTGCCCCGGGCTCCAGCAGCGCCAGCAAGTCCGCTGGGGTCATCCAATTATCCGGGGCGGGCGTGACCACATTGGCGGGGTTTTCGTAACACCGCCGCTCACATGGCAAGGACATGGCACTCTCTCCAAGGAGGAAGGGGGGTTCAGGATAACGACGGGGTGCGACAGAGTGGGTCGCGTGTTCGTGAGTCGAAGCGGACGCCCTTCGCCGCCAAGGCGGTCATGATGGCGCACGAGCTGGGGGTACGGGTCATCGGCGAGGCGGAACTGATCGCCCTGGCGGCGGGTGGCCCTGCGACCTGATCTGTCGCTACCCTCGGTTAAGCTGACCCCATGACGACGCCGACAGGAGAGGAATTGATGCCCTATGCCCGCCGCACGCCTTCCCGGGACTACACCCCCTACTGGAACTACTGGTCCGAGGACAGCGCCGTCAAGCGCTGGACGCGGGAACTGACCCAGGCCGCTGCCCACCCCGGCGACCGCGCGCGCTGGGCGCTCACCGGGCAGGCGGTGGTGGTGGAGCATGAGGACCTGGAGGTCATGGACGGGGTGTTGCACTGCGTGGCCAACATGGCGGGTCTGGCCTATCGCCGCGTGCCGGTGGCGGAGGTGGTCAGTGACTTCCCCGCCTGGGTGGAGGCCCTGGCGGAAGACACGCCCACCCTGGTTTATCTGGAGGCGGGCTTGTGGGTCGGTCCCGCCCTGGAGGGCGACGCGGACGAGCTGGGCTTTCCCCGTGCCCTGGGCCACGATGAACTGGCGGCCGCGGCCTTCCGCCAGGCCCTGCGCGGCTTTCTGGCCGCCGGTCTGCCCCAGTCGCCCCTGGTGCTGGTCATTGCCCTCAAGTCCGTCGGCCACCTGGACCCCCAGTTGCGCCGCCAGGGGTGCTTCGACCGGCGTCTGGCCCTGCCCCACCTGGGCAACGAGGACCTGGCCCGGGCCTTCGTCGACGAACTGGGTCCCAGCCTGTTCGACCCCAGCGTGACCGCGGACCTCAACCATCTGGGCGCCCTGGTGCGCTACGAATTCGCCGACCACCGGCGCCGCAGTCTGTTGCACCAGGCCCTGCGCCGCTTGCAGTGGCGCGAGGGGCGTCCGGCCAGCTTCCAGGATCTGCTGCTGTTCGCCACCTACGGCACCGCGGATCAGGAGTTGTCCCCCGATACCCAGGTGCAGCGACGCTTGCCCGCCATCCACGAGGCCGGGCATGCCCTGGTGGCCGCCCTGGACGGTCCCCGCGGCACGATTCCGGTCTATGTCAGCGCCCGGCCACGCAACGACAACGGTGGCATCGTGGTGCCCCCCTATGACGGGGTGGCGGAGGGCGAGGAGCACACCTATGCCGATATGGTGCACCGCATCCGCGTCGGCCTCGCCGGGCGGGCGGCGGAGCAGCTGGTGCTCGGGGCGGACCAGGTCAGCGCCACCGGGGCGCGGAGCGATCTGTTGCGCGTCTACGCCCTCGCCTGCGATCTGTTCGTCGCCAATGGCCACTCGCCCGATCTGAGCAGCGACGCCGCCATCGCCAGTAACCTGGCGATCCTGCACGGCCAGGTGGCGGACGCGGATCTGGCCCGGGCGGAGGCGCTCTGCCGGGGGTTTCTGCAGACCCAGTATCTGGCGGTGTTGGCCTTGCTGCGCCAGCACCGCGCGGTGCTCGACCGGCTCATCGCGGCCCTGATGGCGCAGGGCGTGTTATTCCAGGAGGACGTGCGACAGCTGTTGCAACCAGAGACTTGAACCTGAGCGGCGACTGGTCGGTGGATGCTACCAGGGGAAAGACTGCCGCCAGGGCGTTGAGATCGCGCTGGACGGTGCGGAGGGTGACCGCGAGGCCCATGGCGTCGAGTTCGTCTCTGAGGCGGGCGGAGTTCAGCCGCGGATGGCGGGGCAACCGGCGCAGTCGGAGTGTCGCCGTGCTCAGGATGCGAAACGGGACTTCCCAGTCCCCCTTTCGCCTTGCGCTCGGCGACAACCCTTGTGCCCCGGTTCGCCCCGCTCCGGGCCACGGCTACGTCACGACGTGCCCCCAAGGGGGCGGTCGGACTTCGCCATGGCCCTACGTCGAATGGCTTGACGGCGTATCGGATGCGCTTGCATCTGGCCTCTGCGGCTGCGGGACTTCGCCCCTCCACCACGCCGGCCAGACGCCCGCGCCTACGCCTACGCCTACCGGGGACTACCGGCCTTCGCTTCGCTCTCCCTGGCCGGCAGCGCAGGGTCCATTGGCTCAACAGGGGTTCGTGGGCGGCTTCCGCGAAGGCGGCAGGGTGAGCGGGACGGGTGGCAAGGGATCATAGCAAATGACCCGGCTGGCACCGGGTTGCGCCCCGGTGACCAGCACTAGCCGGGCGTGCGCTTCACGGGGAGGGATGGTTGGCGCGGCCCCGGGTGCGGACCGGGACCCCGGGCGCGCCGGTCGGGACACCGAAGCCTTTGGCCGTCAGCAGGGCGGCGATGCGTCGGTTCTCGGCTTGCCAGGCTCGGGATTCGCAAGGGGTCTCCGCCGGGTCGTCCCGCTCCGGGTCCAGCCACTGGAGGGCAGGCAGGCACTCCCGCCCGCCGTTGGCGCGCAGCCGGCGGTGTTCGTCGCCGCTGACGGGGTGATGGGCGTAGTAGTCGAGGTAATCACCCTGCTCGTCGGCGCCGAACAGGTACCAGATAGACCAGCCGGACTGGCTGAGCTGGCCCCGGCGGCGCTGGGCGAGGTCCGCCGGTGGGAGCTGAATGCCCCAATGGGCGAAGCGTTGATTGAAATGGGCGGTGATTCTGGACAGGTACGGCATGGTCGTTCCGGAAGGTCGGGTGACGGAAGGGACCATGGTGGCGGAGGGATGCGACAGGATGGGACGTGAGAACCGCTTCCTTCACCACGGGCTGCCGGGTGATGAGGTAGGTGACCGTTGGGGCCAAGACTGGCTGCGCCGATAACGTGCGATGGGAATGACCCCCGCGGGGACAATTCGGTCGGTAGCCACCGCGTGCACAGCCACATGGAGAAGGTGGAACCAGCTATAGGTAAGCGAACGATGCGACGAGCGGCCAGTCGCTTTACACCAATGCCATTTATCCGAACCCAATAGCCTGGAGAATTACTATTAAATGAGCGAAAACAAGTGGTTGCCGTATAATTAAATCATCACCCCTTGCCAGGGAGAGCAACCATGAAAACCGCCAGTTTCTTCACCTACACCGGACCCGGCCGGATCTCCATCGCCCGCTATGCCCCCCGCGGCACCCCCGCGGGCTTCCGCCAATACCGCGCCCTGGCCCCGGATGCCGACATGCTCAAGATGAGTCAGGCGCTCTATCTGCCGCGCTATGCGGCGATCCTGAATGCCCTCGATCCCCTGCAGGTCTGGGATGATCTCCACCGCCTGGCCGGGGACCAGGAGCCCGTTCTTCTCTGTTGGGAGCGCCCACCCTTCACCGCCAGCAACTGGTGCCATCGGCGCCTGGTGGCGGATTGGTTTGAGCGGGCACTCGGGGTGACGGTTCCGGAATGGGACTGCGGACCCCACCAGGGCCAACTCTTCTAAGTCACTGCGTTTTCATCTCCTCCAGGAGATCATTCCCTCCAGGCGTTCATGCCTCCACCGGGAGCGAACCACTGGCTCCTTTGATTCCCCAGATCAGGTCTCCAGCGCAGGGCGCCCGGAGCCGGAACCGGGAAATTTTTTCAAATGGCCCTGGGGAGGGGGTAGCAAAAGTATCAAAAGTCACCCTCAGAGGGGTTTTGATACTTTTGGTACTACCCCCGGCGGCCCTTTTCCACTTTTTTCGGGCCGCACCCCCTCGATGCTGGTCATTGGTTCCCCGAGCCCGCAGATCAGGTCTCCCGCGTAGGCGCCTTGGTGGCGTCAGCATGACCAGGGAGCCATCTGCAGACCAGGACCGATGGCTCAGAGTAACCCCTCTCTAAACTGGAGCCCACCTCGACCTACAACCCCGTGATCCAGGCCTATCAATAGCCCCGCCGGCGGGTCCCTGCCTCCCAGGGGCCCGCCAACCATTGATGGTCCCCAGCGAAGGCAAAACCTGTCTCAAGCGCTGGTTACGCCGAGGGGATACCGAGACGGGCGGCGCCCCTAAGGTCCCGGTGGGATTTGAGCAAAGAAGGCCGCGAAATCCTCGGTCACCCGGGCATCAGGGTCATCCTCGGGCCTCGCGATGACATCAAAGGCCTTGTTCCGCGCCGCGGGTAACAACAGGGCCTGCACCAGAATCTCGGCGACGTCCGCCCGCGGGATGACGGGGCGCACCCCCGCGGGTGGCTGATTGAGCAGTTGATCATCCTTGCCCGCCAGCAATTCGCGCCGACCGCCGGGGGCATCCAAGAGCCCACCCGCCCGCACGATGGTGTAGTCGATGCCGGAAGCCCGGAGATATTGCTCCGCCTTACGCTTCCAGATCAGGATGTTGCCATTCCCCATCTGGTTAAGGGGGTGCTGGTCGTTGGTGCCGCCCAGGGAGCCCATCAAAAGGATGTGATTGACCCCGGCGGCCCGGGCCGCATCGATCTGGTTGACCTGGCCGTGATAGTCCACCTGCTCGGGCCATTCGCCCTCGGCGTAGCTGAACGCGGGTGGCTGACCGGGCTCCGGCGGGGCCTTCATGACCGGGATGGCGCTGGTGAGGATGACCAGGGCCTGACAAGCCTCCAGGGCCGGGGCCAGGTCAGCGGGATTCTTGATATCACCAAAGCGGAAATACGGGCTCACGCCAAACCGGTCCTCGACCTTGCGGGGCGAGCGGGCGAACCCGCGCGCCGCGAAGAGGTCGGGCTGCTTGAGGAGCTTTTCGAGCACCAAGGCGCCAGTGCGTCCGGTCGCGCCGGTGACGAGAACGGGCAGGGGCCGTGCCATTCGAACCCCCGGGGACAGCAGGATCGGAGCCATCAATAGACCTCGGGAATGAATCAAAAGGGGTAGTCGGGCGACTTGTAGCGGTCCAGCTTCGTGCAATCCGGCAGCTTGACCAACGCCACATGCAGCTTGGTAAGTTCCTTTGCGTAAACCTTCCGGGTTAGCGGGGCAAGCGGTTCCAGAACGGGGGCCTGGATTTCTGCTTTCTTCTTGTGGTTAGCCATGATGGGAACCTCGATTCTGGTATCCCTGAAGGGATTGGGCATCGGGAAGTTATCGGGAGCATCCGCGCCCTTTGCCTTCCCAGCCCAAAGGAAGCTATAGACCACCAGGGCCAGTGTCAACGTGAAGGAAAAAGGGGGACTTGGCTCGCGGCTAGGGGGATTCGGCTCTTCCGCCCGCGCCAAAGTCAGCATTGGGCGCGGGCCTTGCCCGATACTCCCGCGCTTGGAGCCGTTGCTCTTCTGCCATAAGCCTCCGCCAGGCCAGGCCAACCCGCGCCTAATCCAGGCCAATTCCGCCGATGGTTAGGCCCGGTGTTGCATCTTGAAACAGAAGCGAAATGCAATTTCTACGTCTAGGGGGAGGCCGGGCGGCCGGCAACCTCCCCCTTCAGAGGCGCGAGAAAGGACCCCAAAATCATAGGCATAGCGCATCGCCCAATTCAATCAACCGCTTAGACGTGTTGTGAGCGGCAAGCGGCGTGCTGAGCCGGGCGCCGTAAGGAGCCAGGTGGCGAGCCGGGAGCGGAGAAGACAAGCGTCCCGCTCACGACGCCTGTCCTGGCCATCCAGGGCGAGGAGCTGGACGCCGTGCCGCGGTGAGGAGCCGTGAGGTGAGCAGCCCGGAGCGCTGTGCCGAGGTGAGGAGCCTGGGCGCCACCTCCGCCCCGCCAAGCCGTTCCTGCCCTATCCAATCTAACCCTATCGCTCAGCCCCGCCAGCGCGCCCTGAGCCGTCCTGGGAGGTCCTGGCCCTATGCTGGCGCTCTTCTCCACCTGGGTGTGACGCGCCTGGATAGGCGGTTGAAAAGTGGAGTCTTTTTAAGCAGAAACCCTTGCGCAAGCCAGGCCCGCGGGTATCCTTTAAGTAGGGGAAGCGCTTAACCCTTTGAATAAGCGCGAGTTCCGGAGAGCCGCGATGAACATGCCCTATTGCCGATTCCAGAATACCTTGCGCGACCTTGGCGATTGTTTCGCGAACCTCGCCACCTTGAACCCCGAGGACCAGAGCTTTAATGAGTGCGAGGAGCGCGAGTGCCGGCGCGAACTCATCCTGACCTGCGCCCGGATTCTGCAGGAGATCGGGGTCGGTGACCCGTTCGACGAGTTCGAGGTCCTGGCGTGCGTCGAGAAGCTGGACGAGATGTTCGAGCCAGAAGCCGAAGAGTAACCGATTCCAGGTAATCAAAAGGGGCCGCGAGGCCCCTTTTTTTATGGGAGTCGCCGCCCTTTCATCCTGCCCAGCGCAGCCCCAGGCAAGCCGCCCCCGCCCCGCCAAGACGTTCCTGGCCTTCGCCATCTAACCCTATCGCTCCGACGCCCCCGCGCGTCCAGGCCCGTCCTGGCGCGTCCTAGACCCATGCCTGACCGTCGTCCTCACTTCTCCGTGCGTTCTCATCTAAGTGCTTGATCGCGTTGAATTATTTTGCGCAGAAACCCTTGCCAAAGCGAGGTTGGCGGGTATCCTCAAAGTAGGGGAACCGCCTAACCCTCTGAGAAGGCGAGAGTTTCGGAGAGCAGCCATGAAGAAGAGCGTGATCAATAGTGCAACCCTGATGATCCTGGAGGCGTCCGGCGAGTATCGGCCCGCGACTCCGAAGGAGATCCTGGCCGCCGCGAAGACGGCCGTCGGGTATATCTACGGCCGTGGGTCCCTGTTCACTTCTCCGCAGGCCGCCCGGGAGTTTCTTACGGCCAAGCTGGCGGGACGTGAGAGCGAGTGCTTCGCCGTCCTGTTCCTCGACAATCGCCATCGCCTTATCGAGTACCGCGAGCTGTTTTACGGGACGATCGACGGGGCCTCAGTCCATCCGCGCGAGGTCCTAAAGGCTGCGCTCGAAGTGAACGCCGCCGCTGTGATGTTCGCGCATAACCACCCGAGCGGAGACACCGAACCGAGCATGGCGGACCAGCGCATCACGGCCCGGCTGAAGGACGTGCTCGCCCTGGTGGAGATCCGCGTCCTCGATCACTTCATCGTCGGCCGGGACGTGACCAGCTTCGCCGAGAGGGGAATCCTGTGAGGTGACACCGAACCAGACACCGAACCGCGAGAGGGGCCGCGAGGCCCCTTTCTTTTGCCCCTAAAGCCGCCCCTGGGGCTTTTCCCTGTCAAGTGTAAGCCGCAGAAATATCGCGAGATTCCCCTTGCGCAAGCCCGGTGTGTAGGTACACTTTAAGTAGGGGAATTGCCTAACCCTATGAGAAGGCGCGAGTTTCGGGAGAGCAGCCATGAGAACGACGATTACCTTCTATGAGTTGTCCGCCTATAACGACGGGCGTTTGGTGCCGAAGACGTTTGACCTGGACGACTACGCCGACCCGGAGGACTTTGCCGCTGCCCGGGCCAAGTGGCTGGAGGAGCTGACCGAGCAGACCGGGCACCTGTGTGAAGAGTGGATCGTGGCCGATTATGAAGGCGTGCCGGAGCAATACGTCGGGGAGTGGGACCTGTCCGCGGACTTCTGGACCTGGCGCG
>ERZ1645187.2471-NODE-2471-length-16161-cov-50.736061_pt1 | contig 16161 bp, 15 predicted proteins | sample MGYA00575352_ERZ1645187 | MGnify/ENA primary metagenome ERZ1645187 (study PRJEB40837, sample SAMN11349314) | freshwater sediment metagenome | isolation source: river sediment | host: Sediment | place: India: Wazaribad , New Delhi | collected 2017-02-21 ... | reverse complement strand
ATATTCCCGACTTCATGAACACCACCACGGTGATCGTCAGTTTCGAAGCGCGCGGCCCGGCCGCCACGCTGCTCGGCGTCGTGAACCAGTCACCCATCGGCGACATGACCGGCAAGGCGCTGACCCGTGCAACGATCAACGGTGACGCCACAGGCCGGGTCCGGCTGAACCTTCCGTTGGCGACGCTGGAGCAATCCAGTGTGCAGGGCAGTGTCACTCTGGCGGGCAACGACCTGCGCATGACCCCGGATACGCCGCAACTGGGCAGGGCGCGCGGGCTGGTGACTTTTTCCGACAGCGGCTTCCAGATCACCGGGGGTCAGGCCCGTATGCTTGGTGGGGACGTTCGCCTGGAGGGGGGCACCCGCCCGGCCCAACCGGGAGTCGCCGTCGCGGGCACGGAGCCGCCCCAGGTGCTGTTGCGGGCGCAGGGCACGGTCAGCGCGGAGGGCCTTCGTCAGGCCACGGAACTGGGGTTTTTTGCCCGTCTGGCCCGGCACGCCACGGGGAGCACGGCGTTCACGGGAACCCTGGGCTTTCGCGGCGACGCGTCCGAACTGATCTTCTCGAGCAATCTGCAGGGACTCGGCCTGAACCTGCCGCCGCCGCTGGGCAAAGCCGCCGACGCGGTGCTGCCACTGCGTTTCGAGAACACGCTGGTTGCCCGCCCGGCGACGGTGCCCAATGCGTCGCCGCAGCAGGACCAGCTGTTCGTCGAACTCGGACGCTTGGCATCCGTCAGCTATGTGCGCGACATTTCCGGTCCGGAACCGCGGGTCTTGCGCGGCAGCATCGGCGTCGGACTGGCGTCCGGGGAGTCCGCGCCGATGCCGGTCCAGGGGGTGGCGGCCAACATCAACCTGGGCAGCCTGAATGTCGATTCGTGGGAAGCTGTGCTGTCCCATGCGACCGGTGTGTCCATGGCCGGCGCGGACCCGCCCAGTGTCGGGCCATCCGCCGCGCAGTCCTACTTTCCGTCGGTCGTGGCCTTGCGGGCGAACGAACTGGTGGTGGGCGGACGGACGTTCCATCGCGTCGTGATCGGCGGCGCGCGCGACGGCGCCACCTGGCGCGCCAACCTGAACGCCGACCAGATCAACGGCTATGTGGAATACCGTCAGCCGTCGGGCCCGGGCGGCGGAAGGGTCTTCGCGCGCTTGTCCCGCCTGGCGCTGGCTCCGGCGGCGGCGCGAGACGTCGAGGAAGTGCTCGACCAGCAGCCCGCCTCGATCCCCGCGCTGGATATTGTGGTGGACGACTTCGAATTGCGCGGCAGACGACTCGGCCGCGTCGAAGTGGACGCGATCAACGCCGAAGCCACTGGCATGGGCGTTGAGCGCGGAACCCGGGAGTGGCAGCTGCGAAAGCTGGGGTTCGCGGTGCCCGAAGCGACCTTCACGGCCACCGGAACCTGGGCTCTGCCCCCCTCGGGACCGGCGGGGACACCTCTGCCCAGGCGCCGCGACGATGACCGGCGACGCATGGCGATGAACTTCCGCCTCGATATCGGCGATTCCGGCGCGTTGTTGGCCCGCCTGGGCATGAAGGATGTGATCCGGCGCGGCAAGGGAAAGATCGAAGGTCAGATCGGGTGGCAGGGGTCGCCGTTGTCGATGGACCTTCCCAGCCTGGACGGCCAGTTCAACCTCAATGTGGAGGCCGGCCAGTTCCTGAAGGCCGACCCGGGCATCGCCAAGCTGCTTGGCGTGCTGAGCCTGCAATCTCTGCCGCGGCGACTGACTCTGGACTTCCGCGACGTCTTCAGCGAGGGTTTCGCGTTCGATTTCATTCGCGGCGACGTGGGCATCGCGCGCGGGATCGCCAGCACCAACAACCTGCAAATGAAGGGCGTGAACGCGGCCGTGCTGATGGAGGGCAACGCCGACATCGGACGTGAAACACAGGACTTGCGCGTGGTCGTGGTGCCCGAGATCGACGCGATCACCGCTTCGCTGGTCGCCACGGCGATCAACCCCGCGTTGGGCCTGGGCACCGTGCTGGCGCAACTGGTGCTTCGGCGCCCGCTGGTGCAGGCAGCCACGCAGGAATTCCGCGTGGACGGAACCTGGGCCGATCCGCGCGTGACCCGGGTGGCGCGAACCGCGCAGCAGGCGCCTGAGAAGCAGGAAGCGGCCCGGCCATGAATGTCGCAGCCATCCAGATGGTGTCGTCGACGCGCCTGACGGACAACCTGGCCCGCGCCGCGGCCTTGATCGGGGAGGCCGCGTCCCGCGGCGCCGAGCTGGCCGTGCTGCCGGAGTACTTCTGCCTGATGGGTCAGCGGGACACCGACAAGCTCGCGATCCAGGAAACCTATGGCGATGGCCCGATCCAGCGGTTCCTTGCGGCGTCCGCGCGCGAGCATGGACTGTGGCTGGTGGGGGGCACCTTGCCCTTGACCGTCGAAGATGCGACGGCCGGCACATCCAGGGGACACGTTTACAACAGTTCCCTGGTCTTCAACCCCGACGGCCGTTGTGTCGCCCGGTACGACAAGATGCACCTGTTTCGCTACGACAACGGCACCGAGCGCTACGACGAGGCCCGTGTGCTGCGTCCCGGGGCGTCGCCCACCCTGTTCGAGTTGCCGTCGCGCGACGGATATCGGTGGCGTGTCGGACTGAGCGTGTGTTACGACCTGCGCTTTGCGGAGCTGTACCGGCACTATGCGGCACAGGGAGCCGATCTGCTGCTGGTGCCGAGCGCCTTCACCCAAGCGACGGGGCAAGCGCACTGGGAAACCTTGCTGCGCGCCCGGGCGATCGAGAATCTGGCCTGCGTGGTGGCGGCGGCGCAGGGCGGCCTGCATGAAAACAACCGCCGCACCTGGGGCCATAGCCTGGTGGTCGATCCCTGGGGCAATGTCCTTGATGGTCGCGAGATCGAGGGCGAAGGCGTGGTGCTGGCCGAGATTGATGCGCGCCAGCTGGCGCGATGCCGCGGGCAACTGCCGGCCCTGGAGCACCGGCGCCTGTGAAGACACCCCGCCTTCCGGTCTGGCTGCGGGCGGAACCGTCGGATCGTCGGGGGCGCCTCTGGCTGGCCCTGGTGGTGCTGGTGGGTGGACTGTTGGCCTTGCTGGTGTGGCTGGCCGGTCGCTACGAGATCAGCCAGGTTCAGGAAAAGCTCGAGCGTGACGCGGCCGAGGCGGTCGGCGACGTCCGCAGCGCCTTGACCCGCAACGTGCAGGCGCTGCAATCCCTGTACGCAGGCAGCCCGACGCCGGGCAGCTGGTCGGTCAACGCGTCGTCGATGCTGCACGAGCACCGCGAATGGCTGCGGCTGGAGTGGCGCGACCCCGCACTGGTCGCGATCGCAACCGTCGACTCGCCATTTCGCCCGCCGGTTTTCGAGCGGATGAGCCGAAGCGAAGCGAAAGCCGAGGTGGCGCAGGCCTGTGAGGCCGCCCGCCGGTACAACGGCCCCGCCTATTCCCGCAGCTACTTCGTGCCGCAGGCCGATGGACTGGGCCTGGAGGTCATGGAGATGTGCATGCCGCTGGCGACGTCCGGGCGGCACAGCGGCTTCGTGGTGGCGACCTACTCGCTGCAATCCATGCTGGCCGAGCTGGTCGGGCGTGTCTACACACGCAGCCAGGAGGTGTCGTTCGTCGAACCCGACGGCACCCGGCTGGCGCTGCATGGCGTCGCGCGCCGTGGCGGCCGCGTGTTCACCGGGCAAAGCCTGCTCGACCTGCCGGGCAACACCCTGGTGCTGCGCGTCGACGGCTGGCGCGCCGCGCCCGATCTGTTCCCCAACCTGCTCACGGCGCTGGTCACCGCGATGTCGATCGCCCTGGTCGCGGTGCTGGTGCTACTGGGCAAGGACATGCGCCGGCGCCAGAAGGCCGAATTCGATCTGGCCAACGCGCTGGCCTTTCGCAAGGCGATGGAGGATTCGCTGGTCACCGGGCTGCGCGCGCGCGACCTGGAAGGGCGCACCACCTACGTCAACCCGGCGTTCTGCGAGATGGTGGGCTTTACCGCCGACGAACTGCTCGGGCGGGGCGCCCCGGCACCGTACTGGCCGCCGGAGCTGGCCGACGAGTACCAGCAGCGCCAGGCCATCCGGCTGGGCACCCACCCGGCTGCCGCGCGCGAAGGATTCGAGTCGGTGTTCATGCGCAAGGACGGCAGTCGCTTCCCCGTGCTCATTTTCGAGGCGCCTCTCGTCAACGTGCTGGGTCGCCAGACGGGGTGGATGAGCGCCTTGCTCGACATCAGCGAGCAGCGACGCATCGAAGACCTGTCGCGGGCCAGTCAGGATCGCCTGCAGGCCACCGCGCGGCTGGCCACCGTGGGCGAGATGGCGTCCTTGCTGAGCCACGAACTGAACCAGCCGCTCGCCGCCATCGCCAGTTATGCCACCGGTTCGCTGAACCTGCTGAGCGGCGAATCAGGGTTGCCCGGCCTGAACGGGCGCGCGGATCGGTCCGATCTTCAACTGGCCTTGGGCCGCATCGCCGAGCAAGCCGAACGCGCCGGCAAGGTGATCCGCAGCGTGCACGATTTCGTGCGCCGGCGCGATCAGGCGCGGGAACCCGTCGCGGCGCAGGCGCTGCTGAACGACATCATGCCGCTGGTTCAGCTGCAGGCGCGCAAGCTGCAGGTGCGCGTGGTCGTCGACCTCGAAGCGGGGTTGCCCGAGGTGCTGTGCGACCGCGTCATGGTCGAGCAGGTATTGCTCAACCTGGCGCGCAACGCGATGCAAGCCATGGATCAGCTGGCCATCCGGGACCGGCTGTTGACGTTCCGGGTGCGCCGCGCGGCCTCGGCCGAAGGCAACCGCTGGCTGGAGTTCTCGGTGGCGGACCTCGGCGCCGGCATACCGGATGCCGTGGCCCAGCAACTCTTCACGCCGTTTTACACCACCAAAGCCGAGGGCATGGGCCTGGGTCTGAGCCTGTGCCGCACCGTGGTGGAACAGCACGGCGGATACCTGGATCACTTCGCCAACCGTCCGGCGGGCACGGTGTTCCGCTTCACTCTGCCGGCGGCGACCAACCGCCCGACGGCGGGGGCCTCGATAGAATGAAACGATGCAACCGGTTCTGAACGGCATGGTCTACATCGTCGATGACGATGCGAGCGTTCGTGACGCGCTGGCTTGGCTGCTGCGCTCCCGGCGCCTGCAAAGCGAGACCTTCGACAGCGCTGAGGCCTTCGAAGCCTTGCTGGCCCGCCCGGGCGGCCTCGGCCAGCAGCCGGCCTGCCTGATGCTGGATGTGCGCATGCCGGGCATCAGCGGCCTGGCCCTGTTCGACCGCCTTCTGGGGCTGGGCCTCACCGGAAGGCTGCCCGTCATCTTCCTCACCGGACATGCCGACGTGCCCACCGCGGTCGACGCGGTCAAGCGCGGTGCGTTCGATTTCTGCGAAAAGCCCTTCTCCGACAACGCGCTGGTGGACCGCATCGAACAGGCGCTGGCCACGTCGACGACCGTGCTCGAGTCCAGCGGTCAGCACGCTCGCATCCAGGCGCTGCTGGACGAGCTCACCGAGCGCGAGCGCGACGTGATGCGCCTGGTGGTGGAAGGCCTGCCGAACAAGCTGATTGCCGATCAGCTCGACATCAGCGTGCGCACGGTGGAGGTGCACCGGGCCCGAGTGTTCGACAAGATGGAAGTCAGATCGGCTGTCGAGCTTGCCAATTTGCTACGACAAAGGTAGCAGATGATGGCCATTTGATGATGGGTCAGGGCACTTTTTTGTCGGAATCCGGGCTGGATGCGGCTGGTTCGGGCGCCTCGGTCGCCTCCGGTGGCAGTTCACCGCGCCGGCGGCCCGAAAACATGGTCCACCACACGATCAGCACCAGCAGCACCAGCGCGCCCAGCGCCTCCAGCAAGATCAGACCCATGCAAAAACTCCATTGGCTACTCGTGGGAGCCGCCATTGTAGGAATGCTGGCCGGTTGCGCCTCACCGCCCCCGGCAACCGGCCCGGGGCCCGCGCCTGGGCCGCCGCCGGCGGTGGACGACGACGCCCCGCTGCCCCCGGTGATGCAGCAGGCCAAGAGCCGCTGGGTGCCGGTTCGGTGGTCGGAGTTGCCGGGCTTTGAGACCGATGCTCTCCACGAGGCCTGGAACGCCTGGATCAGGAGTTGCGAACGCCCGGGCTCGCTGGCGCCCCTGTGCGCCGACGTGCGCCGCCTGAGCCTCGCCAGCGGCGAGGAACAGCGCGCCTGGATGCGTGCCCGGCTCCAACCCTATCGCGTCGAACCGTTGTCCGGACCGGCCGACGGCCTGCTCACCAGCTATTTCGAGCCGGTGTTCGAGGCCTCGCGCAGGCCGCGCGCCGGGTTTGCCGTGCCGCTGTATCGCCCACCGGCAACGCTGGGCACGCGCAAGCCGTGGTACACGCGGCAGGAGATCGACACCCTGCCCGAGGCGCGCGCGGCGCTGGCCGGGCGCGAGATCGTCTGGATGGCCGATCCGGTCGATGTGCTCATGCTGCAGATCCAGGGCTCCGGGCGCTTGCGTGTGACCGAGCCCGACGGCAGCGTGCGCCTGGTCCGCATGGCCTTTGCGGGCACCAACGACCAGCCCTACCAGAGCGTGGGCCGCTGGCTGCTGGACCAGGGGGCGGTGCGCGATGCGTCGTGGCCGGGGATCAAGGCCTGGCTGGCGCAGAACCCGCAGCGCACCCAGGCCCTCCTGTGGAGCAACCCGAGGGTGGTGTTCTTCCGCGAAGAACCGCTGAGCGAACTCGAAGCCGCCTTCGGCCCGCGGGGCGCGCAGGGCGTGGCGCTCACGCCGGGTCGCTCAATCGCGGTGGATCCGCAGAGCATTCCCTACGGCACCCCGGTGTGGCTGTCGTCCACCGGCCCGCAGAGCCGCCTGAACCGGCTGGTGCTGGCGCAGGACACCGGCACCGCCATCGTCGGGGCGGTGCGGGCCGACTGGTTCGCCGGCTGGGGCCCCGAGGCGGGTGAACTCGCCGGGCGGCTCAAGCAGCCGCTGAGGCTGTGGGTGTTGTGGCCCAAGGGCCCGGTCAGCCCCTCCTGACGGGTTTCCAGGCGCGTGAATAACCGGCGTCTTCCCGGGCGCCGTCGGGGTCCTTCAGCCGGCACAGGCGGCAGTCTTGGCAGCTTGCTGATCCGGTTCGGCGCGAATGCAAGTCAGGTTGCCGACCCGCCTCAGGTCTCCACCAGTAGATCCGTACAAACCCTAGGTTTCGGTGGTACTTCTTGCCTGCTGTTGAAAAATGCGCTAACGTATACGCAAATGAATCCGCAAAGTTCCCCGCCTCCTGATTTAGCGGCGTCGCAGTTCGCGGTGTCGCCGGCTTCCCGTCCCGTCTCACTGCAGGAGCTTCTTTATGTGGGTGAGGGCTTGGTGCGGCCCGAATGCGTTCTGGCGAATGCGGCAGGCGACTTGTTCACCGCCGACTGGCGCGGAGGCGTGGCGCACCGGCGCGCTGATGGCGGCCAAACCCTGTATGCAGGCACGGGGCCGGATGGTCTGGCGCTGAAACCCAACGGCATCGCGCTGATGCGGGATGGCAGTTTCCTGTTGGCCCATCTCGGCACCGAACAGGGCGGCATCTACCAACTGTGGCGCGACGGCCGCGTGGCGCCCTGGCTGCTCCGGGTCGACGGGATCGACCTGCCACCGACCAACTTCGTGGTCGAAGACGCACAGGGCCGGTTCTGGGTGACGGTCAGCACACGGCTCAAGCCGCGCGCGCTGGGGTATCGGCGCAGTTGCAACGACGGATTCATCGTACGCGTCGACTCGCGTGGCGCGACCATCGTCGCCGATGGATTGGGCTATACCAATGAGGTCGCCATCCACCCCAATGGCCACTGGCTGTATGTCAACGAAACCTTCGCGCGCAGACTGTCGCGTTTTCCGCTGCGCGAAGATGGTTCCCTGGGTGAAAAGCATGTTGTCACCGAATTCGGCATCGGTACGTTCCCCGACGGTCTCGCGTTCGACGAAGACGCCCACGCATGGGTCGTTAGCATTGTCAGCAACCGGCTGATTCGCGTTGCGCCGGACGGACGCTCCACCGTCTGGCTTGAAGAGGCCGATCCGGCTCACCTGGATTGGGTGGAGCGTGCCTTCGAGTCCGGCACGATGGACCGCCCGCATCTGGATGGTGTTCCCAGCCAGAGCCTGCGCAACATATCCAGCATAGCCTTTGCCGGTGATGACCGCCGCACCGCGGTCCTCGGCTGCCTGCTGGGTGATCGCCTCGCAACCCTGCGCATGCCGGTCGCCGGCGTCAGACCAGCGCACTGGAACTACCCATGACCACAGCAAGACGTCAGGCAACAAGCTCGCTGGTGGATGATGCCTACGAGCAGATTCGCCGCCGCATACTCGACAACGTCTGGCCACCCGGCCACCGGGCGCTCGAACAGGAAGTCGCGCTGGCACTTGGCATGAGTCGCACGCCGGTCAGAGAGGCGCTGCTGCGTCTGCAGAATGACGGCCTGGTCGAGGTCATTCCGCGCCACGGCATGCGGGTGCTGCCGGTTTCCCCCAACGACATGCGGGAGATCTACCTGGTGCTGACCGCGCTCGAGTGTCTCGCCGCGGAACTCGTCGCACAACGCAAGCCCACAGACGAGGATCTGGCTCCTTTGGTGGCAGCAACCAAGGCGATGGACCAGGCGCTCAAGGACGATGACCTGGACGCCTGGGCGGCTGCCGACGAACGCTTCCACGCGCACCTGGTCGATCTCGCCGGCAACCGACAACTGCAGGCCACGGTGCTGAATTACTGGGAGCGCTCGCACCGTGCGCGGATGTTCACGCTTCGCCTGCGGCCCAAGCCGGTCAACTCCACCCGGGAACACCTGGAGATGGTGCAACGGTTTCGCGCCGGTGACGCGGCGGGTGCAGCGATGGTCACGCGGGCACACCGTGAGCGTGCCAATCGTGAACTGGTGGCGATCTTCGAGCAATTCAGACTGTCCCAGATGTAAAGCAACCATGATCAAGACCACCTATTCCATCGCAGTGCTGCCGGGTGACGGCATCGGCCCGGAAGTCACCGCCGCCGCCTTGCAGGTGTTGCATGCGCTGTCGCCCCGAATCGGCCGGCGCTTCGATACGGTCGCCCATCCAGCCGGCGCGCAGCACTATCTGGACAGCGGGATTGCGCTGCCGGAAGCCACGCTGACTGCGTGCCGGAAGGCCGACGCCATACTCTTCGGCGCAATGGGACTTCCCCAGGTCAGAAGTCAGGACGGCACCGAGATCATTCCCCAACTGGACCTGCGGTTCGCACTCGACCTGTATGCGGGCGTCAGGCCCATCCGGACGTTTGCCGGTCTACCGGGGCCGCTGGCCGATCCCCGCGCCGCGCAGATCGACCTGGTCCTGGTGCGCGAGAGCACGGAGGGACTTTTCTATGCGCGCGGCCGCGGACACATCGAGGGTGTCGGCACCGAGGCGGCAGCACTGGACACGATGAAGATCACACACAAAGGCACCGCGCGCGTCTGCGACTTCGCCCTTGAACTCGCGCGTCAGCGCAGGGCGCGCGGCAAGCCGGGGCGGGTGACCAATGTCGACAAAGCAAACGTGTTCCTGTCCATGGCGTTCTGGCGGCAAATCTTCGAGGAACGCGCGGCCGCCTACCCGGACGTCACAACCGAAAACGCCTACGTCGATGCGATGGCGCTGAATCTGGTGATGAAACCCTGGACCTACGACGTTCTGGTCACCGAGAACATGTTTGGCGACATCCTTTCCGACCTGATCGCCGCACTGGCCGGCGGTATGGGCATGGCACCGTCGGCCGATATCGGCGACGACTACGCCTTGTTCCAGCCTGCCCACGGAACTGCCCCCGACATTGCCGGCCAAGGCATCGCCAACCCCAGCGCAACGATCCTGTCCGCCGTGATGATGCTCGACTGGCTGGCCGTGCGCCGCGGCGACACCGCGCTGGCGGATGGCGCGCGAGCGATCGAGAACGCACTGGCAGCAGCATTCGCAACCGGCGCCGCTCGACCGCGCGAATTTGGCGGCAGCAGCACGACGGCCGACATCGTGCGGGCAACCGTGGAAAGGCTATGACATGAACGAACGCGTGGTCATGATTGGCGCTGGCTACTGGTCGCAGTTCCAAGTCGAAGGCTGGCGCGACGCCGGCACGCCGCTGGTGGCGATCTGTAACCGCAGTCCGGCCCCCGTGGCAGCCCTCGCGCAACGTTATGGCGTGCCGACGGTGTACGGTGATACGGAACAGATGCTCGACACCGAGCGGCCGGCGCTTGTCGACGTGTGCCTGCCCCCCGTGGCGCAGGCGCGGGCTGTTCGCGCCGCCATCGCCCGCGGAATCCCCACCATCTGCCAGAAACCTTTCGGAACCGACCTGGCGGAGGCCGAGGCCCTGACCGACCTGGCCGAGGCAGCCGGTGTCCCGCTGGTGGTGCACGAAAACTTCCGCTTCACGCCATGGTTCCGTGAGTGCAAGCGTCTCATCGACACGGGATTCTTCGGCCGACTGCACGGCATCACCTTCCGCCTACGCCCCGGCGACGGACAAGGCCCGCAGGCCTACATGGACCGCCAGCCCTACTTCCAGCAGATGCCCGAATTCCTCGTGCGCGAGACAGCGGTGCATTTCATCGACACCTTCCGCTTCCTGATGGGCGAGGTGCGTGCCGTGACCGCGCGTCTGCGCAAGCTGAATCCGGTGATCGCGGGCGAGGATGCCGGCTTGCTCATCTTCGAGTTCGATGACGATCGCACCGGTCTGTTCGATGGCAATCGGCTCAACGACCACGTCGCCGAGAACCTGCGACGCACGATGGGCGAGATGTGGCTGGAAGGCGAACACGGCGTGCTCCGGCTGGATGGTGACGCGCGGCTGTGGTGGAAGCCTCACGGCGGACCCGAGGCCCAACACCTCTACCCCTCAGGCGGCCCAGGCGTTTTCGGTGGCGCGAGCCTCGCGCTACAGGCCCACGTTCTGGAACACCTTCGCCATGGAACGCCGCTGGAGAACAGCGCGAGAGCCTACCTGACCAACCTGCATGTGCAGACGGCGGTCTACCTTTCCCACGCCAGCGGCCGTCGGGTGTCGATGACGTGATTCAACCCCCACCCACCCTGAAGGAGACTGTGATGAAAAACTATTTCACCCTCGGCGCTCTGGCTCTTGCCGCCGCTCTCGCGACGCCAGCAGGTGCGCAGACGGTCTTGAAGTTCAGCCATACCGATCAGCAGGCCGGCGCCCGCCAGGCCGCGGCGGTCGTCTTTGCCAAGAAGGTCGAGGAACTGACCGCAGGCCGCTACAAGGTGCAGATCTATTGCTGCAGCCAGCTCGGAAACGATCCCAAGAACATCGAACAGCTGGCGCTGGGCGGAATCGACTTCACGGTGTCCGCGACGGGCTCTTACGCGCCGCACGTGCCGACGCTGAATCTGACGATGCTGCCTTTCATCCTGGAAAGCTACCAGCAGGGCTGGCGCTTCTACGACGAGAGCAAATGGCTGCAGGAGCAGTTCGCAAAAGCGCCGGCCAAGGGATTCCGCATTCTTTCCACATGGGAAGCCGGCTTTCGCAACATGACCACGAAAACCGCACTGAATTCGCCCGCCGAGGCGAAGGGCATGAAGCTGCGCACGTTCCCAAACGAGATGATGCGCTGGTCGCTGGAAGCCATGGGGTTCACGATCCAGATCATGCCCCTGCCTGAGGTCTATCTGGCCATTCAGCAGGGCGCTGTTCAAGGTCAGGAGAACCCGATCGACACCATCTACTCCAACAAGTTCTACGAAGTGGCGCCGAACATCACGCTCACGAACCATGTGTACAGCCCGATCCCGCTGGCCATCAGCGAAAAGACCTGGCAAAAACTGTCTCCGGCCGACCAGAAGGCCGTGACCGAGGCCGCTCGCATCGCGGGCAAGTTCAGCCGCGAAATGATTGCCAGCAACGATGACAACCAGCTCAAGGAAATGAGTTCGCGAGGCGCCAAAGTCAACGCCAAGCCGGATATGGCCGCGTTCCGGCAGTCCGTCAAACCCGCCTACGACAAGGCGCGCGAGAAGTACGGCGCCGACGTGGACAAGGTTCTGGCCGAGGCCGAGACCATCCGCAAGACCACCAAGTAGTGCTCATGCAGCCCGCCACGCCCATGCTCAAGCCGGTGGCGCCGGCGCCACTGCCCATCCGTTTGGTCGGCAGGGTGGTGGACTGGACGGTGATCCTCATCGGCGCATTGATGGCCACGATGGTGTTCATCAACGTGATCCTGCACCTGTTTCACAAGGATCTGGCCTGGGTCACCGAGTTCGGCGAGCTGTTGATGGTGTGGGTCACCTTCCTGGGCGGCGCGTGCGCCGCGCAGCGCGGCGCGCACATGACCATCACCGAATTCATCGACAAGCTCGGGCCAGCCAGGCGTCGCTGGGCCGACCTTGCGGTGCAGTCGGCCTGTCTGGCGATGCTGGTGGTATTGGTCCGCTTTGGCTGGTTGCTGGTGAACGCCAACTGGGGCAACCAGCTGACCGTGCTGGAATGGCCGATGGCCTGGCAGTACATGGGCATGGCGGTGGGCAGCAGCCTGATGGCGCTGTTCGTCGGCTGGGACGTATGGCAGATCGCGCGCGGGGTGCCCCGCGAAGCGCGTTACCCGAAGTCGGAGTGAGACCATGCTGGCCCTGATCCTGTTCGGCGTCTTCTTCGCCATCGCGCTGGCCGGTGTTCCGCTGCTCTATTCGATCCTGATCACCACCACCGGCATCATCGCGCTGCAGGGGCTGGGGCATCCGCTCGAAACGATCTTCCTGTCCTTCATCGGCGGGGTCGAGCCCTTCATCCTTCTGGCGGTGCCCCTGTTCATCTTCGCCGGCGAGCTGCTGGCGCAGGGCGGCGTCGGCAAACGCATCGTCGAATTCGCGCGCGTGCTCTTCGGCTGGCTGCCCGGTGGACTGGGGGTGGTCACCGTCATCAGTTGCACCTTGTTCGGGGGCGTGTCGGGCTCGGCCATTGCCGATACCGCGGCGATTGGCTCGCTGGTCATTCCGGCCATGGTGGCACGGGGCTATTCGCGCGGCTTCGCAGGGGCTCTGCTGGCGGTGGCCGGCACCATCGCGCTGCTGATGCCTTTGTCCATACCCTTCCTTGTCTATGCCTTCATCTCCGGCGTATCGATGCGAACGCTGTCGATGGCCGGCCTGCTGCCGGCATTGGCCACGGCGGCGGCTTTGATCGTGATGTGTATGTGGCATGGCAAGCGCAGTGGCGTGGACAACGGCGAGGATCGCTCCACCCCGGCACAGATCTGGGCCGCCGCCAAGGATGCCGGACCGGCGCTGTTGATGCCGCTGATCATCATTGGCGGCATCTGGAGCGGCAAGTTCACGCCGAGCGAGTCGGCGGCGGTTGCGGTCTTCTATGGCCTGGCGGTTTCTTTGTTCTACTACAAGGACTTGAGCTGGCGCAGCATTCCGCAGCTGATGCTGAACGCCTTTTCCACCAGCGCCACCGTGATGCTGGTGATTGGCGCCACCGGGGCCATGGCCTGGCTGATCACCGTCGAGCAGGTGGCGGTGCAGATGGCCACCTGGATCCAGATGGTGGCAACCGAGCAATGGATGTTCCTGATCCTGTTCAACATCTGCCTGTTGCTTCTGGGCATCTTCATCGAGCCGCTGCCGGCCATGCTGCTGAGCGCGCCGCTGTTCCTGCCGCTGGCCAAGCACTTCGGCATGGACATGGTGCATGTCGGCGTGATGATGACCGCCAACCTGGCGATCGCGTTGTACACGCCACCGGTCGGCGGCACGCTGTTCGTGGCCGCCAAGCTGGCGCATGCCGGCATCGGCGAGATCACGCGCTACCTGTGGCCGCTGATGGTCGCCACCTTCACGGTCGTGCTGCTCATCACCTATGTGCCGCAACTCTCTCTGTGGCTGCCCCGGGTGATTCAATCCTGGTGACCCGCATGCGCACCCTTGTCGTCGAGTTTCGCATTCACCCTGAGCACGTCGAAGCGTTCGATGCCGCCATCCGCGCCAACGCCCAGGCATCCGTGGCGTGCGAGCCGGGCTGCCGGCAGTTCGACGTCTGCCGCGATCCGGACGATCCATCGTTGTTTTTTTTGTACGAGCTGTACGACGACGAAGCGGCGGTGCAGGCTCACCTGCGGGCGCCTCACTTCCTGAGCATGAACGCTCAGACCGGTGGGTGGGTCCAGAGCAAGACGGTGCGCCACCTGCTGCGAACCGAACCGGAGAGGCCGCCATGCTGAAGCTGGGCGCGATTGCGGACGACTTCACCGGCGGCACCGACCTGGCCAACAACCTGGTTCGGGCCGGCATGCGAACCGTGCAGCTGATCGGCGTGCCTGATGCCGGTACCCCGCCCGTGGATGACGCGGACGCCGTGGTGGTGGCGCTGAAGTCGCGCACCGCGCCGGTTTCTGAAGCGGTGGCGCAGTCGCTTGCCGCCGCGCGTTGGCTGAGGGCGCAGGGCGCCACCCAGATCTACTTCAAGGTCTGTTCAACGTTCGACTCCACGCACAGGGGCAACATCGGACCGGTGACCGAGGCGTTGATCGACTTGCTGGGCGCCGAATTTGTGGTCATCACACCGGCGTTCCCCGAGAACGGACGCACGATCTTCAAGGGCCATCTGTTTGTCGGTGATCAGTTGCTGTCCGACAGCCCGATGAAGCACCACCCGTTGACACCGATGACAGATGCCAACCTGGTTCGGGTGATGCAGGCACAGCTCGACCCGGCACGCGGCCGCCGGGTCGGCCTGATCGACCATCGGGTCGTCGCGCAGGGTCCGGAGGCCATCACCAGACGAATCGATGTCTTGCGCTCGCAAGGCGTGGACATGGCGGTTGTCGATGGCGTGAGCGACGATGACCTGCGCACCCTGGCCCATGCTGCGGCGCAGCTGCGCCTGGTGGTTGCCGGGTCCGGGCTGGCCATCGGCATTCCGGCCCTCCACGGCCTGCAAGCCGATGCGGGTGCCGAACGGCTGCCGCCGGCCGCTGGAGCGTGTGCGGTGGTGTCGGGCAGCTGCTCGGCCGCGACCAACGCGCAGGTGGCCGCCTTCCTGGCTGCTGGCGGTGACGGTTTCGCGATCGACCCGCTGCAGCTGGCCGCTGGGCGCGACCTCGTGGCCCAGGCGACGGCCTGGGCCCTGCCGCGACTGGGTGGCGCGCCGTTGCTGGTCTACGCCACCGCCGAACCAGCCGCCGTGCAAGCGGTGCAGCGGCAGCTGGGCGCCGAGCAGGCGGGAGAACTGGTGGAACGGGCCTTGTCGCGCATCGCCGTCGCTCTGGTGCAGGCGGGCGTCGGACGCCTGATCGTGGCCGGCGGCGAAACCTCGGGCGCGTGCGTGCAGGCTTTGGGCCTGTCGCAATTGCGCATCGGCCCCCAGATCGACCCCGGCGTGCCCTGGTGTCATGCGGCCACGCCGGTTCGAACGGCGGGGTTGCACCTGGCGCTGAAGTCCGGCAACTTCGGCTCCACCGATTTCTTCCAACGCGCCTTCACGCTGCTATGAGCGACGACCTGGCCCTGCGCGAGGAGATCTGCCGCGTCGGCCGCTCGCTGTACGAGCGCGGCTACGTGCACGCCACGGCCGGCAACATCAGCGTGCGGCTGCGAGACGGCTTCCTGATCACGCCCACCGACGCTTGTCTGGGCGCGCTTGAGCCTGGGCGGCTTGCGCGAATCGACACGGATGGTCGGCAGACCGGTGGCGACCCCGCCAGCAAGACGCTGGCCCTGCACCGGCGGATCTACGACAGCGCGCCCGAGGCGGGCTGCGTCATCCACACCCACAGCACGCACCTGGTGGCGCTGACGCTGCAGGGCGTCTGGAGCGAGGAGGACATCCTTCCACCCATCACGCCGTACTTCGTGATGAAGGTCGGCCATGTGCCGCTGATCCCCTATCACCGCCCTGGCGACCCGCAGGTGGGCGAGCTGGTGGCCCGGCGCATCGTGGCGATGGCCGCGCGGGGCACGCCCATTCGCGCCGTGCTGCTTGATCGGCTGGGGCCGAACGTGTGGCACCGAAGCCCCTCCGAAGCCAGTGCCGTGCTGGAGGAGCTGGAAGAGACCGCCAAGCTTTGGCTGCTGTGCCCCCAGCGGCCGCAGCCGCTGAGCCAGGCTGAGCTCGACGCGTTGCGCCGCCAGTTCGGCGCGCTGTGGTGATCGGCTCGGGGCGGC
>ERZ1645187.2466-NODE-2466-length-16185-cov-66.011717_pt1 | contig 16185 bp, 13 predicted proteins | sample MGYA00575352_ERZ1645187 | MGnify/ENA primary metagenome ERZ1645187 (study PRJEB40837, sample SAMN11349314) | freshwater sediment metagenome | isolation source: river sediment | host: Sediment | place: India: Wazaribad , New Delhi | collected 2017-02-21 ... | reverse complement strand
GGCCGCGGCCGCCCGACGGCCGCCCGATCGCGCCGAAACGGCGACGAAGTGGTGCCGCACTCCGAATAGAGATGCGAACACGTTCGAGATCGAAATCGCGATGTGATTCGAGCCGGCACCGTCGTTCCGCAACACACGGACGAGACGATGCCGGTTCATCCGAAGGAAAAAGACCGTCCCGAGGACCATCGCCGTCGCGCAAACCGGCGCGGACCGACCTCGATGGGCGCACTCACCTAGAGCTGGCTTCGGGAATCTGAACAGGTCCGTTGAGTGGTCTTTCCGCCTGTGAGCAGCCAAGATGGCTTGGCGAACAGGAGAGAAGATGTCGAGACGACCGCGCCGGAACCACACCCCGGCCTTCAAAGCGAAAGTGGCGCTGGCTGCCATCAGGGGCGAGAAGACGCTCGTCGAACTGGCTCAGCAGTACGACGTCCATGCGAACCAGATCACGACGTGGAAGTCGCAGCTCCTCGACGGTGCTGCCGGCGTGTTCGGCGCGGAGACGCGACCCGATCCCGAGACGCCACCGATCGACCTGAAGGCTCTCCACGCGAAGATCGGCGAGTTGACGCTGACCAACGATTTTTTAGCCGGAGCGCTCGTGAAGGCCGGCCTTCCGAGCGCAAAGCGATGATCGACCCCGCGCACGAACTGCCGATCTCCAAACAGGCGAAGGCTCTCGGGATCAGCCGCGGCAGCGTCTACTACGTGCCGAAGCCGGTGCCGGCCGTCGATCTGGAGATCATGCGGCGGATCGACGAGCTTCATCTGAACTACCCGTTCGCGGGCAGCCGGATGATGGCGGCTCTGCTGGCGAACCAGGGCGTCGATGTCGGTCGCCGCCATGTCCGAACTCTGATGAAGAAGATGGGGATCGAGGCGATCTACCGGAAGCCGAACACCTCGAAGCCGGCGGTCGGGCACAAGATCTATCCGTACCTTCTTCGAAAGCTGAAGGTCGAGCGGCCGAACCAGGTCTGGGCGGCCGACATCACCTACATCCCGATGGCCAAGGGCTTCGTCTACCTCACGGCCGTCGTCGACTGGTTCACCCGGCGCGTCCTGACGTGGCGGTTGTCGATCACGATGGAGGCCGAGTTCTGCGTCGAAGCTCTCCAGGAGGCTCTGGCCCGCTACGGCAAACCGGAGATCTTCAATACGGATCAGGGTTCGCAGTTCACGTCGGCCGCCTTCACCTCGGTGCTCACCGACGCCGGCGTCGCGATCAGCATGGACGGCAAGGGATCTTGGCGGGACAACGTCTTCGTCGAGCGGCTCTGGCGGTCGGTCAAATACGAAGAGGTGTACCTCCGCGCCTACGCCACGGTCGCCGAGGCCCGCGCCTCGATCGGCCGATATCTCGGCTGGTACAACGGTTCACGTCCTCACTCGAGTCTTGACCGGCGAACTCCGGATCAGGCCTACTTCAACAACACGCCGCTCCTCGCGGCGGCATGAACGAGGCGGGAATCCACTTAACGGACCGGGCCTGACTGTTCAAATCAGCGAGACCACCTCTGAGCGCACCGAATTCCTGATCAACGACCGCCTGTCGTTCATGCGCTTCCTCGGGCTCGGCCTGGACGATCGCGTGCCCGACGCCCGAACGATCTGGTTGTTCCGCGAGAAGCTCACGAAGGCAGAGGCGATCAAGGGGTTGTTCGCCCGCTTCGAGGCAACGCTGCGGGCCTCCGGCCACATCGCCATGTCGGGCCAGATCGTCGACGCCAGCCTGGTCGCCGCGCCGAAGCAGCGCAACACGGACGAGGAACGCCGAACCATCAAGGAAGGCCGCGTCCCCGAGGATTGGAAGAGCCGGCCGGCGAAACTCCGGCACAAGGATCGCGACGCCCGCTGGACGGTGAAGTTCACCAAGGCGAAGGAGCGGCCGGACGGGACCAAGCCGCCGGTCGACATCGCCATTCCCTCCTTCGGCTACCAGAACCACGTCGCCATCGACGTCGGTCACGGCTTCATCCGGACATGGAAGGTCACGGACGCGGCCGCCTACGAGGGCGCGGTGCTGCGCGACGGTCTGCTCGACACGACCAACACGGCGCGGACGGTGTGGGCCGACACCGCCTATCGCTCTGCCGCCAACGAGGCCTTCATGGCCGACCACGGCTTCGTCAGCCGGGTTCATCGCAAGAAGCCGAAGGGGCGTCCGATGCCGGAGAACACACGGCGGGCGAACAATGCCAAGTCCAAGATCCGCAGCCGCGTCGAACACGTCTTCGCCGATCAGAAGACGAGGATCGGCCTCGTCGTGCGGACCATCGGCATCGCCAGGGCGACGACCAAAATCGGGCTGGTGAACCTCGTCTACAACATCCGCCGGCTGCTCTTCATTCAGCGCAGGGAAGCCGCTTGAAGGAGCGGCACCGGCCATCGGCCACCTGCCGACATCCACGCCGACCAGATCGGACTGTCGTCGACTGCGGTCCCGCCGCTGCTGCGCCGAAATCAGCCTATCCGCAGGCCCGCCGACGCGTTGATAGAACCATCCAGCTACCACCGCCTGCGTTAGGCCAGCCACTTTACGAGCGTCGATCAGAAGTTCGCGAAGGCGAACGTAACGGGGTGTGCGAAGCACAGGAGCTGCACATCTATCCTTACTACCACAATCTGGAAGCTGGGAAATACACGCCGAGATGCGCACAAATGAGAGCACTCCTATGCAGTCATGGGTCGCTGTCGGTCTCACCGGATATGGTCGCACTATCCTCTGAATGCGGCCCGCAATTGACGGATGCAAATAACGTTAAAACATCTTTCACATAGTCTGCCCTATTGTTTCTAGCGTAGCGAATAAGTGTGGAGATATATGGATCAGAACTACGGATTTCTCCATATAGATCTGCCTTGTAGGAATAGCCGCCACCGTTGTTGTGACGCTCGATTTGATAGTAGGACGGCATAGTATTCGGGGAGCGTCCGAGTTGATCGGCAATTTGCCCTTTACTCAACCCGGAATGAAGCATTTTTCTCATGTATTCTTTCCGCTCGGCCGCGATGGCGTTCTCGGCAAGTTCAACTGGAAAATTTATAAGCCTGATAGACCGGATAAAACGGTCTCGCCACTTTTCGGTATGTTCTGCTCGCGCTTCAAAAAGTGGTCTAAGTTCTTCGCGCCGCTGCTTTGATTCTGATTTCTTCTGGTCAGCAAATGCATTCGCCAAGGTAATGACCTGCCGGATTAACCTTGCTCCCTTTTCAGATATGAAGGATTGGGGGCACCCCCCTATCTCGCGGTCCACAAGAAGTCCCGCCCGAGCAATTGCTTTTTTTGTTCTGCCATTCGCGCTTGCCCATGTGTTCGTAATAATACGTCTCAGGGCGTCTCTGGAGACGCGCTCATCCTCGGCAACAGCTACTATTGCGAGATCAAACTGCTTCTGCGCCTTGAGGTCGTTCAGGATTCTATGGGGGCAAACGTCCCAGACCGATAGATAGTAGTCCTTATCGAGACAGAGTGCTTTTGCCTGCGCAATTAACTCTGAACTCAACTCATAGCCGAAGCGCCCTTTAACGATTATCTTGTCCCGAATAGCTTCCTCTATCTTAATGTAATGGTATTGGCTCCCTAGTCTGCTGCTAATGGCTTTGATTGGTGAATCAGCAAGCGCAGCGACTACATTCTTATAGATAAACGACTTTTCAGGAAACATATTTTCAATATAAATATCTAGAATGGCTTTTTCGTCTTTATTGAGAAGCGGATATCCGGGTCTCATTGTGTCACCGTATTTGCCCGTTAATTTTGCGCAGGTAACATCTGCATCGACCGGTCACGTTCACGGATAGGATAGGGGCGAGTACTCCAGGATATCAAACGCAACCCGAGCGCACCTGCCCTCCGTGGAGGTTAAGCAATTCGCGCTCAAAAATTTCACGAACGGTCAGTTTATCCGGTTTCATGGCAATGGATTTCCTCTCGATCTCGGGTCAATCTGCTGGAGCAAATCCGACATATGTCCCGAAAAACGAAGGAGCGGGTACGTAGCTGGCAAATCGCACAGATCCAGGAATGGTGGTTCGGCTCGTCAGACCATCAAATCCGCCATCACCGGTATCGATGTCCTCGTTCTGCATGTTCGCAATACCCAAATTTTTCTCCAGCGCAGTGGTTACATAGTCAAATCCCATATCATGAGCCACAAAAATAGTGTGCCCACAGGGACTGTAATATTCTTCGTCTATTTTGTCTTTGTTCGGATCCAAGACGACATGATTACAAAATGGGCACTTAATAATCTCATCATGAGCAATTTCGACACACTTTATCGCTTCGCTTTTCATATTTCACCTTTGGCATAATTGGTTGAACTGACGTTGACGCTGTTCCGGAACCGGATTGACTTCCACTTAGCTAGATCCGTTTGCGGAACCCCTGAACCGCCTCCGAATTTAGCCTCTAAATCCCCGCCCCGAGTATCCCCATGATCTGTCCAACGCTGACGACCTTCACAGCAAACAGCTTCTCGTTGGCAAGCTCCGGAACTTGTTTCAACGATGAAAGCCGTCCATACCGTTCGGGCTCATCGGTATAGGGATAGGGCACGCTGATCGAAGGTATTACGATACCTTGACTCGTAACGGCTGTCTCTACAGCAGCCGTCGCCGGCAGCCATATGGTGATGTGGTTCTTTGTCACTCGCTCAAAGGCGAAAACCGTTCCGCTGGCAATCAACTGATATGTGCATTGGTAAAGTCGATCCGGCTGATGGACCGTACAGAGCCCACTCGCATCGACTGCGGCCTGGATTGCCAGCCCGAGGGGGCTCGGTACCTTCGGCTCCGTCTTCCGGTTCTTCGTCGCTGTCGCGCTCGGGCTCAAGGCCACCTCCTGAATTTCGACGGGAGAGTAAGAGCGGTGCTGACCCAACTCATTGGACCAGTCCCACTCCGCCGGGATATTTGTCGAACACCCAAGACGACGCCCGACGATTTCGACGGATTCAAGCGGTCAAACGCTCGCCGGGATCACATGCGACTAAAAGCGCAACCTGTAGACTCACGTTCAATTGTAGGAAATGATCGCTCACCGCACCCATAGGTGGCTGTTCGGCCATTTTGAGACTGAACCAACCATCGGTACGCCTGGACTCGTCCAAACGATGCGAGGAAGAAATGACACTATACGATCATCAAGTTCGCATTATCAAAGGAATGATCGCAAGGGGTGATAAGCAACACGACATTGCGGCCTGGTTTGGAGAAAATCAGGCAAGAATTGTAGAGGCAGATGCAGGCAAATTCGGCGAATTCACTGCTGCTCTGCCGGAAGATCTACCGCCGCGCGGGGCACCAGGGCCGAAAGGTCGCCGCCTATATATTAAGGTCAAAAAAGCCATTGAGGCGTTGGAGGCCAAAAATGACGTTCAGGCGTTAGAAATCTTGCTCGCAGGAACCGCCGATTACGATAAGAACGAAGCTTAATCGTAGTCCCCTGGACGTTCCAACTCTCTACGACATGGCGGAACCCACGCCAATCGGGATGAATTGGAGCGTCTGCTCTTATTCCAAACGAACCAAGCATAGCCCGTCGCGGTTGAAGCCTTCGGATCTACCCGGCCCTTCACCATCGGCACTCGCTCGGTGAACTGCGCAAAAATATCCGGTGGATTTTCCTTGAATATCGAATGATAACGCCCAACACTTTCAAGAAAGACCGTCCTAGCCAAGATTGCAACACCGAACTTGGCGATAGAAATTGCGCGAGAAACAAATTCCTCTGCGAGCCTAAACGGCGGATTGGTCACTACCCAGTCATGGGTCTCAACACCATACGGAAATATCAAAAAGTCTTTAATAGGCGCGTAGCCGTAGTGAAATGCATCAGCAGAAGTAACACGTGCGAAGTACTCAGACAAAGGTCGACTCATATATCCGCGACCGCAGGCTGGCTCCAGGCAACTCATTCCAGAAACGGTCTCGCGACCAATGACATGTTCGATCAAAGCACGCGTTGCCCAAGGCGGTGTCGGAAAATCATCGGGGCTATCAGACGGCTCCGAGCGCTGTGACATTACTGCGTGAGAAGTATTCTGCATTTGCACCATCCCGAGAACGACGACAACCCGTGTGCTGCGATGGTCGAGGTTACCTAAGCACGCACGCATGAGAAGCGATCACTATTCCCAATCGGCCGATTTCAGGCCAAGGCTGCGAGCGTTCTCCGAAACCGCGCGCCGCACATTGTCGCCGACCCCATCCGGAAACTCGGCCGAGATTTCCACCACAAGGCGGACGGTCGCGTTCGGATCGGAGGTAAGCACCGACACGATTTCCTCGGCGATCTGCACTAGGCGCATTTTCGCGGTCGCTGGCGGAACCTCCGCGGAGCCGTAGAAGGCTTTCAGCTTTGCGGCGACTGGGATGAGCGGAGTTGATGGCACCGTCGGCGATGCGCTCCCTCCACTGGAAATATTGCCACTAGGCCCCTTGGCGACGCCGCTCACGGTCGTGGCGGTAGTTGGCTCAGCCGCGGGAGCTGGTGCTAACCGGCATGCATTCTCATAGGCTCCAGCCACTTGAGGATCGATCAATAGCAAAGTGTCGTCGAAGACGGCATTGCCGCCGCCGAGCGAAAAGCCTTCGAACTTGCCGTCGGCCTCGCCGTAGGCGGTGCCGAAAAAATCCTTGCTGGTAGCGCCAGCACGGATCGCCTGCGTCAGAACATCCCTCGTCTTGAGGCGCGGCATGTAGAGATAGCGCAAGGTATCCTCGAAGAACGCAGCCGCGTTTGCCGTGCTATGCCCACTCTTCCAATAAAGCTCCTTGAGCTTGGTGCGCAAATGGATCGGCGACCAGATAGCGATCACCAGCTCATTGTCGGCGCAAATCCGCTCGATCTCGCCGCCGATGGAGCCGCCGGTCGTGTTCAGGGCGAATGCCTCGATACCCGGTTTTGAATCGGTCGGCGTATCCATCATCGGGCAGAGCAACCATTTGTAGCACTCACGGACTACGCGCGGCAGCGCGTCTTCGGCGCTCTTCAGTTCCTTCTCGGCCTGGTTTTTCTGCAAGAGGTCGATGTTCAGGCGGCCTTCCTTCACATCCTCGACGATCGAGCTCCACGCGAGCGCGACGCGCGTTGCGTCATTGAGGCGGGAAAGTGCACTGTGATCGGGAGCTAGAAAGAGCAGGCGGTTGCTGCGATAGCGCGGCTTCACGCCATTCCTGCCGATAGTCTCAAGTACCACATCGAAGGCGAGCCGGTGCTCTTCGCGGGCATACCAAGCCTCCGGCGGCAACACGACAAGCCGCAGGGCGCTGTCGTCCGGCACGTCGCTATGTGGCGTGAAGGTATGCACACCGTCGAAGACATTGCCGACTGTCTTCTTCAAAGCGTCGGCGATTTTCCCGCGCACCTCCGTCCGGTCATCGAATCGGCGCTTCCTGTCCTCCATCTCCCGGCGCAGATTGGCGCGGGTGTCGAACCAGAAGCGGGTCGCATCTTGGCTCTTTTCGCCGGAGGCATTGAGATAGTGAAGCCGGTCGGCGAGCCGGCCGAGCGCGTCGGCATAGATGGACGCGGCCTGTCCCGGCTGAAGGCAGCCGAGAACGATATGCGCCCGGTCGAGGCCGCGCGCGGCGACCTTGGAAGCAACCGACGACGGTGCGCTGCCGAGAAAGATCGTACGGGCAATACGTCGCGCGGCCGCTACCTGACCGAAGCGCGGCTCCTTGCTCTCCAAGGCCGTCGTCTCGGCACGGTCGCTATCGATGTCCCGCTCGATCACGGCATCCCAGCCTGCCGGCAGATAGTAGGTCAGCTCGTTGCGGCTGCTGCTGTCATGGAGTGGCAGACTGCCGGGCATGATGAGCAGGTCTTTGTTGTCGTCCTTCCACAGCCGGTAAATGACCTTAGCCATGAGCTTCAGGACGCCGCGTGTGCGCTGGAACCCGTCGATGGTCGTCCAGTCCTCATAGAGGCGATCGAACACCTCGGGGTGGATCGGATAGGCGTGCAGAAGCCGCTCAAAGTAGCGGCGCTCCTGCGTATCGGCCGGGAGCTTCACGCCCTCGGCGATATAGGCGTCGGCGAAGGCGCGGCACACGGCTTCGCGGGTCTTTTCGTCGCGCACCGGCTCAAATAGGCGGCGGCGGACAATCTCGAACGCTTCCTCGGTCGCCACCGGCTTCCAAAGTGCCTGCACGCGCCCGAAGGTCTTTTCGAGAGCCCGCAGCGACGCCACGCCGCGCTGACTGCCTGCTTCCAGATCGGATTCCGGCAAGGAAGCGAGCACGTGGGCGCGCGGCACCAGTTTCACCGCTTCGGTGAGAGCCTGGACGAAAGACAGGTTGGAATCGTAACTGCCGCCGCTGATTGCCTGCGATTCCGGGAACTGGCGTATATAGGCGACCAACTCGTCGATCAGCACGACGCATGGAGCGTGGCGCTCCAGCAGATCGCGCAGCACATCCTTGCCTGGGGATGTGCCGGTGGCGTCCGCCTCGGCGACGAGTGCGAATGCTTCCGCGCCGCCTAGTTGCCATGCCATCTCGCCCCAAAGGGTCTTGATCGTCTGGCTCCCGCGCTTCCACGGCTGTCCCGGCGCGTGTGCAGTGCCATCCAGCACAGCCACGCGGGCTTGGGGCACGTCCATCAAGCCTGCGCGATCGACCAACGCCGAGATGCCGGCAAGATCCGACAGGGCGCATTTGCGGCTGGCGAGGTGATAGACGGCGAGCATGGTGTGCGTCTTGCCACCGCCGAACGCGGTCTGAAGTTGCACGACCGGTTCACCGCCCCGGCCGGCGAGGCGCTGCGCCACCTGCGTCAGCAGCATCGCCATGCCTTCGGTAATGAAGGTGCGGTCGAAGAATGCGCCCGCATCTTGATATTCCCAACTGGCCCTTCCGGTGCTCACCGCCGTGATGTCGGCCGCGAACTCCGATTGCTGAAACGTACCTTCGAGCACGTCCCGGTGGGGTACCGCCACTTCTCTCCAGGGTTTCATCGCCGGCCCCCCTTCAGCCAAACAGATCGCTTTGACGGGCCTTCGGCGCAGCGGTAGCGGCGGCCTCGATGGCGCTCCAGCTTGTAATGATTTCGTTGTAGGCGCGGGCATCCTCGGGCCAACCCGCTCGCTCACACAGCGTGTAAAGACGATAAGCGAGTTGACGCGTTGCCTCGGCTTTTCCCTCGACAACAGAAAGCACCTTGCCCGCGCTGGTTTCGCCATCCGCTTTGAAAACACGGATCAGATGATGCAGCAATTCCCAGACCGGCAAGCGATTATCGGCAGCCGGGTCCCATTCGGACGGGTACTCGGCCCACTTTAGCAGCCGAACGATACCGCCTGCGGCAGAGATCACTCCGGCATTCTTCACGCCATCGACGCTGGTGCCTTTGGCGCGCGCAAGCGTGTCAGCCTCACCGAACCGCCCGTCTTTCCAGCCATATTGTTCAAACCAGTGCAGGCAAAATTGGGTGTCGTGGTCGAAATCATCCTCGGCGAGGAAGCGGTTGATGAGCCGCAAAGCGGTCTGCACGGTCATTGGTGTGCCATCGGCCTCAAGCACGGCGGCGTATTTCGAGAACACCGCCATACCGGGGCCGATAATGGCCTGAGACAGGTCAACAGGCGCGACCGGCGAGCGGTCGTCGCCGGACCCGCGCGTCATCTCGTCGAGCGCTTCCGGTAGAACCTCGTTCAATTCGCGCAGGAAAGCACGGCGGGAGACTGTTTCCGCAGTTGCGGGGCGTGGGCGGCAGACCAGAATGATACTGGATGCCAGAGAGTTTCGTGCACTATTTCGGAACCCTCCACTCCGCTCTGTTCGCATTGGCCACGTACCGCTTATGCAAAATCCGGACGAAATTACTGCTGCTAGGAACGTGTCCCACCCGGTGCTCGCAGTTCCCTCGCTGTCATCGGTTTCTGCTTGCCTCACAGCGTAATATATCGTGACTGGATATGTCGGACGAGATTGTTCGGTCAGGCGACGCATCGCGCGAGTCATTCCGTCCAAGAAGAATGATTCTGCACCAGATTTTCCGTTCTCGTGGCGATATGCGAAAGCAACAAGCTCTTCAGATTTTGGAGCTGCCAAAGTAGAAAAAAGGATTGGATAAATTTCTCGTAATGTACGCCTAAGCCACACATAGAAGAAATCTGCCAAGTCAGCATAAGGTACGTTGTCGTAATATGGAGGGTCCGTCGAAATTACTTTTCCTGCGCTTATTTGTTGCGACTGCGCATCCATCTGTTCGGAGGCCCCGCCACCATTGGCAGGTAGGGCGTTCGAGATAACTCGACCAATCCAGTCGATTGCTCCAAGCCAATTCCCCGTCGATGACGAAAAGGGGTTCGCCTCAGCGTGATCCCAAATCATCGGATACGCTTGACGTCCGAATGTCTGAACAATGAACTCACCGCCCCATGCGGTTAATCCTGACCAATAGTTGGCACTCCTACCGATTCCGAGGGCCAAATAGACGCTGACCGCCTTTGCATAGCTGTCGGAAAAGTTCTCGTCATCTTGCGATGACTTAAGTGCGTCGGCCTCAATCAATGCCCTCACATCGGTTGCAAGAGCGGAAAACGTATTCAATGCAACAAGCTGTCGCCTTCCAAATATCTGAGAGAAACGGAGCATACCGTATGGCTTCACGCCGACGTATTGAGTACTGCCGGAAATTTCTAAGTCCGGCTCCCATTCCGGTGTTGCGCAAGTCGCCATATGCTCTTGCTGATTGGAGGGGGCTATGAATACACGTCCCGATTTTCCCTCTGCAATGATTGCCATTAGTCTCTCACCTAGACGACCAGCTTTGCCCTCTTCCTTGATGTAGTCGCCAGATATTGGGCTTCCTGAAAGCAAGCACTTGAAGTTCGCTCGCGACAATTTCGTCCCATCATTTGCGCCTTCTGGAGCACTCCCAATTTTCACTGTGAAATGATAGCTGCCTCCTTCGACAACAGGCTCGACGTAGGCTTCCTTGCCACCTTTGCTGGACAACACAAAAGTTGAGGCCAGTGGCACATCCACATCGCGAAAGGCCGGATTCGGACTCTTTACTGTCCGCGTCCATATCCACGCAATGACCGTGAGTTTTTGCCCGACAAACGGTTTGAGGTCGGGGCGCTCTGTCGCCATATCCGCCGTGATTTCAACGGGCGGATATAGATGGCCGATGCGTTTCTCTGCCTGTTCGCGTATCCACTGGCCGTAGTAGCGCACATCCTCGGCAAGGCCTTGGGCGCCTTGCCACTGCTTGCTCCAGGCGTCGGAGCTGGTGCGCGCTTCCGGGTTTACCGGTGGACGGCCCGCAAACTTTGGCGGAATCTCAATCATCGCCTTGTTGATAAGAACGGCGACGGGATTGAGATCGGAGGCGTAGCTTTCCAACCCAAGGCGCTGAGCCTCAAGCGGCAACGAGCCGCCGCCCGCAAACGGGTCGTGGAACGCTGGCAGCTTGTCGGGATTGAACAGCTCGGCCGCCTGCGGGTGGTCCTTATTGAGGTCGCAGGTTTCGCGCCACGACTTGCGAATTTCCGCGCGCGCCTTTTCCAGAACTGCTTCGTTCGTCGTGTTCTCCCACGTCACTAAGTCCTTGATGATCGCGAAGAGCCGGTTGCGGCTGGCGACCCAGTTTGCCTTGATGTTGTTGGGCGGTAACTGGCCTGGATGCTCAAGCTCCCATTTCCAAGACGGGTCGTTGACCATCTGCGCGAAGATCACGGCACGCGCCGCAGCGAGCGGACGCCGCGCCCACCACAGGTGCAATGTGCTGGGATGACCATGCCGGATCGACTTCTCGCGCGCGGCGGCCTCGTTGATAGCATCCAACGGCAGCGCGACTTCGATCAGCTTCTTCGGGGTTTTCACGGTAGCGGTCATTCTTATTTTCTTTCTGTCAGCACATGCCGGATTGTAGTATAAAATGGGAGGTCGTGCGCGAACCGAAGCTCTTCGGCAATCAGTTCGCGAATGTCGTCATCCGAGAAACCATCCTCAGACGCATCGGCGGCGTAGTTGACATACTGAGCTACCGCCGATTTGCGCATGTTTCTCAAGCGTCCCCGGTAGGGATGCAGGGAAAACACCCGCAGAGTCTCGGTTGCTCTATGTTGTTCCAGTGTCGATAAGCCGCTCCGCACACTGATAGTTCCGTCAGACCAGAAAATGAAGTAGTCGTCCGGGTCATCCTTGCACGGGTCGATCAGGTCGGCGACGTTGTACGGTCCTGCGCCTCGATCCTTGAAGTGACCGCATGAATCTGTCTGGTCACAGGACCAGAATAGATTGTCCCAATCGAAGGTGAGCGCGGGATGCAAGCTCTTCCGCCGGAAATGTTCGATATGCTGGCCGAGGCTGTCGATGCTTCCTTCGCAATATGCGCAACGGCGGCCTTGCATCGCTTCAAGCTGCGTTCTGATCTGCCCCTTGTGGGTGGATGAGATATTGTCCCATGTGTGGACGCCGTGGGCGTAGCCGCCAAGGCAAGCCGGCGCGGAGCAGATGGTGCGATCGAGTTTCCGCATGTCACGCGCCCTCCGGCAGGCCCTTGGCGAGCCGGAATCGCTGGAAGCGGATAAGGCGGTCGGCGTCCAGCATGACCTGATGGCTTTCGCCGTAGTGCGCGATGAGGCGTTGCCGCAAGTGGGACGCTTCAGGCCCTTCGGCTTCACCCGCCTCAATGAGCTTTCGATAGGCGCTGAGTGCGGTCGCCTCCTCAACCTGCGGAACGGGGTCCACGTCCATCACGGTCGCCAGAACATTGGCGCTCTCGACGCCTCTAGTCTGAATCAGGGGCGTCTCGATCACCACTTCGTCGTTGCTGATATGGAGGACGCGGATCGACGACTTATCGACGGTGGACAGGACATGCGGGCTGTGCGTGCTGACAATGATCTGTAGGGCCGGGAACGCGCTTTGCAGCAAACCGAGCACCTGCTGCTGCCAACGGGGATGCAAGTGCATGTCCACTTCATCGACGATGAGAACGCCGGGGGTTTCGATGGCAGCCCGATCACTCAGTTGCGGATTGAGGCTGGCGCAACGGCGCGCAACATCGGCAACAAGCGCAAGCATGGTCCGCACGCCATCGCTCAGCAAGGACAGCGGCAGCTCGCCCCGTGTCTCGTGCTTGGCCGTCAGGGTGTGAAGTTCGTCGTACCAGCGAAGACTTGACCAGCCGGTCGGTTGAAGAACCGTGTCGGTGGCGGTCTTCACGCCTTCGATCATCGCAAGATTGGCTTGCAGGCTCTCCCGGAAAGAAGGCGATGCCGTCTGCCTGAAACGGTGCTCGAACCACGCCGAGATCCCCTTGAACGACGATGACGACGTGAGGCAGTCGGCATAGCCGGCAACGCGCTCCCCGACATTGGTGACGGAGGAACGGCGATATTCGGTCTGCCGTTGCTCGCTCCAGAGGCGGCCTGTTCCATAGTAGGCGACGAGTGGCAGAACCGCCGAGTCCGACAGGAAGGGCTGCGCGGCCGCTTTCATTGAACCAAAGTGCCGCGTGCTCGGCCGCACCTTGTCGCCGTAGGTTCTGACCGCACTCTTCCACGTCACGGACGCATCCTGGACGGTGGCCCACGCCTCATATTCGGTCGGCAGGCAAGGAGACATCCTGCGTTCTTGGCCGGGGACCATGCGCACATCGCTCCGCTCGATCCGTCGGACCTTTTCCGGCGGATCGAGCGTGTTGACGAACACGGACAGCGCCACAGCGGCAGCGTCCAGCACGGCGGTCTTGCCGCTGCCGTTCTCAGCGACCAGCACGGTGAGGCGATCATGGAACGCGACTTCGCAACGGGCAAAGCAGCGAAAATTCTTCAGCAATAGCTTGTCGAGGCGTAGCGCGGTCATCGTGTCTCCGCCTTGGCGAGCAGGTCGCCCAGATTGAAGTTGATGGACGCGACGCCCCAACCCGGTTCACGGTCGAACGGGCTGGGAATGTAGTGGGGGCCGTCGATGGCGTCATCGTCCCCGACGATGGCGATCGCCAGAACGAACTTCTCCCCCTGATTGAAGGCGTAGAGCATCTCGTTGCGGGTAATCGTGACGGTGCTCGCGCCCTTCACTCGTCCCTTCACCTCAATATGCTTGGGATCGGGCTGCCGGCCCTCAACGGCTGGCGGATAGGAGGTCAAATCCCAGCCGCACTTCGCGGCGGAGACGTCGACCACACGGCAGCCACGCGCTTCTTCGACCTGCCGAACGGCCGTCATGGCAAGCCGTTCAATGCGCGAACGCGCCGCCGCATCGGCCGCGAAGGTCGCCGCCACCGGATCGGCTGGCTCGTCGCCGCGCAGCTTGTTCAACAAGCCGGCTGGCACGATCAGCGCCGCGCCCAGCACGACCGGCGTGCCGTTCACGACATGGCGCATAGCCTGAAGCTCCTTCTTGCGGCCGTCGAGGCGGCCTTGAAGATCGCCGAGCGTGCGCTCGACATTCTGAAGGTTGAGCCGCACGTCCTTGCCGACCTCGGCGTCGTCCTTGAGCTTCAGCCAACGATCCTGCCAGAAGGCGATCTCTTTGCTCAGCCGCTCATGGACGGCGTTCAGCGTTTTCTCCACATGGTCAATGCGCCGCTGTGCAACGTCGCCATAGTGCTCCGGCACCAAGGTAGTTGCCGCCAACGACAGGGCGCGGGCTTCCTGACCAGAGGACAACCAGTGGGCCCCGAGCACGTCCTTGAGCAAGGGACGCTCAGCTTCCGGCAGAGGGTCAAGGTCGAGGTGCGGCGCCCATCCGGCAAAGGTTGCTTGCCCGTCCGGGCCGACGCGCACGAATTGCAGCCGCTTGGAAAGAACCAAGCCGTCGCCAGACTTGATCTCGTGCGTCAGCAAGAACAGCATCGCCGGATCGAACCCTTCATCGGATGGATCAACCAGGATCGATCCCTGCCGCAGAAGGTTGGCGTGCTGCTCAAGGATCATGTCCGACATGGCAAGCATGAGTGGATGGCCGGGGTGCATGAGTACGGCACGTTCCAGCCCCGGCTTGTCGAGTGGCTGGATAGCCTGGCGTTCGAAGCAAACGCGGCTGTAGCGCCGAAGAACCGGCTCATGCTCGCGGCGGTTTCGACCCGTGAGGCGGCGGTCGCGTTCGCGGATCGCCGCCGGAATATGGGTGATTTCCGACCGCCCGGCCTCACGCGGATGCGCCGTGCCACCAAGCGCGTCGAGAGCCTTGTTGAAAAAGGCCCGCACGAAAAACGGCTGAAGCCTTCGCGCCTCTGCCTTTTCCATCTCCTCCTTCACGGCAAACAGCCGATCCGCACTCATCGTCTCCTGCGCAAGGGCGTTGCGGTTCAAGAGAGATTTCAGGTGGTCGTGGTCGAGCGCGTTGTCGATCTTCTGGGTCAGCCGGGCACGGACTTCAGGCCGATCGCCGTATCGGATGGCCTCAACCAGAAGATCCTTGAGACTGGCCCCCTCGAACACCTCGCCCAGAATATCGAAGACGCGACCGTGAAGGGCTTGGCTCTCGACTTCCAGCTTCATCAGTAGGCGGTGATAGACATCGCCCTCACGGGTTTCCTTTGAGACTAGATTCCACAGGTGGCAAACCTCGGTCTGCCCGATGCGGTGGATACGGCCGAACCGCTGCTCCAGCCGGTTCGGGTTCCAGGGCAGGTCATAGTTGACCATGAGGTTCGCGTTCTGAAGGTTCACGCCTTCGCCAGCAGCGTCCGTCGCCACCAGCACGCGGACATCGGGATCGGAGCGGAAGAGCGCTTGAAGGCGGCGGCGCTCATCTCGATGCGTTCCGCCGTGGATGGTCACGATGGCATCGGGATTGCCGAGCACACCAGCAATTCGCGCATGAAGGTAGTTCAGTGTGTCGCGGTGTTCGGAAAAGATGATGATCTTGCGCTGCCGTCCGGCGGCGTCGCGCGTTTCGGGATGGTTCTGAAGGATTCTGGACAGTTCATCCCATTTGCGATCCTTCCCGGAAGCGACTACAGCCTTGGCCTGCTCCTCCAGACCCTTCAGGATGACGATCTCGGCTTCAAGCTCGACGACGGTTTTGGCAGCTGTGGCGTCGTCGATAAGGTTTTCTTCCAGGGCTTCCTGCTCTTCAGCACTCAGGTCGTCGTCATCCTCCGGGGCACCGGCATAGGTTTCCGAAAGGGAGTGCCGCCCTTTGAAACCGAGCCCTTCGTCGCGCAGCCGGTTTTCGAGCCGCTCGCGGCGGCGCTTGAGCGACTGGAAG
>ERZ1645187.2464-NODE-2464-length-16207-cov-5.672920_pt1 | contig 16207 bp, 17 predicted proteins | sample MGYA00575352_ERZ1645187 | MGnify/ENA primary metagenome ERZ1645187 (study PRJEB40837, sample SAMN11349314) | freshwater sediment metagenome | isolation source: river sediment | host: Sediment | place: India: Wazaribad , New Delhi | collected 2017-02-21 ... | reverse complement strand
ACCTTCGCTGGCCGCTCAAGGGCAAGGTGATCTCGAACTTCGGGCCGAAGACAATCGGCTTGAAGAATGACGGCATCAACATCGCGGTGCCCGAAGGCACCAGCGTGCGCGCCGCCGAAGGTGGCGTGGTCGCCTATGCCGGCAACGAACTCAAGGGTTACGGCAACCTCGTGCTGATCCGCCACGCGGGTGGCTACGTGACGGCCTATGCCCATGCCAAGGAACTGATGGTCAAGCGTGGCGACACTGTGAAGCGTGGTGATGTGATCGCCAAGGCTGGCCAGACCGGCGCAGTTTCAAGCCCGCAGCTGCACTTCGAAGTGCGCAAGGGCGCCACGGCCCTCGACCCCATGAAGCACCTGTCATCTGCAACCGCAATGAACTGAGTGCACAGACAGTTGGATGAGAGTCCCCTGCAAGGCAAGGCCCGGGTCTATCCCGGGTTTTGTCTTTTGGAGATCAGGTGTCCAGCGTATGCCCCAGCCGCCCTGCGATATCCTGGATGAGTTGCCAGGCCACGCGGCCTGAGCGTGAACCGCGCGTCACCGACCATTCCACCGCAGCGGCGCGCAAGTCCTCGGCGCTGATCTTGAGGTGGTAGTGCCGCGCATACCCCTCGATCATGGCAAAGAACTCGTCTTGCGAGCAGTTGTGAAAACCGAGCCAGAGGCCAAATCGGTCTGACAGGGATACTTTTTCCTGCACGGCTTCTGACGGGTTGATGGCCGTCGAACGTTCGTTCTCGATCATGTCGCGCGGCAAGAGGTGGCGGCGGTTGCTGGTGGCGTAGAAGATCACGTTCTGCGGACGGCCTTCCAGTCCGCCATCAAGCGCCGCCTTGAGTGACTTGTAGGAGGTGTCCTGTGCATCAAACGAGAGGTCATCGCAGAAGACAATGAAGCGGAACTTGGTTTCCTTGCGAAGCTGCCCCATCAGGGCGGGGAGGCTGGCAATGTCTTCGCGGTGGATTTCGATCACCTTGAGGATGCCGCCCGCTTCCGCATTGACCGCCTTGTGGGCCGCCTTCACCAGCGAGGACTTGCCCATGCCGCGGGCCCCCCAGAGCAGGGCGTTGTTGGCAGGCAGGCCATTGGCGAAGCGGCGGGTGTTCTCGATCAGTTGGTCACGGGTGAGATCAATGCCGCGCAGCAACGAGAGGTCTACCCGGTTCACCTTGCTCACCGGGTCGAGACCCGGCGGCTGCGAGCGCCAGACAAAGGCCTCGTGCACCGCAATATCCGCCGGTGGAGGCGGAGCAGGCGCCAGGCGCTCCAGCGCATCCGCGATTCGCTCGAGAATCTCGCGTTTTTCGCCCATGGATTGCTCCCGAAAGAAAGCCCGGAAACTGCTTCCGGGTCACCTTGCAATGGCCTAGTGCATCGTTATATCTAGCGCAACTTTTTGAAACCGGGCCGCTTCGGCCCAATGCGGAGACCGGCCCGATGTTCATTTCCCAAGCTTTCGCCCAGTCCACCGGAGCACCGGGGGCCGGCGACTTCATCGGCATGGTGCTGCCGCTCGTCCTCATCATGGGTGTGTTCTACTTCCTCCTCATCCGCCCGCAGCAGCGCAAGATGAAGGAGCACCAGGCGATGCTCTCCAAGGTGGCCAAGGGCGACACGGTTGTGACGCAGGGCGGCCTCATCGGCAAGGTGGTGCGCGTGGTGGATGACAGCGAACTGCTGGTGGAAGTGGGCGAGAACGTCAAGGTCCGGGTGCTCAAGAGCGGCCTCGCCGATGTCCGCTCCAAGGGCGAACCGGCAAAGTAAGGCGCCCCCGTGCTACAATTCTCCCGCTGGAAAGTCATCGCGACCGCATTGATCGTCGCCATTGCAGCCCTGTTTTCGCTGCCCAACATCTTGCCGCCAGACACACAAAGGGCATTGCAGCCTTACGGCCTGCGCCCGATGACTCTGGGCCTCGACCTGCAAGGCGGCGTGAACGTCCTGCTTGAGGTTGACCGCAAGGACATGACAAGCCAGTTGCAGCAGCAACTGGCAAGTGACGTGCGGGCCACGCTGCGGGAAGCCAAGATCGGCTATGGCGGCATCCAGCGGGTTGGTTCCGGGGTTACCGTGAAGGTGTCGAAGCCGGAAGACTTCGAACGTGCCCGCGTCGAGTTGCAGAAGCTCCGCCAACCCATCCAGGGCAACATGCTGATGGGGGGCGTTGCCTCGAACCTCTACGAATTGACCGACAGTGAGGGCACCTTCAGTTTCGCGGTCCAGGAAAATGGTCTGAACGCGAAAATTGGCAACGCCATTCACCAGTCACTCGGCATCTTTTCCAACCGCATCAACGGTCTCGGCACAACGGAACCTGTGATTCAGCAACAGGGCACGGATCGCATTGTGATCCAGTACCCGGGCCTGAAGGATACGCACCAGCTTCTGGATATCCTCTCGAATACCGGCAAGCTCGCCTTTCAGTTGGTGTGTGAGGAACAGCCGACCACCGCTTCCTCCAATCCCCCGCAGGATTGCGTGGGCTTTCCCAGCAAGGAAGCTGTTGACCAACTCATTGCCGGAAAAAAAGCGAAGGGTGATACGGCAGCACCGACCGCGGATGAATTGAAGGCGTTGCCGCAACTATGGGTGCAAACTGGTTCCCGCGCAACAGTGGATGGTGCGGAACTGACCGATGCCCAGCCATCGTTTGACCAGAATAATCGGCCCGTTGTAACCTTCCGGTTCAATCAGAAGGGGGCAGTGCGTTTCGGCAAGCTCACCGCTGAAAATGTCAACAAGCCATTCGCCATCGTGCTTGATGGCGTGGTGCAGAGTGCGCCTGTCATCAACGAACCCATCCTTGGCGGTACAGGCCAGATTTCCGGCAATTTCACCGTGGAGGAGACAGGGAAACTGTCCATCATCCTGCGCTCAGGTGCCTTGCCCGCGCGGTTCGTTGTGGCTGAAGAGCGAACGGTCGGCCCAAGTCTCGGCGCCGAGTCGGTGAAAGCGGGCTTCGTGGCCTGTCTTGTCGGCCTTGCAGGCGTGATGTTCTTCATGTTCCTGCCCTACGGGTTCTTTGGCCTGGTTGCGAACGTTGCGCTTCTGGCGAACTTGCTGATGCTGGTTGCGCTGATGTCGTTCTTCGGTTTCACACTGACCCTGCCAGGCATTGCGGGCATCCTGCTCACGCTCGGCATGGCAGTGGACTCGAACGTGCTGATCTACGAGCGCATCCGCGAGGAATGGAAGAACGGCCGCAGCGCCATGAATGCCGTCGATGTGGGCTTCAAGAGCGCTCTCGGCACTGTTCTGGACGCAAACGTCACGACCCTGATTGCTGCGGTTGTGCTCTTTGGCATCGGCTCCGGTCCCGTTCGCGGCTTCGCGGTCACCCTCGCCATCGGCATCTTCACCACCATGTTCACCGCCTTCACGCTGACCCGTCTGATCGTCGCGATCTGGGTGCACTACCGGCGGCCCAAGGAGATCAACCTCTGATGCGTTGGAAACCCATCCGCTTTGTTCCGGACGGCACAAAGCTGCCATTCATGCGTTGGAGTCGCTTCGGCTTTTTCCTGTCGGGTATACTCTGCGCGCTCTCGGTTTGGCTCTTTGCGGTCAACGGGCTCAACTACGGCATCGACTTCAAGGGTGGCACGGTCCTCACGGTCCGTACCCAGCAAGCCGCCGATATCGATGGCTTGCGCTCGCAACTGGGGGCACTCGGCCTCGGGGACGTCGAAGTGCAGGAATATGGCAGCCCCAATGATGTACTCATCCGCCTGGAAGCACAGGCCGGGGGCGAGGAATCCGAGCGGGCCGCATTGGCGAAGATGAAAGAGTCCCTCGGCAGTACAGTTGAATACCGCAGCGTTGAAGTGGTGGGGCCAAAAGTATCCGGCGAACTCACCAACGAAGCGATTCTGGCGGTGGTGATCTCAATTTTCGGCGTGCTCGTCTATCTCTGGTTCCGCTTTGAATGGCAATTTGCTGTCGGCGCGGCCATATCGTTGCTGCACGATGTGCTCTTGTCGATTGGCCTGTTTTCCATCATTGGCCTGGAGTTCAACCTCACCATCATCGCCGCCATTCTGACGATCATCGGCTATTCGCTGAACGACACGGTGGTCATCTTTGACCGCATCCGTGAGTTCCTGCGCAAGTTCAAGTCCATGCCCTTCGTGGACCTCATCGATTTCTCGCTGAATTCAGTGTTGCCGCGCACCTTGCTGACTTCTGTGTGTACGTTGATCTCACTGGTTTCGCTCTATATCTTCGGCGGTGAAGTGATCCGCGGTTTCACCTTCGCGATGATCTGGGGCGTGTTCGTCGGCACCTATTCCTCGATCTTCGTGGCGGCGCCGGTGCTGATCCTGCTCGGTTCAAAACGCGACTGGAATACCGATGTCGTGAAGCAGGCAGCTGACGCCCGCCCCTGATCGGAGGGGAGACCTGTGACGAAACACCTCCCGCAAAGGGCCCACATCGAACAGTTCGGCGCGGGAGGCTTCCGTTTCGCCGGAATGTCTCATCAGGGTTCCCTGCTTGTGCTGCCCAGCGGCATGCGGGCGTGGCGGCCCGGCCTTGTGGGTGAGGTGACGGCAGATGATTTTGCCCTGGTTCTGGCGGAGCGCCAGGCCATCGATTTCCTGATCATCGGTGCGGGCGCGGCCATGGCGCGGCTGCCGGCGCCTGTGGCCGCAACCTTGCGGGACAACGGCATCTCCTTTGAGATCATGGCGACGAGCCCTGCCGTGCATGTTTACAACGTGACAGTCATGGAAGGGCGCCGGGTGGCGGCGGCCCTGATTGCGGTGGACCGAGCCCATGACTGAGGCTGATCATGCGTGCCGCGAGGTTGTCCGGCAGCACGACAAGGACATGTTCCTGAGCACGCTCTTTGCGCCTGAGACAGCGCAACCGCAGCTCTTTGCGCTTCATGCCTTTGCCTGCGAACTGGCTCGCATTCCAGTGCTGGTGAATGACCCCCAGATCGGTGAAATCCGGTTGCAGTGGTGGGCGGACACACTGGCCAGCCCGGACCGGGGCAAGGGGAGTGGCCATCCGGTTGCCGAAGGCCTGGCTAGCGCCATCCGGGTGCACGGCCTTCCCGTCGAAGCGTTGCAGCAGATGATCGAAGCGCGCCGCTTTGACCTCTATGCCGATGCCATGCCGGACATGACGGCGCTTGAAGCCTATTTTGGCGAAACGCAGTCGGCGCTGATGCAACTGTGCTGCCTTGTTCTGGACCAGCCCGCAGCATCATCGGCGGCACAGGCTGCAGGCCTCGCAGGCGTCGCATTCGGGTTGGCACGGCGCATGTGCGTGGCGCCATCTGAAAAACTCGTGCCAGTCGGCGGGAACCGGGCAGATGTGCTGTCACTTGCGCAGACGCGTCTCGATGAAGCGAGGCTGGCATCGAAGCAGATACCGAAATCCCTGCTGCCAGCCCTGCTGCCGCTGGCCCTTGCGGAGCACTATCTCGCGGCTGCGCGGGCAGGGCGAACAGACGTGCCCCAGTGGCGCAGGCAGTGGCGCCTGTGGCGCGCCTCCCGATCGGAACGGTTCTGACGGTCAGTTGGCGAGGCCGCCACGCAGCTTGTAGATGCCGCGCGACTTGTCGAAGCCCGCGAAATAATCCGCAACCTGCGGGTGGCGCACAGGTGCGGCCGTATCATCAGCCTGCAGGTTCTGTTCCGAGACATAGGCGACGTACTCGGTTTCCTCATTCTCCGCGAGGAGGTGATAGAAAGGTTGGTCCTTGCGCGGCCGGGCCTCCGCCGGAATGGCGTTGTACCATTCCTCGGTGTTGCTGAAGGTCGGGTCCACGTCAAAAATGACGCCCCGGAAATCAAACAGGCGGTGGCGCACGATCTGGCCGATACCGAACTTTGCCGCGGGCAATTGCATGTTTCCTGATTGCCAAGGACGCCCCGCGAAGGCAAGAGGCACAAAAGTGAAACGATTTGTGACAGGCTAGGGACGGCATGGCCGACATCCTCAATGTGGCGCTCCCTTTCTTCGGGCTGATCCTGCTCGGCGCGCTCGCCCCCCGCATCTGGCGGCTGGATGAAGGCGGCCTTGCCTGGCTGAATGTATTTGTCGTCTATTTCGCGCTGCCGTCGCTGATTTTCATGGTTGTGGCGGCCACGCCGCTGGAGCGACTGGTCAATCCCTCCTACGTCACGGCCACCGCAGGCGTGACCCTCTTATGCTTCCTGTTGATGGTGGTGTTGGGACGGCTGCTGTTTGCCGCCGACCTGCGCACGGCCGCCCTGCAGGGAACCTCCGCCAGCTACGGCAACGTGGGCTACATGGGATTGCCGCTCGCCGCCGCATTCTTTGGCGCCGAGGCAGCGGTGCCCGCCGCACTGGTTTTCTGTTTCGATTGCACCGTGGAGTTCGTGCTCACAGCCACACTGGCTGGCATCGGCGGCCGGAGCCATCCCTCGCCAGCAGTCATCGCTCGCAAGATTGCCAGGGATGTCTTCACTCACCCCTTCATCGTCGCGACACTCCTCGGCATTGCCGCATCCGCTTTGCAGTGGGCTCCCACGGGTGGCCTGAAGTCAATCCTTGAGATGCTCATGCGTGCAGCCGGTCCCGTTGCGCTGTTCGCCATGGGAGTCACGGTTTCGCTTCGCCGCTTTGGCGGCGTGGGACGGGAGTTGCCGGTGCTGGCCGCGATCAAGGTACTGCTGCAGCCGCTCTTGGCCTACCTTGTGGTGTCATGGTTTGCCGCGCCTGATGCTGTGTGGCTGCAGGTCGCTGTCATGATGGCGGCACTGCCCACCGCCTCCAATGCCTTCATCCTTGCCCGCCAGTATGATGCCTATGTGGAAGGCGCGGGAGCTGCGGTGATCGTCACCACCATCGCGAGTGTCATCACGGTGCCGTTGGTCGTATTCGCCCTGCAGCACACGCCCTGACAGGACGTACGGCGTCAACCGCGCATCGCGTAGGGCAGGTTGTTCGTGGGCGCGAGCCCTTGCCGCATCACCAGTTGCCGCAACGGCGGGAACGATGAAATCGCCGAGAGCGCACCCACACGCATGAGATCGAGCGGCAGGAATTCCGCCAGCATGGAGGTGTTCATGGCGGAAATGATGGCCTGTCGTTCCGTCACATCGCGGCTCCGGCGGGCATGATAGTCAGCCATTGCCGCAGGCGATCCCGCGTCGTCATGGCCGAGCACCACGTCAACGGCATGGCCCACGTCACGCAGTGACATGTTCAGGCCCTGCGCCCCCACAGGCGGGAACGCATGGGCGGTTTCACCCGTCAACATTGTGCGGTTCGCCGCGAAACTGCGCGCCCGCAGCCCGCGCATGGGGAAGGCCTTGGGCGGCGCCACGTTGCTGATCAGCCCCAGCGTGCCGCGTGTGGCGATCTGTATCTCCATGGCCAGTTCCTGGCCCGTGCGGAACAGGAGGCTTTCGATGATGTTGGGAGCGCCCATCCAGACAAGGCTTGAGGCATTGCCGGGCAGGGGAACGGTGGTGAATGCCCCGCCGGGCCGGTGACGTTCGGTGGACACGTCGCGATGCGAACCGGAGTGGGAAAAGGTTGTCACCAGTGCCGACTGGTCAAAAGACCAGCGGTCTACGCTGATGCCGGCCGACTTGCGCAGCAGCGACTCAATCCCGTCTGCGGCGATCAGGACTTCGCCATAGAAGCGCTGGCCCCCAGTCGTCTCGATGGCCGCCACCGCACCCAGATTTTCGGAGGTCGTCACGGTGTCCGGAACCATGCGCACGCCAGCCGCCAGCGCGGCAGCGCGCAGTTCCACAATGAGCGCGCCCAGAGGAATGTTCCAGCCGAAGGCGTCGAGACCGAGTTCAACGGCAGAGAATGTGAGCCGCGGGGCACTGACCAGATTCCCCATGTCATCAATGATGTCGAGATGCAGCAGCGGCGAGGAGACAAATGAAAGTGAGCCGGGCCAGGCGCCCAGATGGCCCAGCAGGCGCAACGACGGCTCCATCAATGCCACTGTGCGCGGGTCCGGGCCTGCTTCCGGCGCGACCAGCATCGTGTCCACGCCTTCAAGGGCCATCAAGGTGGCCGCGGCAAGCCCCGCAGGGCCGCCACCAACAACAATCACGCGTGCATCTAGGGTCTGGGTCATGACAGTCGCTCAGGTGAGGGGCCAAGCCTTCATGCTGGCCCGGGCCACAAAATCTTTCTCAAAGGAGGAAAGGCCGGGGCGGCCCGTCCGCCAGTTGAGATACGCATGGCGGAAATCGATATAGCCCAGCATGCAGGCGGTGCAGATTGCACCGAGTGTGGTCTCGCGCAGCGTCTCTGCCCAACTGCCTTCCAGGTCGTCCAGGGTGTCAAGCAGGCGCTGCTTCTGCCGTTCCTGCAGCTCCGGCCAACGCCTATCCTCGGGCCGCGCCGCCTGCTCGTAGCGCAGGCTCACCGCTGCATCGGCAGCGCCCTGCGCCATGGCCTGCAAGGTGAGGATGCGGAACCGCTTCACGCCATCATGTGGCAGCAGGTTTGTCTCGCCGCTGACGTGCACGAGGTATTCCATGATGACCCGGCTGTCATGCACCCCATGGCCATGGTCGGTTTCGAGCACAGGCACCTTTGCGATGGGAGACAACCGCCGCAGGTCCGGGTTGACCTCCTGCGGCTTCACGCTGGTTTTGACAAAGACAACCCTGTCCTTCAGCCCCGCCTCATGTGCCGTCACGAGGCACATGCGCACGAAGGGGGAAACGACGTCGCCGTAGATCTTCATTGTTCTGGTCCGTTTTCCGATGGCACCTGCTGCTGGTACCCCGAATTGAACGTCGCCCCGGCGTCCATGTCAAAGAAAAAGGCGGGCCGGATTTTGATTTCGTGCCAATAGGTTGGAAGGATGGGGAAATCCTCGGGCCGGGTCAGGTGGCGGAAGCCGATGGTGTACCACGCCACCAGATCCTGGCCGATTACGCTTTCCGAGTCCTCGACAAACCGGGGCAGGCCTTCGTCCTTCTGCGACAGGTTGGGGTAAAGCCCCGCAGCCCAGAGTTCATCCGGCTTGTAGCGGCTGATCCACAGGGGAGCCGTGGTGAAACCTGCCCGCGACTGCGCGGGATCAAGCGGGTTGATGATCGAAGTCTCGTGCACGTGGCTGTCAATCCACAGGCTAGGCGATTGCTTGAGGCCATTGAGTCGAGAGGCGCTGGCCATCCGCCACAACTCCCCACCAGCGGATTCGTGGTCGGGCGAGATTGGTCCTTCCTTGGCATAGCGTTGCGTCTTGAGCGTCCACAGGCTCTTTCGGGTGGGCGTATCAACTGCCGTTTCGATGAAGCTGTTGCGGAGCATGGTGTTGTCCGGGCCGTCTGCATCGAGGTCGAGGCGGAAGTTGAAATAGTGGTCATGGTAGGGAGCGACGGTAAAGGGCGCGATCAGGCTGCCATAGCGGGTGTCCTCGGCTGCGGACGGGCTGTCCATGTCCTGAGCCGCGACCGACTTGACGGCATCGAAACCCGTGGCCCCCACGCGAATGGCGATGTTGCCTTGTGGCGAGAACACATAGTCGATGACATAGTCATAGTTGCCGAGGGTGGGGATGGTGCGCATCACCAGTTCGACCTGTGGCTCGCCATGGATGGTCTTGCCGCCACCGACCGCGTGCCGCCAGGCCGGGTCCCCGGTGGGCCGTTCGAAGATGCACAGTGCCCGCTCGCGCGTGAAAGTGCCGCCCACATCGTTGGGAAAGGTCAGGTCGACAAAGAAGCTGCTGACCGGGCAGTCGGCACCCGGCAGGAGTGACGAAGAGAGATAGCCAAGCCCAAATTCACCCGCATCCATGAAGGTGCGGTAGCTCCAGGCCGGGTCCGGATCCATGTAGGGCACGAACATCTCCGAGACGTTCATCTGGTAGGCCATGTCCCGGACCTGGCCGTTCTCGCTGAAACGCACCAGCGAGACAATGATGCCCGCCCGCTTGTCGGCGCGCACGTGAAACGACCAGTTGAGCCAGCTGACATTGAGATTGCCGCTGAGCGCGATGTTCGGGCCTTTCGGTGCCAAGATGTCGAGGGGCTGCATGACCGGGTCGGCGCCCGGAAGGGATTTTCCCCAGCCGTTGGGCGCCGCAGTCAGGGCGACGTGCTGCGCATCGATGACGTCCAACACTTCTCCTGATTCCGAATCCACGATGCCCATGATGCCTTCGATGGGGCGCGCGATGGCGGGATGCAGCTTGTCGGTGCTGGAGAAGCAGGGGATCTTGACGATCCGGCGTCCGGCCCCGGATTCGCCGGGAAACCAGCCTGCGGAATTCGGCGTGCAGAAGATATCAGGTCCGGGCTTCAGGCCGCGCTTTTCCAGTGCGCCGATGAACCGAGGGTCTTGCTGGAAGGCGTCACGTGCCCGCAACCACTCGCGGTCCATGATCATCGGCTGTGCGCCGGGCACTTCCTTGAAGTCCTGCAGGATCTTGGCGGCAACATTGATGCGGGCCTCAAAGGTCTTGCCCTTGTGCCGGAGGATGGCAAGGGCGTTGCGGCCAAAGGGCTTGCCTTTGCTCCAGTGGCGTACCTCTTCCTTGGGAGGTTCGATGAGCGTGATGGCGCCGAACAGGGTGGCGTCGTCGGCCTTCTTCTCTTTTCTCAGCAGCGCCGCGACGGTTTCAATCTCCTCCGGCGTCAGGGCATCAAGCGGATGTTGCGCCGTGTATGGCTTGGAGGCCGTGTCCTGCGCCAGGCTGGCGTGCGGAAGGACGAGGAGGGAACAGGCGATGCAGAGTACCGTCAGGAGTGTGCGCATGGGCCCAAACTAACGTGTTTCGGGCCCGCCTGCGATGCGGCAGGAGGGCCCGGTCACGTCATCCACAGGTTTGAGAAAGCGCGCCGTCAGTACTTGCGCAGCAGGCCAACCAGCTTGCCTTGCACCCGCACCCGGTCCGGACCGAAAATACGCGTTTCATAGGCCGGGTTGGCGGCTTCCAACGCCACAGAGTCACCCTTCTTGCGCAGCCGCTTCAGGGTGGCTTCTTCGTCATCAACCAGCGCCACGACTATGTCGCCGTTCATGGCCGTTTCGCCCTTGCGGATCAGCACGGTATCGCCATCAAAGATGCCGGCATCGATCATCGAGTCGCCCTTGACCTCAAGGGCGTAGTGCTCGCCGTTGCCCAGCATGTCGGGCGGAATGGGGATGTTGGCTGAATGGTCCTGGATGGCGGAAATCGGCACGCCGGCAGCAATGCGGCCCATCATCGGCACGACGACATTGTTGTTTGCGGCAGGCGAGGGGACCCGGTCATTGGCCGAATGCAGGGCGCGCACTTTGCCGAGATTGCCGTCAATGACGTTGGGTTTGAAGGTACCCTTCTTGGCCACCGTGGGGCTGTAGGCGTCCGGCAGTTTCAACACCTCCAGCGCACGCGCCCGGTTGGGCATCCGCCGGATGAAGCCACGCTCTTCAAGTGCGACGATCAGACGATGCACGCCGGACTTGGATTGCAGGTCCAGCGCCTCCTTCATCTCCTCAAACGAAGGCGGAACGCCCTCTTCTTTGAGGCGCTCATTGATGAACAAAAGTAGCTCAAGTTGCTTGCGGGTGAGCATTTCATGCCCTCCAAACTGGACTGAATCGGAACATTTGCGCAACATGACTATCATGTTCCGCTCATGTTCGCAAACCGTTTTCGTTCTGGGCCGGAAATTCGCTAGAAATCGAGCATGAGCACCGGCACGGGAGTGCCGACAGGGGCGACAGGCGCGCCGGGGGTCCGGATGATGAGGCAGTTTGCGAGTTGCAGGGTCCTCTGCATGGAGGAATCCTGCACTTCAAACGGTTTCACTCTGAGGCGCCCGTCACGGGCAACTGTCATGATGGCTCGCACGTAGTCCTGCCGTTCATCATTGCCGGGCATGGCCACTTCGAGTTCGGCAAGAGGTGGCTCTCCCTGCGGCGGCAAGCCCTGAAGCGCGTCGATCAGCGGCTTGAGGAAGAGCCGCGCCGTAACAAGAGCCGACACAGGATTACCCGGAAGCCCCATCACGTGAAGTTTGCCCTTGCGGCCATACATGAACGGTTTGCCAGGACGCATGGCGATCTTCCAGAACCCGATCCTGATGCCACAGGCCTTGAAGGCCTCCTGCACATAGTCGTGGTCGCCGACGGAAGCGCCACCCGTGGTCAAGAGGATGTCGCCCGCCATGGCCCTGCGAACGGCGGCCTTTGTAGCCGCCAGCGTATCCGGCACAATCCCGAGATTGCTGACCCGTGCGCCGAGGGACTCTGCCATTGCGGCCAGCGCATGGCTGTTGGAGGAATAGATCTGGTCCGGCCTTGCACGCTGGCCCGGCAGTACCAGTTCATCGCCCGTCGCGAACAGGATCACATGCGGTCTGCGACGCACCTTGACCGCGGCGGCATTTGCAGCAGCGGCCAGGCCAAGATCGCGGGGCCGCAAGCGTTCTCCTGTGTCGAGAACGGTATCGCCCCTCGCAAAGTCGAGAGCTGCGCGCCGGATGTTTTTGCCCTGCGGGGGGGCGTGGAAGACTGTGAGCCAGTCCCCTTCGCGTGATGTGTTTTCCTGGATGACCACGGTATCCGCACCGGAGGGAACGGGGGCGCCAGTCAGAATGCGTATGGCATCGCCCGGTTTCAGTCCCTTGCGGTAGGCGCGGCCTGCAGCCGAGATGCCAGTGATCCGCAAGCGGGCCGGAACCTGTTGCACATCCGCGTGGCGCACGGCGTAACCGTCCATGGCGGAGGCAGGGAAGGGTGGCTGGTCCCGGCGGGCGATGACTGGATGTGCCAATACGCGTCCCGCTGCCCGATCAAGAGCAACGGTTTCAGGCGCAAGGGGTTTCACACCATCAAGAATGCGGGCGAGGGCATCGGCAACGGGCAGGAGCGCCATGGGGTTCACTCCGTCGAAAAATGACCAGACTTGCCGCCGGACTTTTCAACCAGCCGCACGTCGGTGATCCGCATGCCGCGGTCCACGGCCTTCAGCATGTCATAGATCGTGAGGCAGGCAACGGAACAGGCCGTGAGCGCTTCCATTTCAACCCCGGTCTTGCCTTCCACTTTCACCGTGGCCGCGACGTCGATGTGGCCGGACTCCACGGCAAAATCCACGGTCACCTTGCTGATCATGAGCGGGTGGCAGAGGGGAATGAGATCACTTGTCCGCTTCGCCGCCATGATCCCCGCGATGCGCGCCGTGGCCAGCACGTCGCCCTTCTTCGCGCTGCCGGACGTAATGAGGGCGATAGTCGCGGCATCGGCGAGGACGCGGGCCCGCGCCGTGGCGCTGCGGCTGGTCACGTCCTTGGCGGACACATCCACCATGTGCGCCTGGCCCTTGTCATCGAGATGGGAGAGCTTGCCCATGGTTTCAGGCCGCCTTTGGCCGGGTCAGAATGCTGCGCGTCGCGCCAGTCACATCCTGCTGCCGCATCAGGCTCTCGCCAATCAGGAAGGTCTTGGCGCCGACCGCCTCAAGCCGGGCAAGGTCAGATGGCATGAACAAGCCGCTCTCCGCCACGATCATGCGGTCCGCGGGGATATGCGGGGCAAGCCGCTCCGTCGTGGCCAACGTCACCTCAAAAGTATGAAGGTTGCGGTTGTTGACACCGACCAGCGGCGACCTGAGCCTGAGGGCGCGTTCCAGTTCGTCTTCGTCATGGACCTCGACCAGAACATCCATGCCGTGGGCAAGGGCGGCGGATTCCAGTTCTCCGGCGAGCGTGTCATCAATCATCGCCATGATCAGCAGGATGCAGTCGGCACCCCAGGCGCGGGCCTCGGCCACCTGATAGGTGTCGAGCATGAAGTCCTTGCGAAGGGCGGGCAGCGCACAAGCCTTCCGGGCTTCGGTCAGAAACGAGGGTGCGCCCTGGAAGCTGGGGGTATCGGTGAGAACGGAGAGGCAGGCGGCGCCACCTGCCTCGTAGGCCCGGGCAAGCGCTGGCGGATCGAAATCTGGGCGGATCAATCCCTTTGAGGGGGAGGCCTTTTTGATTTCCGCAATCAACGCCCATTCACCGGCCGCATGTTTGCGGCGAAGCGCATCGGCAAAACCACGCGGCACCCCGGCAGCCTTGGCGTCCGCCTCAAGAGATGCGAGCGAACGCTGCTTCTTTGCAGCGGCCACTTCTTCGCGCTTGTAGGCGGCAATCTTGTCGAGAATGGTGGCCATCAGCTGTTTGAAACCTCGACGAGACGTAACAGCGCCTTTGCGGCAGCACCGGAACCGATGGCATGCCGTGCGGCAGTGACGCCTTGGGTCAGCGTCCCGGCCTTTCCGGCGACAACAAGCGCGGCAGCGGTGGTGAGAAGGGCCGCATCGGCAAAGGCTGACGGCGCGCCGTTGAGGACCGCCCGCAAGGCTTCGGCATTCTGGGCGGCATCTCCACCCTTGAGGTCATCAATCCGGCTGCGACTGAGGCCAGCGCTTTCGGGTGTCACCTCGAACTGGCGGATGTCTCCGTTCTTCAGTTCGGCAATCCAAGTGGTGCCGGAGGGCACAATCTCATCCATGCCGCCTTCGCCGTGGCAGATCCAGCAGGCTTCGCTGCCAAGGTTCTTGAGAACATGGGCGAGGGGTTCCACCCAGGTCCTTGAAAAGACGCCAGTAATCTGCCGCTTCACCCCGGCCGGATTGGACAGGGGGCCGAGCAGGTTGAAGATGGTGCGCGTGCCCAGTTCCACGCGGGTCGGCCCGACATGTTTCATGGAAGAATGGTGCTGCGGTGCAAACATGAAGCCCAGTCCCGCCTCGCGGATGCAGGCACTGATCTTCTCCGGTCCCGTGTCGAGTTTCACGCCAAGTGCCATGAGCACATCGGCCGACCCCGACTTGGAGGACAGCGCGCGATTGCCATGCTTCGCGACCGTGAGGCCCGCACCCGCCGCGACAAAGGCCGCACAGGTGGAAATGTTGTAGGAGCCGGAGGCATCACCTCCCGTGCCAACGATGTCGATGGCATCGGCCGGGGCGTCCACGGGCAACATCTTTTCGCGCATGATTTCGACGGCACCAGTGATCTCGTCCACCGTCTCGCCACGCACCCGCAATGCCATCAACAGGCCTGCGATCTGCGATGGCGTCGCCTCTCCCGACATCAACACATTGAAAGCGGTTCGTGCTTCTTCACGCGACAGGGACTTGCCATCGGCAACCTTGGCGAGGAGGGGCTTCAACTCGCTCATCGCTTCACTCCCGCCATATCGAGGAAATTCCTGAGGATGTCATGACCGTGTTCGGACGCAATGCTTTCCGGGTGGAATTGAACGCCATGGACGTTCTTGCTCTTGTGCTGCAATCCCATGATCAGGCCATCTGTTTCAGCCGTGATTTCAAGGTCTTTTGGAAGCGTTGCCCGGTCCACCACCAGCGAGTGATAACGCGTGGCGTCAAAGTCTTGCGGCAGCCCCTTGAAGACCCCCTTGTCGGAGTGATGCACCTTCGAGAGCTTGCCATGCATCTGGGTGGGTGCGCGCACCACATCCCCGCCAAACGCCTCACCAATGGCCTGCAGGCCGAGGCACACGCCAAAAACCGGAATCTTGCCCGACGCTTCCTTGATGAGATCGATGATGATGCCGGCCTGCGACGGCGTTCCAGGCCCGGGCGAAATGACGATTGCCTCCGGCCGCGCCGACATCACCTGGCCGACGCTGATCTTGTCATTGCGGTGAACCACCGTCTCGGCACCGAGATCGCCGAGGAAGTGATAGAGGTTCCAGGTGAAGCTGTCGTAGTTGTCGATGAGGATGATCATTGGCCCCTCCCGGCACGCCCGGCAAAGCGCACGGCTTCCTCGGCGGCCCGGAACAGGGCCTTGGCCTTGTTCACGCATTCCTGGTGTTCGTTTTCAGGCACGGAATCCGCCACCACACCGGCACCCGCCTGCACATACATCTTGCCATCCTTCACGATGGCCGTGCGCAGCACGATGCAGGTGTCCATCTCGCCATCCGCTGAAAAATACCCCACGCAGCCGGCATAGACGCCACGCTTGTGCTTTTCGAGTTCGTCGATGATTTCCATGGCCCGCACCTTGGGGGCGCCCGACACGGTGCCCGCAGGGAAACCGGCGACCAGGGCATCGATCACGTCATGGTCCTTGCGCAGCTTGCCTTCCACGTTGGAGATGATGTGCATGACGTGGCTGTAGTACTCGAGAATGAACTTGTCCGTGACCTTGACTGAACCGATTTCGGCGACGCGACCGACGTCATTGCGGCCGAGATCGAGCAGCATCAGGTGTTCGGCCAGTTCCTTCGGATCGGCG
>ERZ1645187.2462-NODE-2462-length-16215-cov-6.824691_pt1 | contig 16215 bp, 16 predicted proteins | sample MGYA00575352_ERZ1645187 | MGnify/ENA primary metagenome ERZ1645187 (study PRJEB40837, sample SAMN11349314) | freshwater sediment metagenome | isolation source: river sediment | host: Sediment | place: India: Wazaribad , New Delhi | collected 2017-02-21 ... | reverse complement strand
GTCTGGCAACGCAAGTTCGGTGAGCTGCCCGGTGACGCCAAGAGCCGCGCCCAGCAGGGGCGCTTTCTCGCCTATCGTGGTTTTTCCGCTGAGCAGATCAGTCGTCTGCTGCGCGGGGCAGTCGACGACTGAGTCCTTGGCCGGAGTGGGCCTTCAGCTGTTCTGTGCCCAGTGTTGCGGCAGGTTGATGAAGTCGATCAGCTCGCGCAGGCGGCCGTGGTCGCGGCCATTGAACTGGAAGGCCAAACGTATCAGGTCGCAGAACTCCGGCTCATCGCTTTCCAGCTCGCAGTAGGGGCGCTGCTGGAAATCACCGGCGACACACAGGTCGCGGAATTCCTTGTGCAGGGTCTTCAGCGCCGGTTCACTGAGCGGATGGTTCAGGCGCATGACGAACTGCTCCTTGAGCCAGCGACTGGAGTGGAAGTTGCGGTAGAAACGGGCGATCTCCTGAACGGCATCCTCGGCAGTATGCACCAGCCGCACCAGGCGCAGGTCGCTGGGCAGGATGTAATGATTGGCTTCCAGCTGCGCGCGCATGAACTCCAGGGCACCATGCCAGTAGCGGCCATCCGGCTGGTCGAGCAGGACCACCGGAACCAGCGGGCTCTTGCCGGTCTGAATCAGGGTCAGTACCTCCAGCGCTTCGTCGAGGGTGCCGAAGCCACCCGGGCAAAGCACCAGCGCATCGGCTTCCTTGACGAAGAACAGCTTGCGCAGGAAGAAGAAGTGAAACGACAGCAGATTGCCGGTGCCTTCGACCACCGCGTTGGCATGCTGCTCGAAGGGCAGGGTTATGTTGAAGCCCAGGCTGTTCTCGCTGCCGGCACCTTCGTGGGCGGCGGCCATGATGCCTTCGCCGGCGCCGGTAATGACCATCAGGTTGTAGCGCGCCAGCGCCTCACCCAGCTGACGGGCCAGGCCGTAGAGCGGATGGTCGGTGGGCGTGCGCGCCGAGCCGAAGACGGTGACCTTGCGCCGGCGCTTGAACTGTTCGAGCAGGCTGAAGGCCATTTCCATTTCGCGCAGGGTCTGCAGCATGATCTTGGCGTCCCAGCGGTTGCGGTCGGCCTGGGCCATGCGTGCCACGCTCATGAACATTTCCTGGTACAGCGCCTTGTTCGGGCTGTTGGGCGGGGTGGCGTTGCGGGCCAGCTCTGCGACCTGCTGTGCCAGGTCGATGCTGCCGGTCTGGAAGTGACGGGAAAGATAGTCATCCGGTTCGTAGGGCATACCGATACTCCTGAGGTATGTGTACGGCACTGACGGACAGGGAGCAGTGCCGCGTGGCTCTCCTGTCAGTCAGTATGGCTGGATGTGACCCGTGTGCCCGGCAAAAGTGCCGGGCTATCTGTAACCGGATGACTCAGATAACGATCTGCTCGCCCGGCTCGGGGATGTTGGCGTCCCAGTTCAGGCGGCTTTTCAGTTCGCCCTGCAGCACCTTCATCTTTTCCAGCTCGCCGTGAACCAGATACAGCTCCGGGTGATGGTCGAAGTGGCTGACCCAGTCGATCAGCTGCGATTGTCCGGCATGGGCGGAGAAGCCGCCCAGGGTGTGAACCTTGGCCTTGACCGCAATGCGCTGGTGCAGCAAACGCACGGTCGGTGCGCCGTCGACGATGTTGCGGCCGAGGGTGCCGGCGGCCTGGAAGCCGGGGAACACCAAGTGACATTCGCTGCGCCAGAGGTTGTGCTTGAAGTGGTGGACGATGCGCCCGCCGGTGCACATGCCGCTACCGGCAATGATGATCGCGCCGCTCTTGATCCGGTTGATCGCCATGGAGTCTTCCGGCGAGGCGGTGATGCGCAGCGGCGGTAACCACTTGCGCAGATCACCGTTACCGTTTTGCTGGATCAGGGCACGATCCTGCTCGTCGAACTGGTCGTGGAAGCGTGAGTAGATCTGATTGGCGCGAATGGCCATGGGGCTGTCGAGGAACACCGCCTGCTGCGGCAGACGTCCCTCATGGTAGAAGCGGCCGAGGTAATACAGCAGGTCCTGGGTGCGGCCGACGGCGAAGGACGGAATCAGCACATTGCCGCCATCCCGATGGGCCTGCTGGAGAATCTCGGCCAGCTCGTCGATGGTCTCCTCGGTGCAGCGGTGATCACGGTCACCGTAGGTCGACTCCATCAGCACCACGTCGGCGCGATCGAGGAAGGTCGGGTCCTGCATCAGTGGCGAACAGGCATTACCCAGATCGCCGGAGAACACCAGACGCCGCGTAATGTGATGGTCGTGTATTTCCAGCTCGACGATGGCCGAGCCGAGAATGTGTCCGGCATTGTGGAAGGTCACGCTGATGCCCGGTGCCACTTCATGGGCCTGGCCGTAGGCCAGCGGCTGGCGCCGCTTGAGCGCGCGCTCGGTGTCCACCGTGTTGTACAGCGGCTTGACCTCGGGCTTGCCCAGGCGCGTGCGCCATTTGTTCTCCCACTCGGCGTCGTGCTCCTGAATGTGTGCGGCGTCCAGCAGCATCAGTTCGATCAGTTCGCAGGTGGCATGGGTGGCAAAGATCGGTCCGCGAAAGCCCGAGGCGACCAGGCGTGGCAGCAGGCCGGAGTGATCGATGTGGGCGTGGGAGAGCACCACGGCATTGATCGATACCGGATCGAACGGAAAGGGCTGTTCGTTGGCCTGTTCTTCCTCGCGGCGCCCCTGACGCATGCCGCAATCCAGGAGGATGCGACTGCCCTCGCGTGACTCGAGCAGGTAGCATGAACCTGTGACTTGCTGGATGGCGCCGAGAAACGTAAGCAGGGCCATGTTCGATCTCCATTGGTTAAAAGTGCAGTATCGGCTGATTGGTCAAGCCTGGCAGCAAATCGGCCGGTTCGTCTTGATACATATCAGGATGAAAAGTCGCACGTCTGCCTAGACTGCACGATATAGCCAACATGGAATGGTACTCAATGACACAGATTCTCCCCGATAGCGCAACGCTGGACAGCCACGCCAGTACTGAACCCGAGTTTGCCCGCTGGCGCGGCGGCTATGGCGTGATCGTTCACGACCTGGCCACCCAGGCGGCGGTCTACCGCATGGCCCACCAACTGGTGCAAATGGGACTGCAGGCGGATCTGGCCAGCGCCTATCGGCTGTTCACGGCCCTCGATCGGCTGAGCAGTGCCGCCCTGTGGCTGGTGGTGCACATGACCTATGCCCGGCGCGTGCGCTGCAACGGCGAGGCGCTGGCCGCCGACGACTTCAAGGCGCAGCCCGAAGGCCATACGGGCGGGGCGCTGAACATGGTGCCGGCCTACGCCGGTTACCTGGGTCTCAATGCCCTGACCGGGCAGACCCGCGGCTGGCTGATGGGCCAGGGCCACTGCGTGGCGGCGATCGAGAGCCTCAACCTGCTCACCGATAACCTGCACCCCGAACAACAACAGCGTTATGCCGATGGCGAGGCCGGCATGAGCCGCCTGGTCGCCGACTTCTACAGCTACGTACAGGCGGCCGATGGCAGCGTGGCCGTGCCGCTGGGCAGTCACGTCAATCCGCACACTGCCGGCGGCATTGCCGAAGGTGGCTATCTCGGCTTTGCCGAACTGATGTATACCCACATGCCGCTGCCCGGCGAGACGCTGGTGGCCTTCCTTTCCGACGGCGCGGCCGAGGAACAGCGCGGCAGCGACTGGATGCCGCGCTGGTGGCGTGCCGAGGACTGTGGCACGGCGCTGCCGGTGATGATCGCCAATGGCCGGCGCATCGAGCAGCGCACCGAACTGGGCACTGCCGTCGGCCTGGAGGGTTTCTGCGAGCACCTGCGCCGCTGTGGTTTCGACCCGATCCGTTTCGATGGTCGCGATCCGGCCGCCTTTGTCTGCACGCTCTGGGAGATGGAGCAGCGCCTGGCGCACCGCAAGCATGAGCTGGCCAATGGCGTGATCGGTTATCCGTTGCCGCTGCCTTACGCCATTGCCCAGACCGAGAAGGGCTTCGGTTTCTATGGCGCTGCGAGCAACGCCGCACACAACCTGCCGCTGCCGGGTAACCCGCAGTCTGATGAGCAGGCGCGCGCGCTGTTCAATCAGCATGCCGGCAAACTCTGGGTGGCGCCGCAGGAGCTGGCCGACAGCTGCGCGCTGTTCGTCCACAGCCGTGCCGGGCGTGCCGCCGAGCGGGACAACCCGCTGGCCACGCGGCGTCCGCCGCTGCCCCAGCTGCCAGCGTTGAGCTACCGCAGCAGCGCGGCGTCGCCGATGTCGGCGCTGGATGATTTCTACCCGCAGCTGGTGGCGCTCAACCCGCACCTGCGCGCGCGGGTCGGCAACCCCGACGAGCTGGCCAGCAACAAGCTGGGCGGCGTGCTCAAGGCGCTGCGTCATCGCGTCAGTCAGCCGGAAGGGCCGTTGGAGGCACTGGATGGCCAGGTCATCACGGCGCTCAACGAAGAAGCGGTGGTGTCGGCCTGCCTGGCCAATCAGGGCGGGCTCAATCTGGTGGCCAGCTATGAGGCGTTCTGTCCGAAGATGCTCGGCGCGGTACGCCAGAGCCTGATCTTTGCCCGTCTGCAGAAAGAAGCCGGGCGCCCGGCCGGTTGGCTGGGCTGGCCGCTGGTGGCGACCTCGCACACCTGGGAGAACGGCAAGAACCAGCAGTCGCATCAGGACACCACCTTCTGCGAAGCCCTGCTGGGTGAGATGAACGACATGGTGCGGGTGCTCTTCCCGCTGGATTACAACAGCCTGCTCGCCCTGCTGCCTGGCATCTATCACAGTCGCGGCCAGCTGGCCTGTGTGGTGGCAGCCAAGCGCGAGCGTCCCTGTCATCTGAGCCAGGCTCAGGCCGAACAGCTGGCCCGTGACGGCGCCATCGTCCTGGCCGAACAGGCCGGACACGATGCGCTGCTGCTGATTGCCACCGGCAGTTATCAGCTGGCCGAGGTGCAGCGTGCCGCTGAGCGATTGGCCGCCGCGGGCATCGGTTATCGTCTGGTCTATCTGCAGGAGCCGGGACGCTTCCGTGCACCACGCGATGCCTGGGAGGCTGGCGCGGTGGCCAGCGAGGCGGTGCGCGAGGCGATCTTCCCGGCGACCTATGGCAAGCGCCTGTGGCTGACCCATATGCGTCCGGAGGTGGCCCGTGGTCATCTCTGGCCGTTGTTTCCGCAGGCCGCGCAGTCTGTCGTGCTGGGCTATCGCAACCGTGGCGGCACGCTCAACGAAGCCGGCATGCTGTTCGCCAATGGCTGCAGCTGGGCGCATGTCCTTTCGTCTTGTGCGGATTTGCTCGCCAGTGATGATGTGAGACTCTTGTCCCAAGACGAGGCCGCTGCGGTGGCCGGTCAGGGAGACCCAAGCATCCTGCGTTGAGGCAGGCGGGTCCGACCAGAACAATAACAACAAGATTCTGGAGAGCGCGTATGCCCAAGCTGACGCTGGAACTGGATGTCGACCTATACCGCCTGCTGGTGCAGGCGGCACGCAGCAACGACAGTTCGCTGGAAGATGAATGCGTGCGCCGCCTGGAAGGTGGCGTGCGTCGCTCACGCTACGTCGAGGCGCTGCTCGCCGAGCTGCATGCCGATGCCGAGTTGCCCAAGCGGCGTGACAAGAGCTGATCCTGCACTGTCCGTTTCTGCTGCGCAGGGCTTTGTCGCTAGCGACTTAATTCAATCACTCCATCGCAATATGCGACTGATGCATCCGCAACAAAAAGCCCGGCCAAGTGCCGGGCTTTTTGTTGTTCGGGCGTTTTACTCCAGGCCGCAGTCGGTCTGGGTGAAGCGCTCGGTCGCGACCGGCAGGTTGCTCTTGTACTCGCTGAAGCTGTAGGTCAGCACCGCGCCGCGGGCGAGCAGCTGGCGGTAGCCGGTATTGCGGCAGACGCTGGCAGTCAGCTGCTGGCGCATGCTGTCGGGATTGCCGCGCATCTTGGCGGCATGCTCCGGGCGCACGCTGAGGTGGTTGATCAGCTGGTTGCCTTCGACGGTGTAGCCCTGGTCGAGGATGTCCTCGTTGATGGCGCGGGGCGTGCCGACGCTGCTCTCGCGGGCAACCTGTTCGAGCATCTTGGTCAGTTCGTAATCCTTGAGGGTGGCAGCCTGAGCGGTAGCGGCCATCAAACAGGCGGCCAGGGTGCAGGTGAGGTTAACGGCAGTCAGGCGCAACATGAGGTACGGCTCCACTCGGGCGAAAATCCTTGGACCGGCCATCCGTGCCGGCGGTTCAGTGGCCATTCTACCCGTCGTCGCGGCTGTGGTCTGCTGGACGACCTGCGCCCGCAGGTCGCAGAGGGCCTGATAGACTGCGCGCCCTTTTCCCCCAGAGTCCTGTTCCCTCAGTGTCCTGCTCATGAGCGATAGCGCCAATTCCCCCTTGCCCTCTCACCCGGTGGCGCGCCTGCGTGCCGAGCGTCTGGCGCGGGCCAGCAAGCCCTTTCTCGCCCGCGGTGGGCGCGCCGAGCGTTGCGAGCAGTGCCGCGTCGCTCCGGAATACTGCCTGTGCCACCTGCGCCCCCAGGTGCCGGCGCGTTCGGCGGTGTGCCTGGTGATGCACGATCAGGAGTCGCTCAAGCCGAGCAATACCGGTTGGCTGATTGCCGATGTGGTGGCCGATACCTTCGCCTACGGCTGGTTGCGCACGGAGGTGGATGAGCGCCTGCTGGCCCTGCTTGATGATCCGCAGTACCAGCCTTATCTGGTCTTTCCCGGCGAGTTCGTCGAGCCGGCGCGGGTCACTCACGAGGTGCAGGAAGAGGAGGGCAAGAGGCCGCTGTTCATCCTGCTCGATGCCACCTGGCCGGAAGCGCGCAAGATGTTCCGCAAGAGCCCCTATCTGGAGCGTTTCCCGGTGCTCAGCCTGTTGCCCGAGCAGCTGTCACGCTACCGCCTGCGTCGCTCCAAGCGTGATGACCACCTGTGCACGGCAGAGGTCGCAGCGCTGTGCCTGGGACTGGCCGGCGACGAGCAGGCCGCCGCGGCGCTGGATGCCTATCTGGACGTGTTTGCCGAGCGCTACCTGGCGGCCAAGCGGCACATTGCCGTGGATGAACAGAGCCCGGCGCACCAGGCCCTGCAACCCTTTCTGCGGCTGACCGATCCGGCTTAGTGAGCGGCGGCCGCCTTGCGCGGCCACAGCTGGGCCAGCAGCATGCCGACAAACATCAGGGCGCAGCCGATATAGCCCTTGAGCGCCAGTTCCTCGCCGAGGAACAGGGCGCCGGCAATGGCGGCGAACACCGCTTCCAGCGACAGGATGATCGCCGCGTGGGAGGCGATGGCATGCTGCTGGGCCACCACCTGCAGGGTGTAGCCGATACCCACGGCGATCAGGCCGCCATACAGCAGCGCCGGCCCGGCCTGGAGGATGGCCTCGAAGCGAATCTCTTCCAGCACGGCGGCGAGGATCAGGCTGACTACGGCGCAGGTGATGAACTGGATCACGGCCAGGCGGATGGCGTCATGCCGGCTGGCAAAGAAACCCACCAGCAGCACGTGCACGCCCCATACGCAGGCACCGGCCAGCTGCAGCCAGTCGCCGGAGGCCACCTGGAAGTTGTCGCCGACGCTGAGCAGGAACATGCCGACCACCGCCAGCGAGGCGCCGAGCCAGGTGCCCATGCCGGTCTTGTGGCCCAGCGCCAGGCCCAGCAGCGGCACGATGATCACGTACAGGCCGGTGATGAAGCCGGAGTTGGTCACGCTGGTGAACAGCAGGCCGACCTGTTGCAGGTTGATCCCCAGGGTCAGCGCCAGGCCCATGGCGATACCGCCGGCCAGCAGGCTGCGGTTGAACGGTTCGTGTTTGGCTCCGGCCGGTTTCCAGAAGAACAGTGGCAGCAGCACCAGGGCGCCCATGGCGAAACGCAGGCCGGTGAACAGGAAGGGGCCGATGGCCTCCATACCGGCACGCTGGGCGACGAAGGCGGCGCCCCAGATCATGGCGGTCAGGAGCATCAGCAGGTCGGCGCGCAGGGCTTGGCGTGGCATGGTACGGCTCTAATCCAGCGTAAAGGGAGGCCGCAGACTGTGCCGCAATCGCCTGAACTTGACCAGTGGGTTAACTGACGCCGGCATGAACTTGTCGTTTATTCGCACAAGGCTTTCGCCTGGCTGTCACTCCTGTGCAAAATGGCGCCCTGAATACCACTGGCAGCTCAGTGCGTGACGCGGCAAGGCCCGCCACGACGACAAAAACAAAAGGATTCGCCATGGCCAGCTACGAGATCCTCATCGCCGATGACCATCCGCTGTTCCGCAGCGCCCTGCAGCAGGCCCTGAGCCTGGGCCTGGGCCCGGACGTGCGGCTGGCCGAAGCCGACAGCATTGCCGCCCTGGAAAGCCGCCTGGCGGAGAAACAGGACTGGGACCTGGTGCTGCTCGACCTGAACATGCCGGGTGCCTACGGCTTCTCCGGCCTGGTGTTGCTGCGCGGGCAATACCCGCAGATTCCGGTGGTGATGATTTCGGCTCAGGAAGAGCCGGCCGTGATCGGGCGCGCCCGCGAGTTCGGCGCCACCGGCTTCATTCCCAAGTCCAGCCCGCTGGAAACCATCCAGCAGGCCGTACGTGCGGTGCTCGATGGTGATGCCTGGTGGCCGCCGCAGACCGCCGCCGCGGCCAAGGTGTCTGCCGAGGCCAAGGCCGCCAGTGCTGGGCTGGCCAGCCTGACGCCGCAGCAGTTCCGTGTGCTGACCATGGTCTGCGATGGTCTGCTGAACAAGCAGATCGCCTATGAACTGAGCGTGTCCGAGGCGACCATCAAGGCCCACGTCACCGCCATCTTCCGCAAGCTCAACGTGCGTACCCGCACCCAGGCGGCGCTGCTGCTGCAGCAGCTGGAGAGCATTCCGCAAGCGCCATCCGAGCAGGGCCCTGATACGCCTTGATGCTTTTTTGACAGGCCAGCCGCTAGGCTGGCCTTCTTATTTCAACGAGTTTTCCGCATGTCGCCATTCAAAGGCCAGACCGGCCTCAAACGCATTCTCAACGCCACCGGCTATTCCTTCGCCGGCCTCAAGGCCGCTTTCCAGGGCGAGGCGGCGTTCCGTCAGCTGGTGCTGATCAACGTCATTCTGATTCCCATCAGCCTGTTCCTCGACGTCAGTCGCGGCGAGCGGGCGTTGCTGATTGCCGTCTGCCTGCTGGCACTGATCGTCGAGTTGCTCAACTCGGCGGTGGAAGCGGCCATCGACCGCATCTCGCTGGACCTGCACCCGCTGTCGAAGAATGCCAAGGACATGGGCAGCGCCGCGCAGTTCGTCGCCCTCAGCCTGATCGGCGTGGTCTGGGCCTGCATCCTGCTGGGTTGATCAGGCGATCGACGGCAGATTGATCTGATCGCTGCGCGTGACACCGGCGGTAAAGCTGCTGCATAGCTCGAGAAATTCACGCATCGCCGCGGTCTGGTACTTCTGCTTGTGCCAGATGAACCAGAACTGCCGGCTCAGATCCAGCTGCGGCGTTTCCAGCGGTACCAGGCTGCCGCGGCGGAAGGCATCGCGCAGGGCCAGGCGGGAAATGCAGCCGATACCCAGCCCCGACTCCACGGCGCGTTTGATCGCTTCGGTGTGCTCCAGCTCCAGGCGGATATTCAGCGGCGCCGGGTGATGGCGCATGGCCTGGTCGAAGGCCAGGCGCGTGCCGGAGCCGCGCTCGCGCAGAATCCACGCCTCACGGCTCAGTTCCTCCAGGCTTACCTCGCGCCGGCCGGCCAGCGGGTGCTGCGGGGCGGCGAATACCACCAGTTCGTCGGCCACCCAGGGCTGCACCTCCAGGTCCGCATGCTGGCAGTCCCCTTCGATCAGGCCCAGGTCCAGCTCGTAGTTGGCCACCTGCTGCACCACGTGGGCGGTGTTGTGCACCTGCAGGCCGACCTTGCATTCCGGATGGCGCTGCATGAAATGGCCGATCAGCAGGGTGGCCAGGTAGTTGCCCACCGTCAGGGTGGCGCCGACTTGCAGTGAGCCAAAGCCATGGCCGCCGGATAGCAGCTGTTCAATCTCGCGGGTCTGGTCGAGCAGGCCGACGGCGCGGGGCAGCAACTGGCGGCCGAGGGCGTTGAGGGCCAGGCGCTTGCCCAGACGGTCGAACAGCTGGCAATCGAACTGGCGCTCCAGTTCGGCCAGCGCGGTGCTGGTGGCCGATTGCGACAGGGCGAGGCTTTCCGCTGCGCGCGACACGCTGTCGTGGCGGGCAACTTCGGCGAACACCTGCAATTGGCGCAGGGTGAGCTTCATGGCGGACTCCGGTGCGACCTTGGGTCACTGGTGCGAGTGGTCAGAGTGATTAAGCTTAGGCCGGCAAAACGCTGCTTATCTGATATTGAGATAATAAATATCAGAATAATCAATTTCTCAGATGATAAGCCCCTGCGTAATCTATGGCTATCGCGCCCGGCCGGGCGTACCTGCATCTCTGGAGTGATTGATGAGCAACCTGAACGTCGAGCGTGTACTGAGCGTGCACCACTGGAACGACACCCTGTTCAGCTTCAAGTGCACCCGCGACCCGGGCCTGCGCTTCGAGAACGGCCAGTTCGTCATGATCGGACTGCAGCAGCCCAACGGCCGTCCGCTGATGCGCGCCTACTCCATCGCCAGCCCGAACTATGAGGAAAACCTCGAGTTCTTCAGTATCAAGGTGCCCGATGGCCCGCTCACCTCGCAGCTGCAGCACCTCAAGGAAGGCGACGAGATCATGATCAGCAAGAAGCCCACCGGCACTCTGGTGCTGGGCGACCTGCTGCCGGGCAAGCACCTGTACCTGCTCTCCACCGGCACTGGTCTGGCGCCCTTCATGAGCGTGATCCAGGACCCGGAAGTGTACGAGCGCTTCGAAAAGGTGATTCTGGTGCACGGCGTGCGTTACGTGAACGAAGTGGCCTACCACCAGTTCATCACCGAGCACCTGCCGAAGAACGAGTTCTTTGGCGATGCCGTGCGCGACAAGCTGATCTACTACCCGACCGTAACCCGCGAGCCGTTCGAGAATCAGGGCCGCCTGACCGACCTGATGCGCAGCGGTAAGCTGTTCGCCGACATCGGCCTGCCGCCGATCAACCCGCAGGACGACCGCGCCATGATCTGCGGCAGCCCGGCCATGCTGGATGAAACCAGCGAAGTGCTGGACAGCTTCGGCCTGAAGATCTCCCCGCGCATCGGCGAGCCGGGTGACTACCTGATCGAGCGCGCCTTCGTCGAGAAGTGATCGGCCGTATCAGGTGACAGCAAAAAGCCCGGTCTGACCGGGCTTTTTTGTGCCTGTAACGTCCTGAACAAGCTTCAGGCCGGCACCACTTCCAGCACGCGGATCTCCCCGGCGACGGGGTAATGCCAGCGTACCTGCACATCCCAGAAGCGCACGCCGTAGCGGCGCTCGGGCGTCGGCTGCTGGTAGGCCGGGCGCGGGTCCTGGGCCAGGCATTGCTCGATCAGCTCGACCAGCGGCTCACCCAGGCGCCGGGCGTGGTCCTCGGCCTGCAGGCGGGCCTCGGGACTCCAGTGCACGGCGATGGCGGCGGGTGGTGCCTCGGCAATGGCATTGCGCGCGAAGGGCAGGCTGTCGGCATAGGGCACGTAGGGTTTGATATCCAGCACCGGGGTGCCGTCGAGCAGATCGATGCCGGAGAGCAGCAGGCGCCCCGGCTCGATGCTGTCGAGTTTGACCACCGACTGGCCGATGCCGTTGGGCCTGTGGGTGGCGCGGCTGGCGAAGACGCCGATCGAGGCGTTGCCACCCAGACGGGGAGGCCGCACCTTGAGCCGTGGCTTGTCCTCCAGCGCCTGATGGAAGAGAAACAGCAGCCAGACATGACTGACCTGTTCCAGCCCGGCGACCGCCGCCGGGTCGTTGAACGGCGGCAGCAGCTCCAGTATCCCGCGCGCCGCCGGGGCCAGTTGCGGCTGGCGCGGGATGGCGAACTTCTCCTTGAAGCAGGAGTGGACGATACCGACGGGACTGACGCTGTACTGCATGGCGTGGGCTCACTGGGAAACCCCGCCATGCTAACCGATTGGCAGGGTAGAGGCTCAGAGACAGGCCAGCGCCTGCTGCAGGTCGGCCAGCAGGTCGCGCGGGTCTTCCAGACCGACATGCAGGCGCAGCAGGTGACGGCCCTGCCAGCGTGATGCCGTGACGCTGCGTTGGGCGGCGGGGCTGACCGGGATGATCAGGCTTTCGAAACCGCCCCAGCTGTAGCCACGACCGAACAGGCGGCAGGCATCGACGACCCGGTGCAGGGCCGCTTCGCTACTGCCTTCGGGAAGCAGTACACCGAGCAGGCCGCAGGCGCGCGAGGTGTCGTAGTCACGTTGCCACAGCGCGTGGCCGGGGCTGCCGGGCAGTGGCGGGTAGAGCACCTGCGCGACCTGCGGCTGGTCGCTCAGCCACTGGGCAATCTGCAGGGCGCTTTGGGCATGCTGGCCGAGGCGTACGCCGAGGGTGCGCAGGCCGCGCAGGCCGAGGTAGGCATCGTCGCTGCTCACCGCCAGTCCGAGGCCGCGCCAGCAGCGCTCGATGGCCGGGCGCGTGCGCTCGTTGCTGAGGATGGCGCCGAGCATCACGTCGGAGTGGCCGACGATGTACTTGGTGGCGGCATGGATGGACACGTCGATGCCCAGCTCGAACGGCCGCCAGCCCAGCGGCGTGGCCCAGGTGTTGTCGGCCACCAGGTACAGCCCGTGGCGCTTGGCCACGGAGCTCAGGGCCGGAATGTCCTGAACCTCGAAGGTCAGCGAGCCGGGCGATTCGGCAAAGATCAGGCGGGTATTGGGCTGCACCAGCGTCTCAATGGCGGCGCCGAGTAGCGGGTCGTAGAAGGTGGTGCTGATGCCCAGTTGCGCCAGCAGGCCGTGGCAGAAACTGCGGGTCGGATCATAGGCCGAGTCGGTCATCAGCAGATGATCGCCCGGGCGCAGCAGGGCCAGCAGCGTGGTGGTGATGGCCGACAGGCCGGAGGGCGTGAGACGGCAGCCGGCCGCGCCCTCCAGGCTGCACAGGGCCTGTTCCAGCGCCAGACCGGGCGGGTTGCTGTGGCGGCCGTAGGAGTGGCGGCTGCCGTGGCTGGCCTGCATCTCGGCGACATCGGCAAACAGCAGGGTTGAGGCCCGCACCAGTGGCGGGTTGACCGGTGCGCCGGCGCTGGCTTCAGGTCGCCCTTCGTGGGCGAGTCGGGTGTCGGGATGCAACAGTTGGTCAGTCATTGGGATGGTCACTGGCGGAGGCAGCCTGCTGGCGCTGTTGCAGGCTGCGCAGGCGGCGGATCAGGTAATCGAGGTGCAGGTGCAGGTCGTACAGCTCGCTGGAATAGGACAGCGGCACTTCGACCTTGGCCAACTGGTCTTCCAGTTGCTCCAGCTGAGCCAGCTCGGCATGCAGGGCGCTCGGCGGCGTGCCGCTGTCGAGCTTGTGCTCGACCTCGCGCAGGTACTTGTACCAGCGGTAGATGCGCGCCCGGATACGCCAGCGGTACAGCGGGCCGACGGCCTTGAACAGCGGGATGAGCAGTACCAGCAGGGGAATCAGCAGGATGATGTAGCGGTCGGCCAGCGAGGCGATGCGAAACGGCAGGTAGCGCTGCAGCAGCGGCAGGCCCTTGTCGTGGTAATAGCGGGCCTCGCCCAGCAGCGGCAGGGTGACCGGCTTGGCGCTGGGGAACTGGCCGGGCTTGTCCAGCAGGGTGCCCTGGGCCATCACCTGGCGGGCGGCATCGAGGATCAGTGCCGACAGTGCCGGGTGGAAGTCGTCGTTGACCAGCAGGGTCGCGCTGGGGGCGAGCAGGGTGAGGTCACGTGCCGGGCTGTCGGTGGCCAGATTGAGCAGACCCTCGCCGACTTCGACCTGACGCAGGTAAGGCAGGCGCGCCTGGTAGGCCGCCGCTCGGCCGAAGTGCACCAGGCTGATGTCCTCGGCCGCGGCCAGGCGCTGGATCAGCACATTCTCGGCCGGGCCGATGAAGAAGGCCGCGTCCAGTTCATCCTTGAACAGTGCCTCCACTGCCGGGGTGCCGCCGACGGCCTGCCACTGGCTGGGGTAATCATCTGGTTCGATCTGGTTGGCCTGCAGGATGGCACGGGTCAGCGCCTGGGTGGCGCTGCCGTCGGCGCCCAGGGCCAGGCGCAGCGTCTGCAGATCGGCCATGCGTTCGAGTTTGACCTCGCGGCGGTGGAACAGCCACAGCGGTTCCTGGTAGACCGCGCCCAAGCTGTGCAGGCGGGCCTGTTGCTCGGCCGGCAGGCTCTGTTCGATGCCGCTCTGCACCAGCGCGAGATTCACGCCACTGGTGTCATCCAGCAGGCGGTTGAGGTTGTCGAACGAGCCATCGCTGGTGACCAGTTGAAGGTCGAAGCCCTGTTTGGCCAGTTCGCGCTGCAGCTTCTCGCCAAAGGCGGCATAGCCGCCGCCGGCAAAACCGGTGGCCATAGTGGCGTGCATGGGCGGTGGCGGGGCCACCAGCAGGAACACGGCCCCGACCAGGCCGGCCAGTACCGGCAGCAGCCACAGGTTGGCGCGCAGCATGATGGTGAGGTCCTGCAGCAATCGGCGCATAGGCACTCCAAAGCACGGTATTGGCCAAGGATAGCCGCAGGTGTTCCGTCTGGGTTAGTGAGCCTTAAGCCAGGCGCTGCGCGAGGCACGATCGTGGAAGGTCCAGGCGATGAAGCGGCTCTGCTTCTGCCCCTGGCTCATCTCGCCAATGTGCTGCTCGACCGCGCCGACGCTGCGCAGGGCCGCCTGCACCAGTGGCAGGTTGCCGGCCTTGGAAATCAGGCAGCTGAACCACAGCACCTGACCGGCCACCGCGCGGCTCTCGCGCACCATGCGCTGGACGAAGGTCGCCTCGCCGCCGGGGCACCACAGCTCGTTGCTCTGTCCGCCGAAGTTCAGCGCCGGCAGCTTGCGGCTGGGGTCCAGCTTGCCGAGGTTCTTCCACTTGCGCTGGCTGCCGCTGGCGGCCTCGGCGGCCGAACTGTGGAAGGGCGGGTTGCACAGGGTCAGGGTGAAGCGCTCGTCCGGCTGCAGCAGGCCGTCGAAAATCTGTTCGGGACTGACCTGCTGGCGCAGCTCGATGCGCGACTGCAGGCCGTTGGCGCGGATGATCGCCTGTGCCGAGGCCAGCGCCTGCGGGTCGATATCGGCGCCGAGAAACTGCCAGCCATAGTCGGCCTGGCCCAGCAGTGGGTAGATGCAGTTGGCGCCGGTGCCGATATCCAGCACGCGCACGGCCGCGCCACGGGGGATGGCGCCGTCATTGTCGGTCGCCAGCAGGTCGGCCAGGCCGTGCAGGTAATCGGCACGCCCCGGCACCGGCGGACACAGGTAGCCCGGCGGGATGTCCCAGTGCTGGATGCCGTAGAGCTGGGCCAGCAGCGCGCGGTTGAACACTCGCACGGCGGCGGGGTTGGCAAAGTCGATGCTTTGCTTGCCGTAGGGATTGAGGATGACGAACTCTGCCAGGGCCGGGCAGGCCTTGATCAGTGCGGGAAAGTCATAGCGGCCCTGGTGGCGGTTGCGCGGGTGCAGCTGGCCCTTGGCCTGAGGCGGGGTTGCGGCGTTGCTCTTGGAGTTGGGCTTGGGCTTGCGCGGCGCCGCGGTTGCGGGGCGCTGGGGCGGTCTGGACATCGGGGCACAGCCTGGCAGGTGACGGGGCGCATTGTCCCACAGTCACCGGCAGGCGTCAGGGTTGGCTCAGTAACCCAGGGCGTTCTTCAGGCGTGGCAGATTGGCGCCGACCCAGGCTTTGTCGATGGGGCCCCAGCTGCGGATTTCGTAGTGCCCGGCGTTGTTGCGTTCACCTTCGGCCTGGGTGAACTGGCAGTCGATATCCAGTTCCTCCAGCGCGGCGAGGGTGTCCTGGGCGGTGCGCCGTGGCATGCCGGTGACGGCCATCAGGGCCGGCACGCTGGTGGCCTGCCCGCTGTCGATCAGCCAGGCCACATAAAGGCGGCGGTAGAAGCTGGAGCGGGTTTTGCTGATCTCCATGGGCGACTCCTTACAACTGGGCCAAGGCGATATAGGTGGCGGCGCCGGCCAGGTAGCCGAGCAGGGCCAGCAGGCTGATCTTCTTCAGGTACCAGAGGAAGTCGATCTTCTCCATACCCATGGCCGCCACCCCGGCGGCCGAGCCGATGATCAGGCAACTGCCGCCCGTGCCGGCGCAGAAGGCCAGCAGTTCCCAGAACACGCCATCGGCGACGAACTGGCTCAGCCAGCTGGCCTGTTCGCCAGCGCCGGCCAGCGCTTCGGGAGTGACCAGCGGATACAT
>ERZ1645187.2461-NODE-2461-length-16215-cov-7.180136_pt1 | contig 16215 bp, 13 predicted proteins | sample MGYA00575352_ERZ1645187 | MGnify/ENA primary metagenome ERZ1645187 (study PRJEB40837, sample SAMN11349314) | freshwater sediment metagenome | isolation source: river sediment | host: Sediment | place: India: Wazaribad , New Delhi | collected 2017-02-21 ... | reverse complement strand
TCGGCCACTTCCTTCTGGAACATCAGCGTCAGCGATTGCCAGACCGGCGGCCAGACCTTGGGCGTCAGCCAGCGGATCAGAAGTTCTGTGCCGACATTGTAGGGCAGGTTGGCCACGATCTTGATCGGCGGCGTCAGATGGGCCAGCGGATCGATCTCCATCGCGTCGCCGTTGATGACCTCCAGCCGGCCGGGATAGCGCGCGGCGATCTCGGCCAGGGCGGGCAGGCAGCGCGGGTCTTTCTCGACCGCCAGCACCCGGCGCGCGCCTTCCACCAAAAGGCCGCGCGTCAGGCCGCCGGGGCCGGGGCCGACCTCCAGCACATCGCAGGAGGAAAGATCACCGGCCATGCGGGCAATCTTGGCGGTCAGGTTCAGATCCAGCAGGAAGTTCTGGCCAAGCTGCTTTTTCGCCACCAGATCATGCGCCGCGATCACCTCGCGCAAGGGGGGGAGCCCGTCAATGGTTGCCATGGTCTGCCTTTCGCAAGCGGTTTTTCGGCGAAAAACCGCAGCACACGAATTTTCGTCGAAAATTCGTTTATCGCGCCTGCCGCGTCAGCGCCATATCCCGCGCCATGCGCAGCGCGGCAATCAGGCTGTCGGCGCGCGCCAGCCCCTTGCCCGCGATGTCCAGCGCCGTCCCATGGTCGGGCGAGGTGCGGATGAAGGGCAGGCCCAGCGTGACATTCACCCCGCCGTCGAAATCCAGCGTCTTGATCGGGATCAGCGCCTGATCATGATACATGCAGATCGCAGCATCATAGCCCGCCCGCGCACGGGGGTGGAACATGGTGTCGGCCGACAGGGGGCCGGCCAGCGCCATGCCCTCGTCACGCAGCCGGTTCAGCACCGGGGTGATGACGGTCATTTCCTCATGCCCCATGGCCCCGCCTTCGCCGGCATGCGGGTTCAACCCCGCCACCGCCAGCCGGGGGCTGGCCAGCCCGCAATCGCGGATCAACCCGGCATGGGTGATGCGCAGCGTCTGTTCCAGAAGGGCCGGGGTCAGCGCGCCCGGCACCTCCGACAGCGCCATGTGGATTGTCACCGGCACCACCCGCAAAAGCGGGCTGGCCAGCATCATCACCACGTTCTCCACTCCGGCGAGATGGGCCAGAAACTCGGTATGGCCGGGAAAGGCAAAGCCCGCGCCATCCTTCAGTGCCTTCTTGTGCAGGGGCGCGGTGCAGACGGCACTGGCCGCACCCGACTGTGCCAGCGCCACGGCGCGTTCGATCACCTCGATCACGCCGCGGGCATTTTCCGGCACAAGCTGGCCGGGGGCATTTTCGCGGGCAAACGCGTGGGGCAGCACCGGCAGGACGCCGGCGGGCACGGCGTGCGCCTGATCGGGGCTGTCGATCAGAGAGATCGCCGCCCCGGCAGGCAGGTGGCGCGGATCCCCGATCCAGAAAAACGGCAAGTCGGGCATGGCGGCACGGGCGGCCACCGCCAGTTCTGGGCCCACGCCGCCCGGCTCGCCACAGGTCAGGGCAATCGGGGCAGGGCGGCTCATTTCTCGACGAGGATCGCTTCGGAGCGCAGTTCTTCGAGATAGATGTCGGCCAGCGAAGACAGGCGCTGGTTCAGCAGCTGTTCGCGGATGATCTCGCGATCCGGCACGACATCTGCGGCCGGCCCGCGGGAACACAGCATCAGGAACACGCGCCAGCCATCGCGGCTGATCCGGGCCGAGCTTTCTCCGGCATCCAGCGTCGCCAGCACCGCGCCAATATCGCCGCCCACCGCCGACTGCGGTTGTGTCGAGCGTGTCAGACGGTCGGCCGGTTGATCCTTGGCGACGGTGTAAAGGTCATCGCAGGTGTCGACGCGGGCGCGCAGGGCAGCCAGATCGGCCTCGACGGTCGCGCTGTTCGGCACCAGATACTGGGCATAGTCGACAACGGTTGCCTCGCCCTTGCCAAGCGGGTCCTCGCCGCGCTCAAAAAGCCAGTAGACCACCACCTTGTCTTCCAGCAGAACCGGAGCGGTCATCGTGGCGGGGGGTAGGCGTTCCAGCCGGGCGCGGGACTTTTCGGGCAGGTCGGCCAGACGCTGCCAGCTGCGCCCGGTGCCGCCATTGGCGCGCAGGGCGGCCAGGAAGTCGGCCTCGGTCTTGATCGAGGCCTGGGCCCGGCGGGCGCGGGCCAGGGCGCCAGAAAGGTCGCCACTGTCATCTGCGGGAAAGACCAGTTCGGCCAAGGACAGTTTCGGCACGCCGGTCGGCTGGAAATTGGCAATGGCGCGGTCGATCTCGGCCTCGGTGATCGTCACCTTGCCGGCGAATTTGGCGCGCACCACTTCGCGCCAGGCCACGCCAGCCGCGACGAAATCGCGGAACGTTTCGGGGTCAAGGCCCATCTCGCCGGTCGCGGCGACGAATTCCTCGGCCGTCATGTTGGCCCGACCGGCGAATTCGGTCATCCCGGCGCTGACCTGTTCGGCCGTCACCGCGATGCCCGCCTCCTTGGCGGCAAAGCCGCGCAGCCGGTCCTCGATCAGGCTGGAGCGCGCCATGGCGGGCAGATCGCCCGGCTGGTTCAGGATTTCCAGAAACCGCAGCCGCTGATCCAGTTCATATTGCGTGATGGCCCGGCCGTTGACGGTGACGACCGTCTGGAAAGGGTTGGCCTGCACCGGTGCAAGGCCGCCCAGCAGCAGCGCAGAGGCAAGCCCCGCCGCCAGCATCAACCCGCGTGCTGCGCCATGCCCGCCCTTTGCCCGCCCGGTTGCCGCCATCTGTTTCATCGCCTGCATTCGTCCGTATCCAGTTCCTTGCCGCATCCGGCGGCCCGCCCGTCTAACCCCGGCACTGCCGCGAAGGGCCTGCCGGACCGCCGCTGCCAAAGCCCAGAAGCTCCAGCGAGACGGAGAAATTCGTGGTCGGCTTCACACTAGTCGAGGATGTGAACCGACGCGAGAGAGAAAGATCGACCGCCAGGCATTCGTTGCGGAAGCCAAGGCCGATGCCGGCCTTGTTGGCCCGCCCGGCCTCAAGGTCATAGCGGTTCGACAGCCGGGCGTTCCAGCCGCGGTCGCCGATGGCAAGGCGGCTGTCGAAGACCAGTTCACGCGTGTCGATGGCGCGGCCCTCGGCCGGGTCTGCCTTGTGGTAAAGGTATCCTGCTTCGATCCCGGCGCGGGGCTGGTCATAGCTGAGCAGCATCTCGGCCTTGGTCAGGCCAAAGCCGTTGTCCAGCAAAAGCCGGTTCGTCCAGCCCAGCCCGTTTTCGCCCGTCACCTGCCAGGCGGCCAGCCAGTCGGACTTGCGACCGTCAAGGCCTGATCCGGAGGTGAACTGCGCCAGATCATCGGCCCGGATCACCCGGCCGAAGGTCAGCCCCAGCGACCAGCCGGCCGGATCCTGCCGCAGATAGTGCAGCCCCAGATTGGCCCGCAGGCCCCGTTCCACCGCATCGGCGCCGGGAAAGCGGTTCAGCGCAAAGAGATTGCCCTGATCGAAATCCACCAGAAGGGAATCCTCGTTGCCGGGGGCCATGGCCTGACGCGGCGCCCAGACCAGCTGGGCCACGGGTTCCAGCACATGCGCGACCCCGCCGCGCCCGGACTTGACCAGTGGCCAGCGCAATTCGGCCGCCACCGCGCCATAGCTGCGCGTCTGTGTGCCGCCAAAGGTCGCATCGTCGCCGATCTGGAAGATGTCGGTCGTCGCCTCGCCCAGAACGCCAAGGATCATGCCGTTGCCCGCGATCCAGTCGCGCCGCCAATCGGCGCGCAGCCGCGCCCGTGCGACGTCGCGGCCATCGGCAATGCCGTCGCCGTTCAGGTCGGCCGTCTCGTCCGAGGTGCGTCCGTGGCCATGGGCCTGAAAGCGCAAGCCCCCCTGACCGCCGAGCGGCCCCAGGCTGAAGCGGCGCTGAAAGGTCAGATCGCCGATGGCCGTGGCGATAGAGCTGGAGGGCTCTCCCACCCGCAGCGTCTGGATCGAGATGGCCCGCAGCGAGATATGTTCATTGCGGCGGGTGCGGGTGATCTCGATCCGGCTGTCCAGCCGGTCGTCGCTCGACAGGCCATAATCCAGAAGATAGGCGCGGTCCGACACGGTTTCGCCGTGGAAGGTCAGCGTAAAGCCGCGCGGCAGGTCAAAGCGGCCATCGGCCATCAGATGGCCGCGCGTCTCGCCGGGGCGCAGGGCGTCGCGGCTGGCGCGGCCGGAGATCTCGATCTCGCCGCCGCGGAAGGCCTGACGATAGCGCAATTCCAGCGTGCGCGTGCCTTTGCTGGCCAGGAAGGGGGTCACGGTCAAGTCGCGGCTGGGGCCAAGGTTGATGAAATAGGGCCAGCCCAGCCCGGTGCCCAGCGTCGAGGACGACTGCAGCAAGGGCCGCAAGAAGCCGGTGGCGCGGTTCAGCGTGGGGTCGGGCATCCGCAGGCGCGGGATCAGCATGACCGGCACGCCCCCCAGCCGCAGCGTGGCGCGGTCAAAGTAGATCTGGCGTTCGAGCTGATCATGCACCACCCGCCGGGCGCGGAGTTCCCACAGCGGGGTCTCGCTGCCCGCGCACAGCTTGCACGACGAGGCGACGACGCGCGTCATCGCCGTATAGCGGCCGCTGACGCGCATCACCTCGGCGGCGGCCAGTTGCAGCTGCTGGTTCATCACCACCCGGGCCGAGCGCAGGATGCCTTCGGTCAGATCAGCCTTCAATTCGGCCTGCGAGGCCAGAATGACCGTGCCACTGGCATCGGTCAGGGTGATCGGCCCTTCAATGCGCAGGCTGTCGGCCACGCGGTCAAAGATCAGGCGGCTGGCCGTCAGGCGGATGCCGTCATAGAACACCTCGACGCTGCCCGCTGCCACGAGGAGGCTGTCGTTTTCGATGTTCAGGCTGTTGGCGATCAGGGTCGCGGGCGGCTGGCCCTTATCCTGTGCCTGCGCCTGTGCATGTGCCTGTGCCGGAACGGCAGCCAGCCACAGCACGCCCATCAGAGCAAGAACCAGCGGGATCAGGCGGCGCATGTCAGCCATCCTCCAGATGCAAAAGCAGACTTAACGCCAAAAGCGCGGCGGCCAGCGGCGGAACCCAGGCGGCGACCAGAATCGGGATCTGGCCGTTCTCGCCCAGCACTTGCGCGAAATTGCGCAGGAAGAACAGGAAAAATCCGGCAAGCAGCGCATAAAGCACCATCTGCCCGGTCTTGCCGAACCGGGTGTGGCGCATGCAAAAGCCCGCCGCGACCAGAACCATCGCTGTCAGCAAGAGCGGCAGCGCCAGTTCCATCTGCAGCCCCAGCCGGTAAGCCCGCGCGGAAAATCCCGCCCGCTCCAGCGCATCGGCCTGCGCGGGCAGATCCCAAAAGCCCACCACCTCGGGCCTGCCCAGCGCCTCGATCAGGCGTTCGGGCGTCATGTCGGTGGCCACGGTCAGCGGACCGTCGGACAGGACCGCCGCCGCCTCGGGATTGGCCTCGGCAAAGTTCCAGCTCTTGGCGTCCTCCAGCTGCCAGGCGCCCGGCACCAGCCGCGCCGCCTGCGCCTCGATCCGGCCGGTCATCGAACCGTCGGGCGCGAAAAGGTGAAAGCTGACCCGACCGAGCTCGGTGCCCTCGGGGCTGATCCGCCCGGCGTGGATCACCGCCTGACCCGAAGCATCGCCCTGCCGCAGCCAGAGCCCCTCATCCGAGATCGACAGGATCGACGCGCCGTCGCCGCCCAGAATGGCCGTGCGCCGCTCGTATTCCTGCGATGTGGCGGCAACGAGCGGGTTCATCACCGCCACCGCCAGCGCGCCGATCGCCAGCGCCACCATCACGGGCGCCAGAAGAAACCGCAGCCCCGACCGCCCGGCGGCCCGCACCACCACCAGCTCGGACGAGCGCGCCAGCGCCAGAAACAGCGCAATGCCCGTCAGCACCATGATCAGCGGCAGGATGCGATAAAGCGTCTGCGGCACGTCCAGAAGCGCCAGCAGGAAGGCGCCCGCCACCCCGATGCCGCTGTCGGAAAAGCGGCGGATCTGGTCGATCATGTCAAACAGCGTCAGCACGGCGAAGAAAACGCCAAAGACCCGCAGAAAGCTGCCCAGAAAACGCCGGGCGATATAGAGATCCAGCGTCATGCCGCGCGCTCCGCCGCGGGCCGGGCCACCCGGCGCGGTCGCTGCGACCAGGCCAGCAGGCCAACCCCGATCCCCAGCCCGACCAGCGGCGGCAGATAGGCCAGAATCCAGCCGCCGGCTGTGGTCAGCGCGGCCGCTGTCGCCAGCGAATCGATGCCCTGCACCACCGCCACCAGCCCGACCGCCAGCCCGACCTGCCGCCACAGGCCAAAGCGGCTGAACGACCCGTTCAACAGCGCGCCAAAGCCGATCAGCGCCGTCGCAATCGCCATGAAAGGCTGGGCAAAGCGGTTGTGGGCATCATAAAGGAAGGCCTCGCGCGTGGCCCCCGTCTCGGCCAGAAGCGCGGGTGTCGGCGACAGAAGCTCGGCCGTGGACAGCGCCTCGACAACCCGCCGTCCGGGGTCGGCATTGGCCATCAGCCCGCCCAGATCATAGGTGAAATCGGCAAAGCGCGTCAGCGACATCCGCCGGTCCGGCCCCGAGACCTGCTGGGCCATCCCGTTGACCATCAACAGCTTTGGTCCGCTGTCGGTGCGGGCAAAGAGCGCCTTTTCCGCCGTATAGGTCACCGGGGCGTCGGGGGTGCGCGCATCGGTCAGAAACAGGTCAAGCAATTCGCCCGACGCGGCAACCTCGCGCACATAAAGCGTGATCCCGGGGGAGGGCTGGGTGAATTCGCCATCGGTCAGAAACCGCGCCGCAACGTTCTGGCGCACCTCGGCAAACCGCGCAAGCAGCGCCTCGCGGCTGGCGGGCACCAGAACATGGCCCAGCACCAAGAGCGCCAGCGCAACCGTCAGCCCGAACAGCACCACCGGCCGCGCCAGCCGGAACGACGAAAACCCGGTGGCCTGCATCACCACCAGCTCGCTTTCCTGCATCAGCCGGTTGGCGACATAGACCGAGGCGGCAAAAGCCGCGATCGGCAGCACCACCCGGATCACGTTCGGCAGCGTCAAGAGCGAGAATTCCAGAAACACCAGCGCCGATTGCCCGTCGCCGATCAGCTGGTCAAACAGCCCCACGATGCGGTTCACCCAATAGACCGCCACCAGCACCAGCGCGAAAAAGCCGAAGACGGCCAGCAGCTGGACAAGCAGATATCGGTCGAATCGGGACAAGGGACGCAATTCCTTGGGGCAACGGGGGCAAAAGGCCTTTGGGCAAGCTAGCAATATTCCGGTGCGGGGAAAACTGCTATCTGGCAAAGCCTGCGGCCCTTCGCTAGCCTTGGGCGGATTGCCGGGCGGGGCTGTCAGTCGGCCAGACCCGTGGCCCGCCCCGCCGCGCCGAAAGGATGAAAGATGAACCAGCCTGTCGCCCTGACTTTTTGTGAAACCGATCTTGAGGCGCTTGCCAAGGCCGCCGGGATCGTCGCGCTTCTTGCCGATGGCGAGGCGCCCGCTGGCCCTGCCGCGCGGCGCACCGACCGGCTGACGCGCGGCATGCTGACGCGCGCCATGGCCAGCGCCGACTGGGCAAAGACCAAACCGGGCGAGGCGATGACGCTGGCCTATCCCGCAGGCCTTGCCGCCGAGGCGCTGATGCTGGTGCGCCTGCCGCGCAAGGCCGATGCGGCGCAGGCCCGCAAGGCGGGGGCGGCTGTCGGCCGGGCGCTTGGTGCCGCCGGCGCGCTGGTGGTGGCCGAAAACCACCCGCAGGCGGCCGAAGTCTCGTTCGGCCTTGCGCTGCGCGCCTATGACTTCACCGCCCACAAGACGGGCGAGCAGAAGACCCGCGGCCCCGTCGCCCTGGCCTGCACCCGCCCCGAGGCCGTGGCCGCGGCGGCCGCCCCGATGGCCGCGCTGAGCGAGGGCATCTTCTTTACCCGCGATCTGGTGAACGAACCCGCCAACATCCTGACCACGAACGATTTTGCCGGGCGCCTTGCCGCGATGCAGGAACTCGGCCTCGAGGTCGAGATCCTGGAAGAGGACGATCTGAAAAAGCTGGGGATGAACGCGCTTCTGGGCGTGGGGCAGGGGTCGGAAAGCCCCTCCAAGGTGGTTGTCATGCAGTGGAAGGGCGGCAAGCCCGGCGAGGCGCCCTTTGCGCTTGTCGGCAAGGGGGTCTGTTTTGACACCGGCGGCATCTCGATCAAGCCCGCGGCGGGCATGGAAGAGATGACGATGGACATGGGCGGCGCGGCCGTTGTCGCGGGCGTCATGCGCACGCTGGCGCTGCGCGGGGCCAAGGCCAATGTGGTGGGGCTGGTCGGTCTGGTGGAAAACATGCCCGACGGCCGCGCCCAGCGTCCGGGGGATGTGGTGCGCTCGATGAAGGGCGACACGATCGAGGTCATCAACACCGACGCCGAGGGCCGTTTGGTGCTGGCCGATGTGCTGTGGTATGCGCAAGAGCGGTTCAAGCCTTCGGGCATGGTCGATCTGGCCACCCTGACCGGGGCGATCATCGTGGCCTTGGGCCATGAAAACACCGGGGTGTTCTCGAACAACGACGCGCTTTGCGATGCCTTCCTTGCCGCCGCGAAAGCCGAGGGCGAGGGGGCCTGGCGGATGCCGATGGGCGAGGGCTATGACGCCAAGCTGAAATCCCGCGTGGCCGACATGGTCAATTCCTGCGGCCGCGACGGCGGGTCGATCACCGCCGCGCATTTCCTGCGCCGCTTTGTCAAGGAGGACATGCCCTGGATCCATCTCGACATCGCGGGCACGGCGCTGTTGAAATCCGACAGCACGCTGGCGCCCAAAGGGGCGACGGGCTGGGGCGTCATGGCGCTGAACCGGCTGATCCGTGACCGTTATGAGGCCAAGGGCTGACATGGCAACGTCTGCCCCGGATCGCCCTGACCCCAGCCGCCGCCGCGGGTCGGTCTGCTGATGGGCACTGCCATGTTCTACCACCTGACGCGCTCGGGCCCCGAAGAAGTTCTGGCGCTGATCCTGCCGCGTGCCCTTGCGGCGGGCTGGCGGGTGATGCTGCGCAGCCCCGATCCGGCCCGGCGCGAACGGCTGGATGCGCGGCTGTGGCTGGAGCCGGAGGACAGCTTTCTGCCCCATGGCATCGAGGGTGGGGCCTTTGATGCCGACCAGCCGGTGCTGATCGGGCAGGGGCCGGCGGTGAATGCCGCGCAAGGCGTGATCTTGCTGGACGGGGCCGCCCCCTTGCCCGGCGAAGAGGCGCTGGAGCGGCTTTGGGTGCTTTTTGACGGGGCCGACGAGTCTGCCGTTCAGGCCGCCCGTGGCCTGTGGTCGCGGCTGACGGCGGCGGGGATGGCGGCGCAATACTGGTCCGAAGAGAGCGGCCGCTGGGCGATGAAGGCGGAAAAGAAGGCGGGCCAAGCGTAACGCGGCCCCCGCCGTCACCCCCGCGCGGCCCTTGACACCTGCGCCCGCAGCTCCACCTGTTATCCGCGCGTCGCTTCGCGGCGCGAGATGACAAATCCGCCATGACCCTTCACCCCGCCGGACGCCAGATGGATCGTTCCTTTCCCCGCAACAGCCACAGCGCCCGGGTGCAAGGGCAGCGATGCGCCGGACGATGACCCTTTTGGTGCTGCTTCTGGCCGGGGTCGTCGGCTTTGCCCTCTGGGTGCGGCTGGCCCCGGATGACGTGGCGCGCTGGCATGTGGCGCTGGCCCCCGTTCCGGGCGAAGAGGCCGGGCCGGTCCTGCGCGGAATGACGGGCGGGGCCATCGCCTTTCTGCCCGCCGCCGACCCTGCCGAGGCGCTTGCCCGGCTGGCCCGCGTGGCCGCCGCAGCCCCGCGCACCCGCCTTCTGGCGGGCAGCGCAGAGGAGGGGCGGATGACCTGGGTCGCGCGCTCGGCCCTCTGGGGCTTTCCCGACTATGTGACGGCCGAAGTCGCCCCCGGCGGCCTGCGCCTGTGGTCGCGGCTGCGCTATGGCCGGGGCGACATGGGGGTGAACCTTGCCCGGCTGCAGGACTGGCTGGGCCGGATGTGAGGCCCCGTCAGCCGTTTCTGACCAGCACCAGATCGGCAAGGGACAGCGTGGTTGCGCCGGTGACATGGGCCAGAGGCTCGCCGTTGAAGGTGATCACGGCATAGGCGCTGCCCGGCCCCATCAGGACGCTGACCGTCGGAGGAATCTCGACGCCCGCCGCATCAAAGGCCGGGTCGTAGTGCAGCTCGATCCGGTCGGTCTCGGGCAGATAGTCCTGCAGGGTTGCGATGGCCGTCGCCGTGGCGTTGGAGGCGGCATCCAGCCAGAAGACATCCTCGCCGCTGCCGCCGATGCCGGTGTCGCCGCGCCCGATCAGCAGCTGGTCATCGCCATCGCCGCCCGACAGCGTATCGGCCCCGTCGATGGCGCTGTCGCGCCCGCCCGCCCGGTCAGCGTCGCCGCCCGACAGGATGTCATTGCCGCCGCCACCCCAGATCCGGTCGGCCCCGTCATCGCCGGTGAGCACATCCTCGCCCGCGCCGCCCTGAAGCATGTCATTGCCGGCCCCGCCCGAAACCCCGTCATCGCCAAGGCCGCCCTCCAGCGTGTCGTTGCCCGCCTCGCCTGAAAGGCTGTCCTCCCCGCTTTCGCCGAGGAGCGAATCATGGCCCTCGCCGCCGGTCGCCGCGTCATCGCCAAGACCGAAGCGGCCATAATCCTCGCCCGCGCCGCCGGTCGCGTCGTCGTCGTCCGCGCTGCCGGGCAGGGCGGTGTCAAAGGCTTCGGGGCGATAATCGGCGTCGGTTTCGGTGTCGGGTTGCAAGGTGATGTCGTCTGCGGTCAGGTCGGTGACGCCCTCGACCACGCCCAGCACCGCGCCGTCGACGACGACAAGGCTGGACAGACCATCGGCCGAAAGCCGGACCTCGATCTCGGGCGACAGGATTTCCGAAGTGTCCGGATCGACCGAGGGGATGTAATGCAGCACAAGGCTGTCTTCGTCGCGGTCGAAATCCCGGATCGAGAAGCTGCCCGTGCCGTCGCGCCAGCGGGCATCCATCTCAAAGCTGTCGGCCCCCGCGCCGCCGGTGGCCAGATCGCCCCGGCCCATCAGCAGGCTGTCATCGCCGTTGCCGCCAAACAGCTGGTCGATGCCATCGGCCCCCGTCATCGATCCCGTCGCCCCGCCCAGACTGCCAAAGCCCGAAATCACGTCATTGCCATCGCCGCCCGACAGGATGTCCATGCCGCTGCCGCCGGTCAGCAGGTCATCGCCCGCCTCGCCGCCAAGGCTGTCATTGTCGAGCCCGCCGTCGATCCGGTCGTCATCCTCGCCGCCCAGAAGGATGTCGGCGCCAGTGCCGCCGGCAAGGCTGTCAGCCCCGGTGCCCGCGCGCACGATGTCATTGCCCGCCCCCATGTCGGCCGCGTCATTGCCCGCGCCAAGATCGGCGAAATCGGCCCCGGACGATCCCGAAAGCCGGTCATCGCCGCCCTCCAGAAACCAGGCAAGGTTGTCGGTATCGGCCGTGACATCATCCGCCTCGTCGCCCAGACGGTCGGTGCGGCTGTAATCGGCGCTGTCATAGAGCGAATCCTGATCATCACGAGAAGAGGAGGAGGCAGAGCTGTCGTCGTTCAGCGCGAGGCTTGCCCCGAAGGCCCCGAGAAACAGAAGGAAATTTGTAATCGTTGCGACGTCCATCCTGGACCCCCGGTAATGGCGACAAGGTTCACAATGCCCGCGATACTGCGGGATTGTGGTTGAAGATGGGCGCAATCCCGGCATGAGCGGGCGGATTGATGCGGAAGGCCCCGGCCAAGGGCTTGGCGGGCGGACGCAAGCCCTGTAAGACAGGTGCCAAGGCCGCGCACGGGCCACAGGCAAGGAGAGGCCAGAGGTGAGCAATCCCGACAGTTTCATCGATGAGGTGACCGAAGAGGTCCGCCGCGACCGGCTGTTTGCGGCCTTCCGCAAATATGGCTGGATCGGGGTTCTGATCGTGCTGGCCATCGTCGGCGGTGCGGGCTGGAACGAATGGCAAAAGGCCCAGGCCACGGCGCGGGCGCAGGGCTTTGGCGATGCGCTGCTTGAGGCGCTGGATATGGGCGGCGCCGAAGAGCGCCGGGCCGCCATGGCCGATGTGCCCGCCGATGGTGCCCAGCTGGCGCTGCGCGGGCTGATGCTGGCTTCGGACCCGGCGGCGGACAAGGCGGCGGCGCTTGCGGCGCTGGATGCGGTGATCGCCGATCCGGCCACGCCCGAGGCCTATGCCGATGTCGCCCGGCTGCGGCGCGTTCTGGTGGCGGGGGCCGAGATGCCCTTGGCCGACCGGCGCACCATGCTTGAGGCGATTTCGGCGCCCGGCCGGGCCTTCCGGACGCTGGCGGCCGAACAGCTGGCCTATCTTCTGATCGAAGAAGGCAAGACGGATGAAGCAATTGCAGCCCTGTCGGCGCTGATGCAGGATCAGGAGGCGCCGCAAGGCCTGCGCGCCCGGGCCGGTCAGGTCATCACGGCCCTTGGCGGCACGCCGCCGGGCGCTGCGGCAGGGCAGGGGTAAAAGCGGATGGCGGCGGCACAGCGGGCGGAGTGGGACATGGTGAAGGGTCTGTTGCGGCCGGTCTTGGGCGGTGTGGCGCTGGTTGCCCTGCTGGCAGGCTGTGAGCGCGAGGTCATTCTGGAGGGGGAGCGGTTTGATCTGCGCACCCCGCTGGAGGCCTCTGTCCCGACCGAGGCAAATCCCGATCCGCAGGCCGAATCCCTTTTGCCGCAAAATGAATCGCGCCCGATCGCGCTGCCCGGAGCGGTAGCCAATGCCGACTGGACGCATCGCGGCGGCTCGGCCCGGCATGCGGGGCCGCATGGCGCGTTGTCGGCCGCTCCGGCGCGGGTGTGGAGTGCCTCGATCGGCGCGGGCAATTCCAAACGCAACCGCCTGACGGCTGCCCCGGTGGTCGCCTCGGGTCGCGTGGTGGCGATGGACGCCCATGCGCTGGTTTCGGCCTTTTCGACGGGCGGTGGCCTGTTGTGGCAGGCCGACCTGCGGGCCGAGTTTGACCGCAACGCCTCGGAAGTGTCGGGCGGTGGTCTGGCGGCGGGCGGTGGCCAGATTTTCGTGACCACGGCCTATGGCGAATTGGTCGCGCTGGAGGCTGCGACGGGCGCGGTGCAGTGGCGCCAGCGCTTTGATGCGCCGCTGATCGGCGCGCCGACGGTCGAGGGCAACACGGTTTACGCCGTGGCGCGCGATGGTGCGGCGCTGGCGGTGGATGCGGCCAATGGCAAGGTGCGCTGGAATGTCGGCGGCACCCGCGCGGCCAGCGGCATGGTGGGCACAGGCTCTCCCTCGGTTGGGGATGGCATGGTGGTTCTGCCCTTTGCCGCCGGCGAGGTTGCGGCGGTGAACACCGCCGACGGCAGCCGGACCTGGGGCGCCGCCGTGGCGGGCCAGCGTCTGGGCCGGGCCTTTGCGGCGGGACTGGGCGATCTGACTGGCGATCCGGTGATTTCGGGCGGGGTGGTCTATGTCGGCTCTGCCGCCGGGCGGACCACGGCGCTGGATGCCACGACCGGCCAGCGCCTGTGGACGGCCAACGAAGGGGCGACAAACCCGCCGCTGGTGGTGGGGGGCTCGGTCTTTGTCGTCAATGACGAGGCCAAGCTTGTCCGGCTGGACGCCAGCACCGGCGCGGTGATCTGGGCTGTGCAGATGCCCTATTTCAAGGCCGAAAAGCCCAAGCGTCACAAGGCGATCACGGCCCATTACGGCCCGGTTCTGGCCGGAGGCCGTCTTGCGGTCGTGTCGTCGGACGGCGGCTTGCGGCTGTTCAACCCCACCGATGGCAGTCTGGTCGGAACCGGCGAAATCCCCGGCGGGGCGGCCTCGCCTGCAGCCTTGGCGGGCGGCATGCTGTTTGTGGTCGGCACCAACGGACAACTTCACGCTTTCCGTTGAGGGCAAAGCCCTGTAAGGCGGGCAGCTTGAGAGAAACGGACGTATCATGAGCTTTACCCTCGCCATCGTGGGCCGCCCCAATGTGGGCAAGTCAACGCTTTTCAACCGCCTTGTCGGGCGCAAGCTGGCCCTGGTCGATGACCAGCCGGGCGTGACGCGCGATCTGCGCGAGGGCGATGCCAAGCTCTTTGACCTGCGCTTTACCGTGATCGACACGGCGGGGCTTGAAGAAGTGACCGACGATTCGCTGCAGGGCCGGATGCGGCGGCTGACCGAACGCGCGGTCGACATGGCCGATATCTGCCTGTTCCTGATCGACGGCCGGGTCGGCGTGACCCCCTCGGACGAGGTTTTTGCCGACATCCTGCGCAAAAAGGCGGCGCGGGTGATTCTGGGGGTGAACAAGGCCGAGGGCCGTGCCGGGGAATCCGGCGCGCTGGAGGCCTACAGCCTTGGCCTTGGCGAACCCTTGCGCCTGTCGGCCGAACACGGTGAGGGGATGGACGACCTTTACCGCGTGTTGAAGCCTCTGGAAGGCGAGTTTGCCGAGCGTGAGGCGGAAAACGCCCCCATCGTCGATGTGGATCTGTCGGAGGAAGAAGCCGAGCTTGAGGCCGATGAATTCGCCCATCACCCCACGGCCAAAAAGCCATTGCAGATTGCGGTGATCGGCCGCCCGAATGCCGGAAAATCCACGCTGATCAACAAGATCCTTGGCTATGACCGCCTTCTGACCGGCCCCGAGGCCGGGATCACCCGCGATGCGATCTCGGTCCGGGCCGATTGGCAGGGCACGCCGATCCGCATTTTCGACACGGCCGGGATGCGCAAGAAGGCCCGCGTCACCGAAAAGCTGGAAAAGCTGTCGGTGTCCGATGGCCTGCGCGCCGTCCGCTTTGCCGAGGTGGTGGTGGTGCTGCTGGACGTGGAAATCCCGTTCGAAACCCAGGACCTGCGGATTGCCGACTTTGCCGAGACCGAAGGCCGCGCGGTGGTCGTCGCGATCAACAAATGGGATCTTGAGGACGACAAGCAGGAAAAGCTTGCCGACCTGAAAGAGATGTTCGAACGCCTGCTGCCGCAGTTGCGCGGTGCGCCGCTGGTCACCGTCTCGGCCAAGACGGGCCGCGGCCTTGACCGGCTGCATGACGCGATCCGCAAGGCGCATGACGTGTGGAACCGCCGGATTCCGACGGCCAAGCTGAACTCGTGGCTGGGCGCGATGACCGAGGCCCACCCGCCACCCGCACCGGGCGGCCACCGGATCAAGCTGCGCTATATCACACAGGCCAAGACGCGCCCGCCGGGGTTTGTGGTGAAATGCTCGCGCCCTGACGAACTGCCCGAAAGCTACAAGCGCTATCTGGTCAATGGCTTGCGCGAGCATTTCGACATGCCCGGCACGCCGATCCGGCTGTATTTCCGCGGTCAGGGCGATGAAAACCCCTGGAAGGTGCGCAAGTTCCACACGCCAAGCCGGCTGCGCAAGCACAAGGCGAAGAACACCGGCGAGTAGCCCTCCGGTCGCAGGACATGAAAAAAGCCGCCCCGAAAGGGCGGCTTTTCTGGTTCAGGCGGCAGGAAATCAGCCGACCAGTTCAAGGCCCGAGAAGAAGAAGGCGATTTCGCGGGCAGCCGATTCCGGGCTGTCGGAACCGTGGACCGAGTTTTCGCCCTTGGACAGCGCGAATTCCTTGCGGATGGTGCCTTCGGCGGCGGCGGCCGGGTCGGTTGCGCCCATCACTTCACGGTTCTTGGCAATGGCGCCTTCGCCTTCCAGAACCTGCACGACGACCGGTTCCGACGCCATGAACGCGCAGAGTTCGCCATAGAAGGGGCGGGCGGCGTGTTCGGCGTAGAAGGCACCAGCCTGCTTGTCCGAAAGGTGGATGCGCTTGGAGGCGACGACGCGCAGGCCGGCATCTTCGAACTTGGCAACGATCTTGCCAGTCAGGTTGCGCTTGGTGGCGTCGGGCTTGATGATCGACAGGGTGCGTTCGATGGCCATGTGGCTCTCCATTGGGTGGGGGCCGGTATTGGCCCGCTTGCATGTGGCGCGGGCGATAGCATGGGGCGATGACAAAGAAAAGAAGGGGGCGCTGCCCCCGCCGCGCCTTTGGCGCGTCTCCCCCGGGATATTTGTGCACAGAGGATGGGGGAAGATTGACCTTTGATCCGCCCTGCGTCATTGCCCTTGCCATGCTGAAGATCGATGACATCACCTATTCCGTCGAGGGCCGCCCGCTGTTCGAGGGCGCCTCTGCCACAATTCCCACCGGCCACAAGGTGGGCCTTGTGGGGCGCAAT